>Ga0105055_10010031_pt1 | contig 11932 bp, 9 predicted proteins | sample BON03_FD_78090 | JGI IMG/M metagenome (GOLD analysis project Ga0105055, IMG submission 78090) | Freshwater microbial communities from Lake Bonney liftoff mats and glacier meltwater in Antarctica - BON-03 | ecosystem: Environmental > Aquatic > Freshwater > Ice > Glacier meltwater | place: Lake...
CACAAAAAGGGCAAAACTCAATGTGATTCAAACCGGGAATCGGTTGTCTAAACGTATAATTGAAGTACAACTGAAAATCATCATTACTGATGCGGCATTGTTTTTAAACAACAACAAAAATCGATTTTTTTAAAGCACTACTAGTTTTTTTAAAACACAACAAAAATCGATTTTTTAAAGCACTAGCGGATAAAAGCCATCAAATGCTAATTTCTTAATGAACAAGAGTATCTTGTTGAAAGAAAAGAGCCTGATGGCAATCCGTGAGGTAATCAGAAGCAAGAATATCATTTGGAATCACTGAATTCGCATTGTATTTCTCCTGATGTAATTTAATTGCATCCCTCGACTTCACAACTATGTCGCTTGCAAACGCATTCCATGAAGTAGCCACTAAAGTATTTAAAAATACTTGCATACCAGGTAAACTATAATTTTTTAATGATACGGTACTTTTTTTTCTTTGAACCAATTCAAAAGTCAACAGATCAAACTCTAGCTGTTGGAACGAAGAATTAATTGATATTTTCAATTTGAAAATCGAGTGATAACTCGTCGAGATACCCCTCCCCGAATTTCCCCACAGTTTATTTTCCGGACTAGGCATTAATTATATAGAATGGACAGGGGAGCAGGTATTCACCGGTGAAAGTAAGTATGGAGGTCGTTGGAGGACTGAGGGAGTCGTAGATGATTTCATAGGCGTCTCTAAAATTCGTTGAAACTCATTAATTTAAACACTTGGAATTCGACATTAAAATTTGTGGCTTTCCTACCACTATGCAACTGTACTAGATTCAAAACTCGAGAGCACGTACAAGTTTACGTGCAGTGCAGTCTTACACGAGAATGAGGAAACTTTTCAAGAATTGTTTTTATTTTACAAAAACTGCGGAAAAAAAATTCAAAAATATGAATTTCCTACTTATCTGCAAGGCTCATTGTTCAGGACCTCACAACAGACTTTGGGCTTTTCAAACCAGAAAAGATCTCTGACGAATTGGCACACTGTTGGTAGTACAAACCGCATTCGGCGAATGGAGATATGGTAACGCTAACTGCCTCGTCCACTTACCAACGCATAGTAGTTGAGTTTAGATCTGTATCTTATGGTCTGAAGAAGGATTCTCAAGGTCTTATGGAGTGTTATTTTGATGATCCATTGATGAGCAGCGGACCAGCAATTGTTCGTCATCTTATAAAAAATTAGGGGGGTTCGACCATAATTTTAAAATAATTCTTACCAGCTTAAAACATTTCGTAAAACCGTGATGTTTTAATTAAGTAAACATACTTTTATAACCTGATGCGGAAGTTCCTAGAAAATCATTCCTTCATTGCAGTACATCATGCGCCCTTTCATTATAACACAAATCATGTCACGCCACACCGGAAAAATACGAAAACGCAGCAGCCAGAGTTTATTATAAAGAAGCACACGTGGATATACAGAGAATCGAGTAACTCGAGCTATCTTACTTAAAGAAATATCCCGAGAGCAACGGCATTATCTTCATTCAAAAATGCCTCAATCGGACTATCGCAAAAAAGCTGTTCACAGTGTAAGGAGTGACAAAATATTAGTGGAAACTGGAATCTTACCTGAAAAGAAGTTTGATAGCAAAAAATATGACGAGATTAGGATGGTTTATGCTGTTTCCGTTCTGTTGAAGAATGTTGGACCTTTCTCTTGGCGTACCGAGACTGCTCACTTGTCCAAGGAGGAATCTGATGTTCTTTCCAGTCTGAATTACTCAGCACCAAAAGTGTTTGGAAATTTGGAATGCTTATTGCCAGAAATGCATACTTAGTGATAATAGGACTCCTATTTCAAGGACATTGTTTTATCGTATCAATGGAGGGAATAGTTCCCCGCACTGGAAGATATTCACGGCAGTTGACTACTGTACTGGTGTTTTGTTAAATGACCCTGTTGCATTAGTGCAGCATATTATCAGTGATTTTGCAACATCCAAGCAAGACACGGCGTTGCTGCTAGATACTATAAATATTCAGAGGAATCAATTCAACTTGAAGAAAACTGAATGGAAACGCGGGGGAAAGCATCTCGGATGATTGTTTATTTTGATCAGGTTGTAGAGAATGAAAACAAGCAAGATTCTATGACTGTTGCAAATATGGTGGAAGTTTCAATTTTTGACCTGAAAGAACAGCTCTCAAGTTTTGAAACGGCAGTTCTTCAATCTGGCAACGCAAGCTGTTATCAATGAAAAGATCTCGTCATTCTCTTTGGTTTGATGAACTTCCACCTTCCTATCTTTATCTCCCGTTTTATCCACACAGACACATGGGACGGAAAGAGATTGCTGCACGATCATTTCACCAGCGGCACGCACCATCTCGATCAATTCATGGGAACCTCCATGCAAAATATCGTTCAAGCGATTTCTACTGCAAGTGGTCTTGCCACAGCTCTTAGTTGGAGAGAAGGAGTTCAAAATTCTTTTGTTCAATTAACGAATTTATACCGTACCAAGCTATACCAGGTAGAATTGATTAAAATAATAAAAGAGCACCGGGTAATTAAAACATTTAAACAATTGCAACAATACCCATATTAGGCTTCTTTTTCCTTGTACATTTGATTGGGATGGTCCACCTTGGTAGACACGCAACTTTTATATATTTGGACAAGCAAACCTAAAGCAACAATCTGGGCAAATATTTCCCACGGTTCCAGATTCAAGGCTGGATCATAAATAAGCCGCTGGAAACTTTGGCGAATCGATATTCTAGTTTTCAATTGTTTTCGTATTGAAGTAGGCGTCATTGACGGGAAATGATGATAACTATTCGAATACAATCCCACTTCTTGATACTCGGCATCGGGTTTCCCATCTCGCATAAAGAAACGCACGCGAGAGAACAATACAAAGAGAAATACTGCCGGTGCCACTACTATAGTCACAAACAAAATCAGATTACACGTCCGCATCTTCCAATGCAGGAATTACGAGGGGGCCTTTCCACAGCGTACTTTCGATGCACGCACATGAGGAGGATCAACTTATGGGTGACGGCGAAGACCTGATACCACCCAGGAAGAGAAAAGGTCCTCTTTTCCTAATATTTTCAATGCTCTTTGTTTTCAGCATTGGTCTCATGTACTTGGATATTCATTCACCGTTGGAGGCAACCAAGAATGAAAACAGCTCGAATTTAGATGCTGTATCCATTGACGAAAACGAAGATTACGAGTCGCTGTCTCAATCTTTGATTCTTCGGGTTCCTCGTTTGGAGCAACCTGTAGTGGGTTCAAATTTGATGTATTTCGGCCCGTTTAATCTTCCTGAAAATGGACTTGTCAAGCGTTTTTCCGTCCTTGGGAATTTGAGTTACCTTCATCACTTGATTGTCTTGGCTGGATCGGATGTAGATGAGGAGAAAGGTTTCCATAGCTATGGCGGGGAACATATTTTGTATGCATGGGCTCGCTCCGGCCTCAGTTCAGCTGGGACGTTTGACTTTCATCAAGATGTTGGGATGTTAATAGGTCCAGACACGAATTCAAAGACTATTTGGATAAATCCTCATTATGAAGTGGATGCATCCATGCTCGACGATCCAATACAAGTCGCTATTAACATAACTTACGAGACGCAGGACAATGCTAGCATCGATATAGTTAAGAAATGCTCCGCATCTTCCAGTGGCGTTCCAGGTTGCCAAGCTATATTGAACCGATTGGCTGGTGTGGAATTGGTACAAACAAGTAACTTTCGACTCAAGCCCAGGAAGAAAGATGTCTATGTTACTTCAAAATGCCGACTTACTCGCGATGCCACTATTTTTGCATACAGGAATCATGGTCATGCAGCTGGACGCTTATGGATCTCTCAAATATTCCGAAACGATGTTTTGGTTCATGTGTTGGTGAATAGAACCGTTCAGGACCCGCAGATATTTCATACACTTCCAGTGCCTTACAAGCTTCTTGAAAATGATGTGGTCGAACTGCAGTGCCATTACAACACGATGAATCGCACTCAGATTACAGTACCTGGAGCCAATGTAACGAACGGAGATGAAATGTGCAACCATTATTTAATGTTCACGCCTCATCTTTATGGAGTAGATTCGATATGCAAGCGAATTCGCGGTCCCGAAATGGGAAGACCGTACAACCTAAATCCGTTTCCATCCATGGCAAAGAATGCACTGCTTGCTACTCTAGGAGAAGTCACCAGTGTGGCAGTTTCTGAAGACGGCACATTAGCTTTTGTTTTAGCAAGAAGAACAAATCACTTTGACAGTACCGAGATCATCTCACTAGATACGTTGTTTTGTATAAATACAACTTCCGGCTCGGTATTGTGGTCGTCATGCAAGGATGTGTTTGTAGTTCCACATGGACTTGCCTTTGATAAACGAGGATATCTTTGGGCTACGGATGTCAAATTGATGGTTGTTTTCCAAATCGATATCAAATCTGGAAAGATTTTGTCCACATTGGGTGAACAAAATGTTCCGGGAGCCGACTTTCCATTTTTCAATGGCCCTGCAGATGTCGCCATAGATTACAAGCGCGACCTGCTCTATGTAAGTGACGGCTATTTCAACCAACGAGTGGTAGTGTATTCACTGTCAAAGTTGGAATATATTCGAGAGTGGGGTTTGCACCATGGGAATGTTCATTTTCGTGTAGCACACAGTATCGCAGTTGATTCTGCGGGAGATTCCGTTTTTGTAGCAGATAGAGACAATCAACGTATTCAAGTGTTTGATTCTTTGGGCAAACCCAAAGCAGTATGGGATTGTGAGTTTTGCCGCGGACCCATCACCCATTTCAATGCCCAGCTTTCAGCAGTTGCATACAGTGAGAGTTTGAATTTATTATATGTCATTGAAGGTGCGTTTTTGGTGACAAGAGATCCGTTAACGGGAGATGTTCTCTCATCATGGGGCGAGTCTACTGGTTGGCCACATGATATTGAAGTTGCAGGAAGCCAAGTATTCGTCGCAGAGATGGATTCTCAAATCGTGAAACGATATTCTTTGACTTAAATCATCATTCGATGACATATTTCGAAATGGTGTGGTCCTTCAATGAGACATATGCTTTGAATGGACAAAGTATCGTAAACTAGTTATCAGAATAATTACAAATACGATATGGTTTACCAAGCATCATTTGAAGTGGTCTGTGGTGGTTTAGCCCCTCCTTTTCCTCGATTTCCTCGATTCTTCTTGCCTCCTCTGGCACTACTTCCTGCGGATGATGCTGGTGGCGCTCCCCCTCCTCGCTGTGGTTGACTGGACACTTGTGTATTTGACTCTTGTTCCTTTCTGAAGTCACGACCACCAAAACGACCTCCTCGTCCTCCTCCACCGCCACCACCGCGAGACCCTCTACCCAGCTTGGCTTGTCCAGCCAGCCCATTTAACCAACTAGGTACTACACCTCCTGTTTCTTCGATTATCTTGAGGAGATCTGGCGCGATATTCACGTTTCTTTCGTTCATGAAACTTGTAGCTAGCCCAGTGTTCCCTGCTCTTCCCGTTCTTCCGATTCTATGAACATAAGAATCAATCTCCGAAGGCATATCATAGTTTACCACATGCATCACTGCTGGGATGTCGAGACCCCTTGCTGCGATCTCTGTGGCAACTAATATTGGGCATTGGCCTGTCGTGAAGGCCCAGAGCGCTTGCTCTCTCTCCCGTTGTGAACGATCACCATGAATGGACGTCACGGACAGCTGATGTCTGCGGTACAACTCGCTATGAAGCAATTCCGCTGTCCGTTTCGTCTCCACAAACACTAGAGTAAGCCCTGCAACTTCCCCAAGTAATTCCACTAATTTATCGTACTTTCGATCATTTTCTACGTAGAGCACGTTCTGAGTGATGCTCTGATTGGTAGATCCCACCCTACCCACAGCAACAAATATATAATCCGCCATGAAATCTCCTGCTAAACGTTGGATTTCCGACGGAAAGGTCGCCGAAAACATCGCCGTATGCCTTCCTTGAAGCGGCATGTCGTATTCTGATACAATTTTTCGGATCTGAGGCTCAAATCCCATATCTAACATCCTATCGGCTTCGTCCAAAACTAGAAACTTGATCTTGCTTAGAGAAATGCGCCGTCGTTCCAGAAGATCATCCAGTCTACCGGGAGTCGCCACAACAATACCACATCCTTTGTGTAGCTCGTCCATCTGCTGGCGAATATCTGCTCCACCATATACCACTACGCATCTAACAGAGCTCTCATATGTAAACCGGATGGCTTCATCGTGGATCTGAGACGCAAGCTCTCGAGTGGGAGCCAATATGAGCCCTTCAGGGGTAGCTGCTTTCCTACTATATCGCTGATGACGACTCCCTTGACGCATAATATGGTGGATGATAGGGAACAAGAACGCTGCTGTTTTCCCAGATCCTGTTTGAGCACAAGCCATAACATCTCTTCCTTTCATCGACATAGGTATAGCATGCTTTTGAATGGGAGTAGGACGGGTGTAATTAGCACGGTATATATTGTCCAATAGTTCTTTGCAAAGTTCTGCTTCTTCAAACGTGTAGATGGGTTCCGGGATATTATGTCCGGATGATTCAACGGGAATGTTATCATACTTGTCAAAGTCGAGGCCAGCTGCCATATGTCGTTCTTTACCAAAAAGTTCCTTCTCCAGAGCAGCTCTTCCAGCTTTACTATTAGCGTCTCGGTACAACTGCCCTTGCTTATCTGATTTAGTCATGAAAGTCAAAGCCTCGGCGTCAGGGTTAGACAGATCAACATCCGGGTGAGACTCTTCATATTTAACAGCAGGTTCCCATACTTTAGGTTTAGACCATACTCCAGATTTCTTTGGAGGATGCTGAACCTTTTGGGTCTCACCTGGTTGTTGCAGCAACTCGAGTTTCTTTTGAAGCGCTAACAATTGCTGCTGTATTTCAGCAACATCAGCTGAATTAGTTTCATTAACTACGACAGAAGGACTCTCTTGCTGCTCTTGTCGAGGTACAAACGTCGAAGGGTTGAGGCTTGATGTTGGAGCAATCAGCGGAGCGGCGTGAGTATATGCCGGTGGTGGAACTGAAGCACGTGGTTGTGCCGGCGGTGCTGCTGGGGGTGGTCCACTACCAAGCAGAGTATTATAATTCTTCCGAGCTTTCGGCTTGCGGGTTTTAAACTTTAGCTGAATGCCTGGGGCTTCATCGGACATTCTCTCCTTGGGATCTTCACTCTTCATGTATGGCTCACATAGCGAAAATACTAAGAATAAATCGAGGTCGCAGCCACCAATATGGATGGGGTCATAAAACAAATAAATTCAAAATCACATCTTCTCAAGAATAACGGGCGTCTATCCGCAGCTTCAAAAATACCAGAACGTATATACTTCAAATTCAGGAAAGCGTTTCAGGGTCTACAGTGTCGTTAGGTGATTGAGTATTGAATTTGCATTGTTCCGGTTGTAAATCATGCCACCAGTTAAAGGTAAGGGAAAGAAGAAAGCAGGGACAGTTCCGTTACGACGGGTGGCCAAACCGAGTGAAGCTGACGTGCAGGGATTCCTGGAAGATCTGGATGTTGAATTGGAAAGCAGGTGTCAAGTAATCCAGTTGAAGGCAGATTTCCTCGTCGATTCTCTGCGTAATAAATTTAAAGCGGAAATGATCAAGCTTCCCAAGGCAATTAGAACAATGAACGCAAAATCGTTTTGTGAGAATTTTGGTGGCGATATAAGTTTGGTGTTGCAACAAGGTAGTCAAGTGGCTGCTCAACCGATGGCACCTACTTCCACTAGAAAAGTACGTGCGCGGAATAACGTCCCAAGAACTCCAGTTTCCTCTCAATTTGATTCTAGACTTCCTTGCACCCCAGCGACAGCCATCGCACTTCGACATACTGTTGTGAACAAATCCTTGAGACAAGCCCGACGAGGAGAAAGTCTGGTGAGCTTGAATGGCTCTCCTGTTGTTCCTTCATCATTCAATGCTGGAAAATCAGCTTTTGAAATTCCATCTAACATCGACCTCAGCGCATTTGGCGATAGTGAAACTGCTTTTTCAAAGTTAGCTGCTTTAAAAGACCAGGTTTCTGAGTTAATGGAGCAATGCAATACCGCCAAAATGTCATCGTAGTTGGAGTTCATGTAATAATAAGAGATGGAATGGATTTTTAATAATAGTGTAAATCATTGCTCAAGAACTCTTTTTCCAAAAAAACGACTCGGATCTAACGCGTCTGCCAGTGACTCCAATGACATGAAGGCAAACACATCATGAATTGAAGAAAGATGCCATAGCATATATTCTTCAAAGTCTACCCGGGCCCTTTTTTTAAAACCTCGTTGCTACTGATTCTCAATATTTTCAGTTGCTTGCCTTCAAGTATGATATTAATTCCGCTGTACCACATGAGCTCCATATTCATATTTAACTTCTAATCGCACACTTGATTAGAGATTTTAAATGCGCTTATTGCTATGCTGATCTCGCAATTGCTGTCTAATATCCAAGGTTGAGAAATGCACTCGGCAAGTTCCTCGAGTTGAAAGGCTAATTCTGTTCTTCGTCTTCGCTGAGAGTGGTGCTTATACAGCCCACGAATTCCAGTACCTGATGGGCTATTCCCAATAATATCAAGTGATTCAATTCTAGCCAACATTTGAAGTTTTATTGATATTAGTTTTATATACCGGTACTTCGAACAATATCAAGAATAGATCGTTCCATAATCGCACACACGCCCAAATTGATAACCCCGATTTTTTAATTTGCCTCGAAAAGGTTCTGTATAAACTGGTTTAGTAAATCTCGGTACCTTACTACAAGTTTTGTGCACGGACCCAGTTATTTTTGTTCCTTTGAGTCCTTTCCAAAAATGCAACAAAAATGGAAAATTTCACAATATATGCGAGCCCAATCGCAACGAGTCTCAAACTCAATGAAATCTTATTATAAAACCTAATTCAAAAACGAGGTCACTGAAAACAATGCACCTATATCTCGCAACAAATCGGAAACAAATATTTATCATGTAAAGTTGCACTGGTATGCTTCAAGAAACTAAAAAGAACTATTGTATAAAAGTATTAAGTAAAATCAAAGAACAGGCATATCCAATCTTGAATGTATTGGACGCGTTCATTTTCTGCGACATAGTCTGGTCTGTAGGTGTCAAACAACAAAGTACGGTGCACTGCTAGCATTCGACGGATGATTGCTTCAGAAGCAACAAAATCTATATTGGATGAAAACCCAGGACACATCTTCTTCCTAGAGATGTAACTTGCAGCTTCCCCGGAATAATCCTCCAGTGGGATATAATGAGCAAGATTTAAATTGCTCGAGTCATCTGATACACCAGTCATAATTTTGTCATATCTACCCAATTCATTTGGTTCTATGGTCACTTTACGAATGTTTCGTTTTAAAATCAGACTTTGCGATGCCCGGCTCATTTGTTCGGAAAACAAAATAGTTTGCTGCCAGCCGATAGCCGAAATAATTTTATTCATTCGTGGACCTTTCGGGTTGCTAGTCAAATCAAAAAATATGTTGGAGTCTCCAAACGAAAACGTGTTTTGAAAGAAATATTCCAGCCACGCGAATCTAGGTTGTCGGTACAACGGATCACTACGAATAAAGAAACTTTGACCTGGTATTGGATTGATACAACCACTTGTAGTGCGACATGCTTCGTCAAACAGCAAAAAAAACTGTAGCTGCAATTCCGCGTTGCTGTTGAATACGAAGTACTGAATTTCAACTAACTTGAAGTTGGCAGTCAACGATGCACTGAGTTTCGCTAAAACATTGGCATCATTGGGTGTATGAACTGTTACAACCAGGTGCACAATGAGTTTTTGTGTCTTGTCGAGCTTGGCTTCTGCCAGGGCACTCTCAAGAGACGCAGGGCCTTCCAAGCGCTCGTACAATTGCAGAGCATTTTCAATCGCATCATCCATGTTGAAGTATTTGTAATTTGCCAATCGTCCAACAAAATATACATTGTGAGATTTCTCTTCTTCGGCTGCAAGTTTTTTATATTGCTCAAAATGCTTTTGGTTTTCAGGCGTAGGAAATGGATAGTAAGGCTCAGCACCATCCGTGATATCCGTAGAGAACTCTTTAATCAATACTGATTTTTTAGATCCTTGGTGATACATATGCTTATACTCTGCGGTCCTGGTATGCATTCCATCTTTGAATTGAGGGAAATTCAACACGAAAACGGGCAGCTTGACAGAATTCTCATCGGTGACCACAGTTTCAAACTTAATGGAACGGTATTGTAAAGGCTTCAGTTGAGAACCTTTGTCTCGAAAATACTGATCAATCTGACCTGTGAAAAAAACTTTTTCAAACTTCAATCCCAGCATTTTCGGGTGTTTGATGAATTCAAAATAGTCTGTAGAAGTAAAGACACGGATATTGGGGTGGTTCAATGCATCTTTAAACCACGCAGTGTAACCATATCGGGGCAATGCTTGGTATGGGTCATTAGGGAAATACCTATCATCCCAATCTTCCCTTACAGGTATTCTGGAGAGGACTTCTGGTCCCAACTCACTTGGAAAAACATTCCATTGTTTCTTCGTGTACTCTTTAAACAATTTGTCGAATAAACGCTGTCCCACTCTACTTTTTGCAACAACTTCGCTGTTTGCTTGAGAGTCAATTTGAGCCTTGGAGAGTCCTGCCTTCTTTCGTTCCTTCTTCATGAAGGATTCCATCTCTTTTACCGATTGAATGTTTTCGTTCAAAAGCGCATTCACAGTATCAATATTAACAGGAATGGGAACCATTTTATCGTCCACACGTCCGACGACTCGATGTTCGTACGGGGTCCATTCAGAAAAGCGGTGTACGTACTGCCAAACGCGTTCTTTGCTAGTGTGGAATAAGTGAGCTCCATAAAGATTGATTAAAATACCAGATTCACGCTCCACAAAATCATAGCAGTTTCCCCCAATATGTGGTCGTCTGTCAATGATCAAGACTTTCTTGTTATGTTTTCTGGCGTACAAATCGGCCAAGACAGTGGTAGAAAGACCGGCTCCAACCATAAGAATATCATACGAACTAAGGTTAACCTGAGAGAAGATGTGCTCAGGGAATTGACTCGAGGCCATGTCAATGACTTTTTTTGAAGGAGCAGTATCAAGCCCCCATGCGTCAGGGGAATCTATCTCCGAAGGTTGGAGGTGCTGAGACATAACATCTTGTCGCTTGGAAATTCTTCCTAGAAAAGCAAGTACGGCGCAAGACACGAAGAATCCTATCGTGATATCACGGACACGGAATTGAGAAAACACTCTCAACATACTCCTTTGGCTCCTTTTTCTTACTTGTATGACACGCATAAAAGACAAGAAAAGTTAAAAAAAACATCGGTATATTGTTTGTTATCTGATCCTTCTGTAATCACTGATTTCTTTGCTGTGTCACTGATTTCCTTGCTGTGATTACCACTAGCAAAATAATAATGTATGCCAAACGATCGACAGGGAACCTATGAACTAGCCCGTATTTCATTTCCTGGGCTAATTTCCCAGTGTTCAGTCAGGCCTGTAGATTATTCAGACCTGGCTATTTTGTTCCTAGAACAATAAATGAAAGCCGTTTTGAAACGGAAATCATGGGCTGAGAATTTGCAGACAATTAATTGCAACACCTAAATACACAGTTCATTCGATGACATGCATAGCACATAGAGATACAGTGACACAGAGTCTTTCAACGAAGGTTAAAATATAGAGATTCATTATTCTTTATGTGACTCGAGATTTTAACAAGCGCGCTGCCTTGACTTGAAACTGAAAAACAGTATGAGTGGGAAGAATGCACGTTATCATGCCGAAACAGTTGTGCGGTGCATGTTTGCTTTTGATCCATAATTTTGAATCGCAGCTTGTTCCGCATTCGAAAAGTGGGGGGCTACGATCGGATTGAA
>Ga0105055_10010033_pt1 | contig 11930 bp, 7 predicted proteins | sample BON03_FD_78090 | JGI IMG/M metagenome (GOLD analysis project Ga0105055, IMG submission 78090) | Freshwater microbial communities from Lake Bonney liftoff mats and glacier meltwater in Antarctica - BON-03 | ecosystem: Environmental > Aquatic > Freshwater > Ice > Glacier meltwater | place: Lake...
GTGAATGCAGATCAGGTCGTAGCCTTCATTGTTTGGTGGGGCCTTGTAGGCAAGGATGTTCCGCCGCATGAGGTGGCCCATGACGAGAAACTCCGCCCCTGCGGAGACAATCGGAAGTCGAAGGAATTCTTTTGTTGCCATGTGGTCACCGTTGCCTCTTGATTTCGGCGACCTTTGCCACCAAATAGCCAACTTCATCGCCATCAAGTTCGGCCACAGGCGCAACGCCGTGGATGTTTCTGATCAAGTCTTCCGATGCACCCAGAAATGCTTTGAACGATGCGTCGCCATCGCAGCGACCGAGAACGTGGCCGTCCGGGGTAATGACCATTTCGATCAATCTGGGCGAGGTCCAGTCTTCTCCGAGCAAGCATCCAAGGATCGCCTGAAAGTGCTCGCTGACCTGTACGGCACGGAGCTTATGGGCGCAATCCTGCCGAATCTGTTCGGGTTCACGGATGGGGGTGTCTTCGGTCATTGCCGTATGCTATTGCACTTTTCAAGTGAGGACAAATTGGGACTGAAGCGTGCAAGCGAACTAACTCTTCAGCAAGTATTCAGTAACATCGAGTTCGCTTTTGTCTCGCTGTAGGAGTAAAGCTACACCATGATCTGTATTCGCAAAGCGAACGTGCCAATGCAGGACATTACCTTCGCTGTCCGGCGAGGTGAAGAAATCGTCGAGATGCCGAGCCAAAACAGCGAACGGTACCAGAACAACACGCTCGGGAGATCCAAGGCCAAAAGCACAGTATGCGTTGTTATGCTCTTTTAGGGATTCCCATGTTGTTCGCTTCAACCCAAACCAAAAATGGGCATTTCCCTTGTCAAACAGCTTGATACCTGGCAGGAGAGAAGCAGGCTGTCGTCTGCGGATCCCCAATGAACACGAGAACGTTTGACGAGGGGCTGTGAGAAGTGTTTTTCTAATCGAGGGAGAATGGCAGCGTGAAAGTTGGCCCTGGGGTCGACGGTCACTTCTTCGACTTCAGACTCGCCATCTTCGTCCGCATCCGAATTCTGAGCATCTTCTGCCGTTGCAAAGACCAGATCGATGATCCGATCCAGTCGAGTGAACTCTTGCGGAAACAGAATCTCCTGAATCTGTCGTTCAACGTTGGGATCATCCAGCGTTTCTCTCAACTTCAATAGCCGGAGCAGAGATCTCACACCGAGGATGCGAATGTCCCACGCAAAGCGAGAACCTCGAACCTGTGCCTCAAAGTCTGCTGTGTCTTCCGTTCCAACAACAATCAGAATAGAGATATCTTCCGGTCGGAGGTCGAGTTGAGGTGCAATCTGCTTACGGTACTCTGAAATTCGGCTAAGGTTGATGCTATACGAAGTCGAACTCTTGGACTCAACGAGGATTGCCCGTCCGCCAGGAATCCGCCAAAGGCCATCGTACCCTTCGTTGCTGTGGCTCCGATAAACACCATGCTTCATATCGAATCCCAGGCGACGCCCAGCCTCGTTGACCGTATCCTGAAGAACGAAGCCGAAGTCCGTGAATCGAATTTCAAGGCATTGATCAAACCACTGGCCAATAACATCGCTGGATACGACTTTCAGCAGCGTTCGAAACTCCTCTGACGTGGAATTTCGGTCTCGGAGCCGCCCTTCTCCAGCGAACGCAATCAGCTGGTCGATCCGCTTCGCTGTGATCTGTTGGCGGTCGGAGTTCCACAGGTCAATTAGTGCCATTGGCTACCTGACTATCGTTCTTGAATGATGATTTGTCGTTGATTGCGAAGAACACTTTGGATGACTCCGGGGTCATCGAACCGGGAACTAAACACTTCAGCAGCGATTGCGGGCGACAGGCATTCGGAGAACTTCAAGTTCTCCATAGCGGCCTCGTTCGGAATCGGTCGAACCTCCTCGGGGCAAATCTTATCAATGTACTCAGATACCTGTTGCACCGATGACGCCTTCGGAAAGCTGAGGCATAGGTTGTCGCCCTTTATATCGCAGTGCGACTTCAAGGCGTCGGCCAACAATGTGTTGGCAATGCCGCCTGCGAACGTCCACCAGCGGACTTGTCCATTGGGTTGCAGCACGATGCTGGTTGCCTCGGCGGAAACCCAAGGATGCTCGTCCCGTATCTCCCGAAATTGCTGCACTGCACGACGTGACCAGGAGGGATCATCTTCATCGGAAGCGAGGATGCGGCGGATACTCTGGCAGAGAGCGTGAGTGAGCATTTGACCTTCCCCTAGCCAGCGGGAGCGTCCTTTTTCATCCGTGGGTTCAACGTAAGCGACACGGCGTTTCCAGTCCAAGTGCTTCGTCTTCCAGCTGCGACCGGCCAGTACAAGGATCGGTGGTCCTTCGTCTTTGCGGTAAAAGGTCGATTCGTGGACGTTGCCCAGTTCCTTTTGACCTGACATCACTTTGAACAGCGGCGGCGATGTGAACACCGACAGGATGTCCATGAAATTGCGTCGACCAAATGTATTCTCGCCCTCCGGCGCAAAAGCCAGGATACCGTTGTCACTCCACAGGATGCCTTTGGCGATCATGTAATCTACCAGCTCGGTAATCCGTTCTGCGGCCAGGTCAGCAAAACCAGGCACACTCTGGACCCATTGGAACCATTGTGATTGACCGACGCCACGTTCTTGCAGGATTAACGCCATCAACTGTTGGGCGAGAATATGGTAAGGACACGGTGGAGCCTGCACCGGCTCCACGTAGCCTCGTTGCCAAAGCTCGATTAAAGCAGCGGCTCGCAACAGTCCTTCGTCGCTCGTTGCAAGAAACAGACAGTTGCGTGTCGTATTGGATCGACGACCTGTGCGACCCATGCGTTGCAGAAACGACGAAACAGTACCGGGAGCATCAATCTGAATCACTCGGTCGAGGTCACCAACATCTAGCCCCAGCTCGAGCGAACTCGTTGCCACGATCACGCAATTCTGTCTCTGGGCAAATGCTTCTTCGGCTTGCCGCCGTTCCTCAATCCCGAGCGAACTGTGTGAAACAAATGTGTCGATGCCGTATTGACGCAGTAAGACTGCAAGTTGTTCGACTCGGGACCGACTGTCGCAGAACACCAGCCGCTTCTCACCCTGATGGAGCAGGCTGATGACCTTGGCCGCATTGGCAAGCGACCCCACAAAATCAAGCTGCACATCAGGCTTCTTTGAATCCGTTTCTGTTGGTCGAACGACGACCTGCGGACGTTGTGAGCCAGACGACAGCCATTCAAGCATCTTCTGTGGGTTGCCCACCGTTGCCGATAACCCAATTCGCTGAATATCTCGACCTGCAATCTTGCCAATACGAGAAAACACCGACAGCAAATGCCAGCCTCGATCGTCGCCTGCAAACGCATGAAGCTCATCAATGACGACAACACGCACATTGCTGAAGAACTGGCGATGGTCGACTTTCTGGGAGACCAACAGCACTTCCAGCGACTCCGGTGTCGTCAGTAAACAATCAGGCGGCTCAAAAAGAATTCGGCTGCGTTCGCCTTGTGGCGTATCGCCATGCCACAAGGCAGCACGTCTGCCGACCAACTGCATGTACTTGTGAAGACGTTGTTCCTGATTATTCAGAAGTGCCTTGATGGGGCTGACGTACAGAACAGACAAACCTGCCCACGACTCTGACAGCATTTGAGAGATCACCGGGAAGAACGCCGATTCCGTTTTTCCACCTGCAGTCGGCGCAAGCACAACCAGGTTCTTGCCATCAAGATAAGCCTCAATTGACAGCGCCTGCACTTCTCGCAAATCCCGCCAGCCGAGGGAATTGACGATGTGATGTTGGAGTGCAGGATGTAATCGGTCAAATGCAGTCACGAGTCAACAGTTCCAAAACACATGTTCGTCCACCTAAGTTGCGTTTATGGCATATAGAACTCTGGTTCGCCCCGAACCACGATAGGACAACCTTCGCAGCACCATTGGCATCCGTTCGCCCGCTCCCCATCGTTCGCATCTCCGATGTCTACGTCTTCTCCAGCACGAACCCGAAAATCGTCAAGCACGTCTTGCGGACTGATGCCATCTACAATTTGCTGGCGTACAGCGTCCATCGAGGCCTGGAGTTTGCTCTTTATCTCATCGGATGTGGCATGCCTGAGTTGCGATTCCAACTGCTCCAGGTACTCGTCCAGATCGCTGATGCGTCGTTCGATTTCGTCTTCCATGGAATAACAGTTCGCATACATGCTCACGAATAGTTGGGGCTCTCCGCCAAATCCTTTCTTAAGAGCACGGATAACCTTAGCCCTCTGCATGTACACGGCTACCATTACAATACGATGAAAAAACGCCTCGTTGATTTCTTCGACGTCACAGAATATTCCCTCACCTTCTTCCACCTCAATGCGATCGCAGGAACTCAACCCTGACTCAACAACCAAAGCACTAACAATCTTCTGGTCATTGATTGTGAGCAGTGCCCAAACAGGGTCTATATCGAAGTAGCTGATCCACTCGGTCCAGTAGGGGCAAGAGCTCCATTCATCGCTCTGAACGGCTCCAATGAAATCATGGACGAGCCAGCCGACTGCGAAAATGCGGAGGCGAACGACAAGGTTGTCCAATGGCACCTCAACTTGCGTGAGTTCTGCCTTGGTGAGATGCGTCCACGCTTCCTCATACCAACGCATCCAATCGTCCCTCGAACCATAGTCAGGGACATCAAGCTTTTCGAACAGCGGTTTGGCGTACTGCCATTGGAATTCCATGTTTCTCACTCACATATCTAACTCGATGTCGTCCACGGTGTTGGCCTGAGCCTCTCGCTCAATGCTGGTCATTTCATTTGTAGAAACCGTCAGCTCATAGTCCACTCGTGGGTCAAAATCATCAAACTGATCAATTCGATCCAAAACGTCCGACACAAGCTTCTTCAGGAACAGTCGAGGAGCGATGCCGATCTTACCACCCAGCTTTCCAGCCATGGATCGAGCCAGTGTGTGGATGTACTCATTGTTTGCCAGCCGACGAATGCGATCTGGGGCGGTACATCCAGCGGCATAGAGTTCACGTACTTTAACCCCAACCTCCACCAAACGTTCGTGATCAAACGTGGTTAGTCGCAACTGCACGGCTCGGGGATTATCAAAACGAGCATCCGTACGAAAATCCACATGTAGCCGCTGAGCCAACGGTTCAAGCCGCTGGATTCCCTGTGGCCCATCGTAGAAAGCAGGCGTGCCTGTTATTGCCAGATAAAGATTTGGAAATCGACCACCATCTACGTCATCTAGCAACTGTCGTAACGCATTCAATCCCTTCTCACGAACGTCCGACCGCACACGCTGAATCGTCTCGATCTCATCCAGTACCAACACCAGCCCGGAATATCCGGAGTCCTTGAGAATCAGCAGCAAGCCACGAAGAAAACTCAGTGCTGCGAAGTGATCCACGTCGCCTTTGATACCCGCTTCTCGTTTGACCGATGCTGCAATATGCGGTTGTCCTGCCAGCCATCCAGCCAGACCTTCTGCCGTTGCATGGTCATTGGTCCGTTGAGCGGAACGATACGAGCGTAGTGCGGCGGAAAACTGGGGAGTCGCTCGTGTAATCTCAACAAGTCGCTGTTCAAGCAACTCGTCGGACTTCTCAGCCAGCGCCTCAAGATCGTTGGGATCTATTGTTCCTTCTGCCAGAACATCCTCTTCCAACCCGTAGAACCAGCCATCAATCACAGAGCGGAATGCTCCCAAAAAGCAATCCGCCGTTGAAAGTTGTTCCATCGCCCGGCGATAAACCGTTTCCAGCTTGTGCAGAGGAGTTTCTGTTTCACTGATTTGAACTTCAGCGGTAGCGAATCCGTTCAGTTTTGCCTGTTCCTGAACCCAGCGTCCAAAGAATGTTTTGCCACAACCATACTCACCACGCACTGCCTTGAATATTGCTCCACCTTCAGCAACATCGTTGAGTTCAGACTTGATGGTGTCTTCGAATGGACGCAGCCCCACTGCCAAAAAGTCGAGTCCACGCTGTGGAACCGTACCCTTTCGCAGAGCGGAAATGATGTCTCGTCGTTTTTCGGGGCTAACTTCCATAATTACTCGATGTCAAACTGTCGCTTTAGCTTGGCAATATTCAATTGAACTTTGTTTTCCGTACGATCAATGACAAGGATTTCATATCCATCCACATTCAGAACTCGGCGAATGTTAGCAATAACCTGATCAAGTCTTGCTGCTGGCATATTGGTTTCTTTAATGAAAGCACCCGGCGTCAGAAATCCACCTGCCGCATTGAGTGTTTCAAGCACCTGCCGGATCACAGAATCATGAGGTGGATGCCTTTTGATTCGGGCCTTCTGATCTTTAAATGCCTCTGACGCCAACAGACGATCAATCCAGTCGTTGGAAGCATGAGGGCTGATCGATGAAGGGGAAATCGCAGGGACCGATTTATCCTTCCGCCTTCCGCCCTGATCTGGTTCATCTTCCTCCAACTTGTCGAACAACGTCGGTGGACCCGATGGCACAGTCACATGAACGACGGCTTCGGTTTCAACATGGGTTGCTGCTGGAGTTGCTCGCCACCAGTCTGGTGCTGGGTAAGAGCAATAGCTCAGACCTGGAGAGATACTGCTTCTGTCTGTCAGTATGACCAATGGACAAACCATTTCCTGTGGGGTTGCTCCGCCGTGATATCCGTGTTGTTTTTGTTTGTAGTGAATCCTTTCCGACCATGGAACGATGATGCTGTCAGCCGGGATTACACGCCTCCCAGCAATAACAATTTCCCCGTTTCTGCATTCGCCCTCGTTCTGACGCCATCGGCTGCCCTCGGTATCCGGCTCAAACTGAGCATCCGTTCGATGCCAAACATGGCCATGATCACTGGCTAGAACAACAACTCTTCCGGAATCCCGTGCCAGTCTCAGCAAAGCCCCAAGCGGATTGATGCGACTGATACTCCAACTGTCACGAATTTGCTGGGCGTTTGCCAAACGATCGTCGATAGCATTGATGACCACACCGACAATGTTTTGTTTTTCGTCAAGAAGTGCTTTGCTGACTTCCTCAGAAACCGCCCCTCGACTGCCTTCAGTGATGTCCTTTTTATGAAACAGCACAGGTGGTTTCCGGCGATCTGAACACTCGACAAGCGCACGATTCTCTTTGAAGTTTCGTTTTTCCGTCGTAGCATCGCCATCGGTCAGTTCGCCTGACAACAAGCTGGTTCGTGAGTACCTCGTTTCGCTTGGCACGGTAGCAATGACGGGGCTGGGAATGGCGGATTCTTCATCAAATGTAGACTCGAACCAATGATCCTGACGAATGTCTTCCAGCAATTCGTGGCAAACCGCCCAACTCATGCCGTCCAGTACAATCATCAGCACCTTGTTTTTCTGGGCGACGACTTTGGCAACAACATGTTCCAGTACATGTTCAACACCGATCACGCCGATGCTGGTCGATCCAACCGACGACCAGTCCGCCAGTCCCTTTGAAAATGTCTCGGCAAAGCCACGCTGTCGTTTTGACACAGTCGCATCCAATGCAATGTAAGCATCAGACACTTCAGGAATATCTTCTCCACGGCAAATTGATTCCCGTGCCCAGTCGGCAAACGCCAGTTCTTTAACATAGGCGTTCGATTGATCAGCAAATGAAGTGACGACATGCAGCGGCTGATTGAGCCAACGAGTTAAACGAACGGCCATCTCTGTTCGGGAAACCTGATCTGCGTAGCGCCGCTGTTTTGCAATTCGATGATCGGCAACATGCTTTTGTTGTCGCTCGCATTCAGCGATGGCTGTTTCATTGAGATTGCTGATCGCACGCTTAATGTGCTCACCAAAACGAATGAGTCGCTGCTCGTAGCCGTTTCTGGATAGCCCGTTTCGGTATGAGTCTTCTTTGCATTGAAACTGTTCCAGTAAAGCGTCGGCTCGTTCCAGATGGCTTTGGGCGATTCGAGGATCATCCCGACGATCCAGGTCAGCGATGGCGTCATTGGCCAATTCACCCAGCATTCGGCCAATGGCTTTGGAGATTGTCTTGTCCTGGTGGAATTTCTCCAATCGGGCTGCGGGTTTATCGAGAATGGGTTCGTCGCCACTGCCGAAAATCACCTGACAGGTCACTGACAAGGCAAGTGCGTCTTTGCCTGCTTCACTATCCACTATTCGCAGGATGGCATCTGCTGCATCACCCAGTCGTGAATGCAACCGATTACGCAAGCTGCCTCTCAATTCGTTTGTGGCATCGATGTACCGCTTTGGCCCATTGCTGGTTGTCGCCCACAACAACAGTGTCACCAAATCGGGTTCCCGATCTCCCATATCAAAGACATGGCGGCATAACGCACTCCAGACCGTTCCTGCATCCAGAACGCCTGCCGATACAGGTGGGTAGCCATCACGAGGCGAGTATTCCAGTAGTGCGTGAGCAATGCCAGGATCGCAAATGGTGCGGTCGAGTTCCTTGGCTTTGAACAACGAGCACAAACTGGCGACATGATTGAATGGGAATAGTCGGCTGCGAGCCAGACGTCCCACAACATCCTGCCCCAATTCGGTCTGTTGAAGTTTGGTCAGCAAAATAATGCGATCATTCTTCTCCTCAGCTTCCAGCAGAGCTTCCCGAATCTGGAACACATTGTCTGCTCGTAGAACGTGCGCAATACCAAACTCGAATTCCACTTCGGGAGGTCCCGTGACGGAAGACGATACGTGCAGGCCGAACGCAGACGCATCGACGTCCTCCAGCCATAGTTCTTCAACGATGGAACGCAGTTGTTGAGAGTTGAGGACGCCAACGGTCATTCTGACTGCTCCTCGAATGTCCATTGGATCGTGACACGTCGCTTTGGATTGTCGACCAGCTTGGCAGCCAGTTTCTCCGTCAGGGCCGAAAGGTCACTTCCGGACATCCGTTCGGTCGATCCTGAATCCAGCCGCTTCCAACCAGGTTTGACTGGTGGCAGCTCCGGCTCATCATCGCCAGTGGGAGTAACGACTCTCGGTGGCCGCAATAATTTCACTGCTCGGCCTTCAGCATCGGACAATTTTGCTGGAAGTCCACCAGCCAGAGCAAACTCGTCCATCTTCAGACTGTCACGTAGATCATCCAGAAGCAGCGTTGCATCGGTCTTGCGGCGGTCACTGATTTCAGCCACTGCCTCGAACAATTCCCAGCGGTTTGGTTCCAACAAACTGGCAAGGACCGTAGCCGCTGATTTGATGCTGCGGCCCAATGCCTTTCCGCTGGTTTCAATTCGAGCTTTTGCAATCGTCTTCACCAAAGGCGTTGCTTCCTGACCATCGACGGCGTTGAACAGATCACGAGCCGCTTTGGCGGATTTCACTCGGTCACATTGCCCTGCCTCATCTGCGCTAACGCCCAGTTTGTGCAGAATCAATTGCAGCCGATTGGGTAACGCTTCACAGTCAGCCTTGAACTTAGCGAGATAACCGCCATTGGCAGTAAATTTCTCGCCCAAACTCGCCAGATTCGTGGCATTCAACAGGCGTGAAACATCATCACCAAAGAGGTCTGCAATCCGTTTCTTTGTCTCCTGCCATTCCTCTTCAGTGGGCAGCACTTCCTGACGCAGTTCCAACTCACCGGGCATGTCATCCAGCTTGGGAATGAAGTTGCCACCAAAGCGCACGAATGCTCGATTGGTCTGTTCGGCGTAGACCATAATCAGCAGATTCTCGATCTCTCTGGGCAAACCCCGGTCATTCCCCATCCAGGACTTCATGTCGGCGACATCAGGATTTTCTTTCTCCGAAGCGGACAATGATTTGTTGAATAGTGTTTTCCAAAAACCTTCCAGAACAAAATGTGTTTCGCCCATCGAACCAAGTTCCAACGGATCGCAGATGTGCTTGAGACTTTTACGGATGCGACTATCTTCCACAAAGATCCGTCCGTCTTGCGTATGGGCCGCTTCCTGACAAACCTGCAACACGTCCTTCAAGTCCTTGTTGACCTTGATCTCCTGACCGAATTTCGGATGTTTGGGGTACTGGTGTCTGAGTGCCTGATCCAGCAGGTGTTCCATCGCCTCGCCGAGAGTTGAACCGACTGGTCTCTGCAATGACAGGGATGGAAACAGCGATGTGAATTGCGAATCCGTGATGTTGTAAGAATCATCCAGCGAACCGGGATGAGACACGCTTCGAATGCCGTAGGCCGCTTCCACGATGGACTGCAGCTTCGAAGTCAATGCGCTCTGGCGACTTTCGAGGATGGTGCGGGCAGTCTCTCGGTCCTGTGCCGATAAGTCTGATGCGTGCTGGTCGAGGTTATTTCCTCGCAACAAATGGTCAATGATCACCACCTGACCAAGTTCCGTTTGAGTCTTCGTCGAGAAGAACTCGGGAAGCCAGACGACCGTTTTTTGTGACTCGCCTTTTTCCTTAAACTTATCGATCCGGTCAATGTCTTCCTGTGGACTCTTCCCTTCGTTATCGAAAGGAAAGTCAATTACCAATTTCCATTCGTCGCCACCTGATCGCAGGGCCTCGTCGGTGGTGCGACGAACATTCTCAAACAACACATCGCAAATCCGTTGTGTGCCACGCCACCAAAACTTGTGGGAGAAGAACATGTTGTCCTGCTCGGGCATCCCGAATGAGTTGAGCAACATGCGTTTGATCTTGAGCTGTCGTTCCCCCGGTCGGTCATAGGCACGAGCCGCCTTAATGATTTGGTCGGTATCGACGCCAACCAATTGCAGAGAAACTGTGGGATTGGTGGCATCACCTGACAATCGAATTTCGCCATGCAATCCTGACCAGTCCTGGAATTTATTCTTGACTGTCTGGTATTCACGACCGGAAAAGCGTGATTTCACATTGCCATGATTCAACGCCGCCAGCTTGGAACAGGTCATGTCCTTGAGTGTTTCTTCGCCCTCAACCAACGCTCCCAACAACAGGCTTTTGATGAGCCGATTGTCGTTCTCAAAGGCTTGAAACTTGCGGGCCACTTCAGGGTCAGTCTTCGCTTTTTCCCGATCCACTTCCAGGTCCACCGAATGCTGTTCTTCCAGCATCGGCAACAGCTTGTTTGTGTACAGTTTTTTCGCATGAGTGAACCGGACACGCAGCACATCGGAGAACGTGTCGTCGCCATCGGCTACCACATCCCACAAGTCACCCAAAGGAACGATGTCACCCAGCATCAGTGTGTCACGGCGTTTGACCAACATCTCCAGCATGATTTTCAGAGCCGTGCGTTCCCGCTGCAAAGCACTGGAGATAGCGATCAGCGACTTAATCAGGGCTGGGCTGAACGGATAAACCTGCTTGAACAGTTCCTTGTTTCCGTCACGAGCCAGCAGAATCTCCATGACCTCAGGCTGGAGTTTGATGGCCTGTTCGTAACCGTTCAACATTTCCGCCCGACAAGCATCGTTTTTTGGTTTTAGTACACGTTTCTGAGCGATCAGCGGAAGGTTACGGTCCTCCAGCGTGATCATGTCGAAGCGCTCTTCCATGTGCGACAGAATGTCGGACAAGTTGACTTGCTGGATGCCGCTGATGGTGTCACCGATCAATTCTCGCAGGTCACGCTGACGAGCCACATAGCTGATGATCGGAATCGGTCGCTCGGCTTTTTTCGATTCAACCAGCTTGACCAGCTTATTGGCTTCACGCTGTACAAAATCGAGATTGCCGCTGTTGGTGGCCAGCCACAGAATCAACTCGTCAAGAAACAGAATCAGCCCGTCGTAACCAAGTGATTGAGCATGGGCGCTAAGAATGCCCAAGCCTTCATCCAATTCAACGTAGGCTTCGTCCTTAGCATGGGCGATCCCTCGGAAGGCCGGGAAAATGTTCTTCACTAAGTCACCAACAAGCAGGGACCGTACGTTGCTGCCGGGTTCTGCAACTAAAGCTTCTTCAAAGCTGTCAGCATCCCAACCGTCTGCCGACAGCTTGGCGTGTTTCATTTTATTAAAGCGAAGCTTTTTACCACCCCCGCTTTGAAC
>Ga0105055_10010038_pt1 | contig 11928 bp, 10 predicted proteins | sample BON03_FD_78090 | JGI IMG/M metagenome (GOLD analysis project Ga0105055, IMG submission 78090) | Freshwater microbial communities from Lake Bonney liftoff mats and glacier meltwater in Antarctica - BON-03 | ecosystem: Environmental > Aquatic > Freshwater > Ice > Glacier meltwater | place: Lake...
AACTCCGTGCTGCTGCCCACGATCGATGGCCCCAATATGCAATCGGTGCTGTCGGTGTTCCGCGGCGAGGCGTCGCTCGCCGACGCACCCGAGCAAGTCTTCGAAACCACGACAACGTCGGTGACGCCAAGCGACGATGGTTCCACCGGCACCGCACCCGAAACCACCGTCGACGCAGTCCCGTTCAACACAATCCCGGTCGTCGTGGCAGAAGACAACAACAAGGGCTTCTTCCCCGACGCCACCATCAACTGCTCGTAGTCGTCGCACCGCTGATGGCAGATGGTCCTGCACCGAACTCGGGATGATTGCTGGCGGATTCCGCGCCCTGACGTCCCGAGATCTGCGCTCAGGAATCCAGTACTCGAGCGAGCGCTGCTGCTGCGTCTGACGGGCCCGAGACGGTGGTGATCTTGCAGCCGGTCGCTGCCGCGAGCTGTTCGGCTGCTTCGGCGTCACCCTCGGGGGCGATGATCACGAGCTCGTCGACTCGACGGGCGGCCGCAGCGACCTGTGTGATCGACTCGGCTTCACCCGAACCGTGCGCGGTTGCTCGGCAGTCAGAGAGCAGCACTGCGATCTTGCGCCCTGCTCGCGAACGGCTGAGTTGTTCGGTTGCGGCGTCAAGCGCTCGGACCACATCGGTCGTGCCGAACCCGCGCAGTGCGAGCACCGCGTCAACCACCGCTTCGCTCGACTTCGTCGCGTCTTGCGACTTGGCAGCAACGACGTCCTTGCCAAACGACAGCACCGAGTAGTCCTCTGGTGCCCGCCAGGCCACGGCGGCTGCAGCGACTGCCGAGGTGGCGAGCGGTGCACCACCCATCGAGCCACTGCGATCAACCATCAGACAAATCGCCGTGTCAGGTGTCGTCCACGAACGAATGCGAAGTTCCTCTGGGTCGATCGCCCGGCCTTCGCCCCGAGCGGTGAGGAGCGCATCGATGCTGGCGTCGATGTCAATGTCGCCGCCATCTGGCCGGTACGGCCGAGTCTGCAACTTTCCGACCCCACGCGGCCGTGTCGGGCCGCGCCTCGAGAGGTCGAGGAAGAGTCGGCCCGCCAGCCTGCGTGCCAGGTCGCGAAGGACCGGATCGGTCGCCCCAGTCAAATCAGCGAGCAGGGCCATCGTGTCGTCGGGGTTCTCCTCGAGCGCCTGCTCGACCGCTTCCTCGTTGAGCTCACCGACTTCGGGCGACAGCTCTTCGAACTGCTCGTTGCGCTCCAGCTCACGACGCGATGTGGTCTTCTTCCGCGCTTCGCTGACGGCCTCGTCGGCCTCGTCGCCCTCCTTCACTCCCGAAGGAGGGGAATTCAGCTGGAGGTCGTGCCCCGTGTCGGGGCGCCATCTTTTCCCTCGCCGTCCTCTCCTTCGGCCTGGCTTCGACCGAAGACCGACTCCCAGAGTTCGCGGATGACGTCTTCACTGACTCGGCTCGTGCCCTCGCGCAGCCTGACTCGCCCGGACAGCGCAACGAGCGCTGCATCGAGCGAGACACTCGGCGTGTACGGCGTGGCAGCACGGAGCTGTGCGAGCGAGTTCGCCACCAACACCATGTCGATGGCTCCACGGATCGACGATCCGATTCGCAGGTCCGGATGGTTTCGAGTGAGGCGAACGAGTTCGACGACGCCATCACGCCACGAGGCGTCGACGTCGTTGTGCGCACCAGGCGATGCCTGAGCGGTTTCACGGCGGAGAATCATTGTCTCGTCAGCCACGGACTGGTAGCCAACGGCAATCCGACACACGCGGTCGTACACGGCGCCCGAGATGCGGGCAGTGCCCACCGCATCAAACGGGTTCATCGCTGACACCAGACGGAATCCAGGTGCCGCCTCGATGCGGCCGAGCCGCGGCACGTTCAACTCGCGCTCGCTCATCACCGTGATCAGGACGTTCAGGGTCTCTTCGGGGACTCGGTTGAGCTCTTCGATGTAGAGCAACGAGCCGTCTTTCAGGGCCTGCGCCAACGGACCGGCGACGAACACGTCAGGGTCGTAACCCTCGCTGAGCACGCGGGCCGGGTCGAAGTGGCCGATGAGTCGAGCCGGAGTCAGTTCGGCGTTGCCCTCGACAAATTCGAAGCCGATGTCCATCTCGCGCGCCACACCGCGTAACAGCGTTGACTTGCCAGTGCCAGGCGGCCCTTCGATCAGAATGTGGCGATTGGCATCGATCGCCGCGATAACCAATTCAAGTTCGCGAACGCGTCCGACGACGCCAGCACGCAGCCGGTCGAGCAGGTCACGCAGGTCGGTGACGCTGGCGGCCTCACGCATAGGTGATCACTCCACGGAGGTTCTCGCCATCGCGCATGGCCCGGTACCCCTCGTTGATCTCCTCGAGCGGGTACGTCTTGGTGATCAGTTCATCGAGCTTGAGTTGGCCCTCGCGGTACATGCCAAGCAACTTTGGAATGTCAGCTCGCGGGTTGAGTGATCCGAAGATCGTCCCCTTGATTTCCTTGTTCCACATCGACAATTCGAAGAGGTTGACTGACGACTCGGTCTGGCTCATCGGCGAGATGCCTGTGACGACGATGGTGCCGCCCTTGCCGGCCAGCGACATGCCGAGCTTCATCATGTCGCCGTACAGCACGCCCGGCGTCATGATGACTTTGTCGGCCATCATGCCCCACGACAGTTCGTTGACTTCGGGCATCGCCTCTTCCATCGAAGCGAACGTGTGTGTTGCACCGAACTCCATTGCCTTCTCACGCTTGAACTCGATCGGATCGATAGCGATCACGTGGCGGGCACCGGCCATCTTGGCGCCCTGCACTGCGTTAATGCCGATGCCGCCAATTCCGACCACGACGACGGTGTCGCCCGGCTGCACATCGGCTCGGTTGGTTGCCGAACCCCAACCGGTAGCAACGCCACACGACACCAGTGCGACCACTTCAAGTGGGAGATCGCTCTCGACCTTGATGACCGAGTCCTCAGCGACGCAGGTGTATTCGGCGAACGTACCCAGCTTGGCGAAGAGGTTGAGTTCGGTACCGGCCTTGGGGCCGGTGAGAAGACGGTGACGGCTCGTGCCGTCGGTGATCATCCCTTTGATGAACGTGCCACCGCTGGAGTCACAGAGGTTCTGGCGGCCGGTCGAGCAGTAACGGCAGCGACCGCAGGATGGAACAAATGATGCCGACACATGATCACCGACAGCAACGCTCCTGACACCCGGGCCGACTTCCACAATCACACCGGCGCCCTCGTGGCCGCCGATCATCGGGAACAGGTCGTCGATACCCATGGCCTCCCACGCCTCCTTGGGCGGGACCATGTCACCGGTGACGATGTGCTCGTCGCTGTGGCAGAGGCCAGCGGCCTTCCACTGCACGATGACTTCTTTGGCCTTCGGCGAGTCGACCTCGATCTCCTCGATCGTCCACTCTTCACCGACTCCGTACACCAATGCTGCGCGACTCTTCATGGCCGCAAGTTAGTAGCCGGTCACTCTGTACCAGGCACTGTGTGACCGTTAACTATCCCGGGGCGAGATCACCCGTCAACGTTCTGAAAACGAAGAAGGCGTGAGGTACATGCGCATCTGGTGCGCACCTACCTCACGCCTTCGACGAGAAGGACGACGTCAGGAATAGACCATGACTCCGCGGATGTTCTTGCCGGCGCGCATGTCGTCGTAGCCGTCATTGACACCGTCGAGGTCGTACTCCTTGGTGACGAGGCCGTCGAGGTCGAGCTGGCCTTCGCGGTAGAGACCAAGCAGCTTCGGGATGTCGGCACGAGGATTGCCCGAACCAAACAGCGAGCCAACAACCTGCTTCTCCATGAGTGTGAGATCGAGGAGGCTGATGTTGGCCGTCATCTCCATGGCCGGGTGAATGTTGGTCACGACGACTCTGCCGCGCTTAGCGGCCAGCGCCAGGCCCCCGGCCAGCAACTCGCCCGAGCCAACGCCCATGGTCATAATGACGGCGTTAGCCATCGTGCCCCAGGAGGCTGCAGCCATGGGCTCCATAGCTTCTTCCATCGACGCTGCGGTGTGTGTGGCACCGAACTCCATGGCCTTTTCGCGCTTCGACTCAACGGGATCGATCGCCCAGATCTGCTTCGCTCCGGCGAGCTTTGCGCCCTGAATCGCATTGGCGCCGATACCACCGACGCCGACCACGGCAACGACGTCGCCGGCGCTGACCTGTCCGGCGTACACAGCCGAGCCCCAGCCGGTGACCACGCCACAGCCGAGGAGGCAGGCGCGGTCGAGCGGGACATCTTTTTCGATCTTGATGCAGCTGGCTTCGTTGACCACGGTGTCGTGGGCGAACGTGCCGAGCATGCACATCAGGCCAAGATCTTTGTCTTGGACGTGGTGACGAGACGTGCCGTCGATCTGCTTGCCGAGCGCCATGAGCGCACCGAGATCACACAGGTTTTGGTGGCCAGTCGAGCAACTCGGACAGCGGCCACACGACGGGATAAAGCCAAACACGACATGGTCGCCCACTTCGAGCCAGGACACACCGGGGCCGACCTTGGTGACGACACCAGCGCCTTCGTGCCCACCGATGATCGGCAGTTCAAACGGCAGGTCGCCGGTGACGAGGTGCTCATCGGAGTGGCAGAGGCCCGAGGCCGCGAGCTTGACCATGACCTCGCCTTCCTTCGGATCGTCGAGTTCGATGTCTTCCACGCTCCACGGCGCGTTGACTTCCCAGAGAATTGCGGCCTTTGTCTGCATGCTCGCGACTGTAGACCGTGTTGCCACTTCGCGTGGATACGGAGCGAACGTCCACTTCGCTGTTCACTTCGCCGTTCATTTCACTGTTCATTTCACTGTTCATTTCGCCGTTCATTTCACTGTGCGTGATGGACATTCTGGGGACCCTGCTGATCCTCAACAAACTCCGTGACACCCCACTGGCATGATGGCCGCATGGGCGACGGATTTGACGAGTTGACAGCAGGCCTGAGCGAGCTGGCTACAGCACAGCGCGATGCGGTCATTGCCATGCTGAGCGACTTGACCGACGACGACCTGCACCGCGTGGCAGAGGTTCTCCGCCAGGTCCAGACCGAGCGGGCTGTCCTCGGTGGGGATCATGATGCGATCATCAGTGCGGCGTTCGAGGCTGGTTTCGGGCGGGACGGCCTCGGTGTCCTGCCGTGGACCGAGGGCAATCTGATCGTCTGTCCGGGTGGCATGGTCTCCCCGTCGAGGGCCAGCCACCGTTGTCGCTTTGTGAGCGTCGACGACTGCTGGATCTGGGCCAGCGGACACCTGCTCCGCGAAGACAAACGTTCCTCGCCCGGCAACGACGAGGGGTTCCGCGCCATTGCGCTGCTGCCGCTCGTCGACGGGCTCGAACTCGACGTCGTCTCCGGCCGGGCGCGCCAGGGCCAGCACTCCGTCGAACACGTCGTGAGCTACGAGGTTCGTGCTGGGAAACTGGTCGAAGTGAGCCAGCGCGCCGTCAACTCCAACCACGGCGGTCGTCAGATCAACTGACTCGTGCCGACCACAATTATCAGCGTGGCAGCACTCTGATCTCGATGTACTGACCGTCGGGCACCCAGCGCTGGAAGAAGCCGGTCATGTCGTTTCGGCTGATCGAGCCCAACAATGTTGACTCTTCGAGAAAGTCCTCGAACGAGGCGTTGCCCGCCGGGTCGGTCAGCGCATCGAGAATCTCGTCGTTAATCTGCTCGTTGCTGAACAACTCGAGCTCGTTGCGAATCTTTTCGGTCGCCGAAGCAAACTCGTTGGCCGGCACACCATTCGTTCGGATGTCGGCAAGCTGTTCCAACACTGCGATCGACACGTTGTCGACCAGGTCGGGGCCGGTGGAGATCGACAGGAACGTTTCGGCCAACGGCGTCGCACCACCCGTCAATTCGATCGCAGCGAAGGGCGAATACGACTCGCCAAGTTCTTCACGAATCACATCGGTCAGGCGGGCAGTGAGCACTTCTTGTACTACCCGGGCAGCGATGTCGTCGCGGCGATCAGACGTGCCAGGCCCGGTGATCAAGAACGACACACTCGCCTGGTCGCCTTCGCCAGCCCGCACCGTCTCGATGACGGCACCTTCGGGCGCTGGCGGCTCGACGTAGTCGACAGATTCAAAGCGTCCAGTGGCTGGCAGCGTGCCCAGATAGGTCCGTGCCAAGCTGGTTGCCGCGTCAATGTCGAAGTCGCCACTGAACGAGAACGTCCAGTCGGAAGCGTCACCGAAGCGGTCGATGTACACCCGCTCAACGTCCTCTGCCGTGACCGAGTTGAGGTCGTCGACGTCGAGCAGTTGGTAACGCGGGTCGTCATAGCGGGCTTCGGTTAGCGCCTTAAATCGGGCGTAGTCCGGGTTGATCGACGGGTCCTCGGCGAGCGGGAGTTCGTCGTCGATGTATTGCTCGAGAGTCACGGCATCGACACGCGGTTGGGTCATGATGAGGTAAATGAGTTGGAAGGCGGTTTCGAGGTCCGATGTTGCGCTCGACCCGAAGAACCCTTCGGTGAAGACATCGATCGCAGCATCGAGGAATACCTCCTTGTCAGACAGGAACGCGTCGATCGCCACCGGGTCGAAGTCGCCAACGCCGCTGCCCTCGACGACGTTCGCCGCGACTTCGGCTGGAGCGACATCTTCGTCAGCCAGCACTGAGGTTCCGCCAGGGCTGCGGCCCTCGAAGAACACCGCACCGTCGGTGATCGGCGTGTTGTTGAATGCGACACGAACGCCGTTCTCGAACGTCAGCAGCACAGGGGCAACGAATGAGATGTCACTGCCGTCGGCGAGGACCTCGCTGTTGACCTCTTCCACAGGGTCCGGCGGGTCGAGCAAACTCTCGCCAACCGCCGCTTCCGACTCGCGTGTTTCGAGTTCGCGAGTCGGCATCGACTCGACCTGAGCGACGAACACGCTGGCGGCAGGGACGTCGTCGATCTCGTCGGCTGGGGCAGTGACGAAGATGTGCGGGCCAGCCGTTTCGTAACGGGTGACAAACATGTAGGCAAGCGTCTCGGGCGTTGCCCGGTCGAGTACATCGGTGATGAAGTCGAACCAGCGCTGGCCAGTCGGCACTGACTCTCCTTCGAGGACGTGGCGAACGTACTCGTCTGCGTACGAGGCGTCCTGGCGGGAGTTGCGTCCGTCGTAGTCCACCTCGGCAGCGCTGCGTCGAGCTTCCACGGCGCGAGCTACTTCACCGGTGGTGAAGCCGAATCGGCGAACACGTTCGTACGCGTCGAGCACCGCCTGCGTGGATGCTTCGAGGTCGGCACCGTCGGCTGACACGAAGATCTCGGGAGCACTCAGCGACCGGACGAACCCACTGCTGTCGACCGATGCCGCATCAAACGGCGCATCACCGCGGAGGGCGTCGTTGCTCAGCCGGGTGCCGATGATGTCGAAGGCGAGGCTCTCAAGGATGTTGCGCTGCGCGAATGCCTCACGCGAGCCGGTCGTGTCGGCGGTCAGCGGGAGCGTGACGAACGCGAAGCCCTCGGACACGTCGGGGTCGTTGAACACGAGGGCCCTGGCATCGCTCGAGGGTTCGACGATCAGGTCAGGACGCTTGGGCGAGTCGCCGCGGGCTGTCGCTGGGTCGAAGCGTTCAATGATCTCGCGCTCCATCTCCTGTGCGTTGATGTCGCCGACGACGATCACCGACGCGTTGTCCGGCCGGTACCAGTCGTCGTAGAAGGCGCGCAACGGACCGTCGGTAGTGCGGTTGATCTCCTGGTCCGTGCCGATCGGTTTGCGATTCTCATACGGTGAACCGTCGAGGAAGAACTTCTGAATCTCGTCGAAGACGCGGCCACTCGAGCTCTGTGCTGAACCGCGCCACTCGTCGAGCACGACACCGCGCTCAGCTTCGACCTGCGCCGGGTCGATGATTGCCGCCGACAGCCACTGCTGCAGCACGTCGAGACCGGTTTCGACGGTCGACCGGTCAGCCGTCGGCATCGTCAGTTCGTAGACCGTTTCGTCGTAGCTCGTGTACGCATTGATGTCGGCACCAAAGCCAGCTCCGAAGCTGCGCAACACGGCAATCAACTCGTTTTCCGGGAACTGCTCGGTGCCGTTGAACAGCATGTGCTCGAGGAAATGCGCACCGCCGCCCTGGTCCTCGCTCTGGAACGCGGCGCCAGCATCGATTGTCAGCCGCATCTCGACACGCGAGCCAGGATTGTCGTTTTCGCGGATGAAGTACTGCAGGCCGTTATCAAGCGTGCCCGTGACGATCGCCGGGTCAATCACGAGGGAGAGGAGTGCGCTCTCGTCAGGCTTGACAACCTCGGTTCGGGGGCGCCCTCCGGCCTGACCACCACCTGCTGCATCCGTGGTCGGCGTGGCATCGGAGGAGCCGGTGCACGCAGCTGTGGCCAGTGCGGTAACGATGGCGATTCCCACGAGGCGGAAACGAAAGGGGCGACGAGACACACCGAGCATGCGGGGCAGGTTAGGCCTGCGGCGTCAACGAGGCTGGAACACTGCAGTTCATCGACTCGCCACACCTGGGAGCACGTCAGCATGTTTCGCGAACAACTCGTCGAGACGCGGGCGCCAGTCGATGTCTTCGGTCGAACCACCGGCGGCTTGCACTGCTGCCCGTTCGGCCGCGAGCGTGTCGGCGATCTCGGCCACACCGGCCGCGAGAATCTCTGCCACCCTGTCGCGGACGAACCCGGCGAGTGCCGGGCTGGCACCGTCAGTACTGATCGCTGCTGTCACTCGGCCCGCTCGGGTGATCGCCGGGAGGATGAACTCGCAATCGACCGGCTGATCGGCCGCGTTGGTCCAGATGCTGCGAGCGCGCGCCGCGTCGGAGATCGCTGCATCGGTCTCGAGGTTGCCGGTGGCAGTCACGACGAGTCGCTGGCGCTCGAGGTGACAGTCGTCGAACGAGGCGGTGATCACCTCGCCACCGGCGTCGACGATCCAATCGACATCGACATGCTCACTGATGTCAGCACCGACGAGGCGGACAATTGCACCAGCGTCGAGGAGCCCTTCGGCCTTACGCCATCCGATGCGGCCACCTCCGACGACGAGCACGGGGATCCTGTCCAGATTGAGGAACACTGGATACGAAAACCGGCTGCGGTGGGCCTTCATACCCTGATTCTAAGGCTGACTTTTAGGCAATTCTCGATAAAGACGATCATTTTAGTCGGGTATTGATTAAATGGTCGCCGTGACCACCTCACTCCAGACTGTGCCGCCCGAGTCGGGCCGACCCTTCGACGACGCTCGCGCGGCCATCTGTTGGGCCAACGAGCGCTTTGCCGGAGGGGTGTGCGTCACCGCCAGCTTCGGCGATGCAACCGTCGCACACGTCGCGCACAGTGCCGTGCCAGGCATCCAGATCACGCTGCTCGACACCGGCTACCTGTTCGCCGAGACGGAGTGGTTCGCCGACCATCTGACGGACCGATTCGGCCTGAACGTCCGAGTGGTCCGCCCAGTGCCCGATCTCGAACGAGACATATGGGCCACCGACACCGACGCGTGCTGCGCAGCCCGCAAAGTCGAACCGCTGCAGCGCGCCCTGCGCGGCGCAACCGCCTGGGTGACCGGGCTCCGTCGCGCCGACTCACCAAGCCGCCGGACGACTCCGCTGGTGCACAACGATCTGATGCGGTCAGTCGTCAAGGTCAATCCGCTCGCCGGGTGGACCGACACCGACGTCGCAGAGTACGCAGCGGAGCACGACCTCCCGGAGCATCCGCTGACCGACCGCGGTTACAGCTCAATCGGCTGCTGGCCGTGCACCAAGCCAGCGAGCGACCGGTTGGGCCGCTGGGCCGACAGCTCCAAAACCGAATGCGGACTGCACCTCTGATGGCTACACCATTCACCCACACCCACACCCACACCCACACCCGCACCCGCACCCGCAACATCGCCCGCACCCGCACCCGCACCCGCACCCGCGACATCGCCCGCACGACCGCCAGCACTCTCCGACAGGACCGACCATGACCGACCTCACGGCAGCCGAACTGATCAAGGTTGAGAGCAACTATCTCGCTGGAACGATCGGGGCTGAACTCGCCAATGACGCAGCGAAGTTCGATGACAACGCAGAGACGTTGCTCAAGTTCCACGGCATCTATCAACAGGACGACAGAGACATCCGTCGCGAGCGGGCCCAGCAAAAACTGCCGCTCGATTATTCGTGCATGGTTCGTGCGTCGGTGCCCGGCGGCGTCATCACCGGCAACCAGTGGCTTGCCCTCGACCGGGTGGCATCGCTCGCCGACAATAAGCTGCGCCTCACGACCCGCCAAGGGGTGCAGTTCCACGTCGTCCACAAAGGCGAGTTGGCCAAACTCGTGAGCGGCATCAACTCGTCGCTCCTCACCACACTCGGCGCGTGCGGCGATGTGGTCCGCAACGTCATGGCGTGCCCGCTCCCGCACCCCGAACGCACTGCAGTGATCGAGCCGATCGTCACCGAGATGGTCGCTCGATTCCGGCCGCAGACCGAGTCGTACTGGGAACTGTGGGTCGACGGCGAGAAGGCCGTCTCGTCGGAGAAGCCGTCAGCGGCATCCCTGGCAGCCCTTGATGCAATCGACCCGGTCGAGCCGATTTACGGCGCCGCCTATCTCCCGCGCAAGTTCAAGATTGGTATTGCATGGCCGGGCGACAACTGCGTCGACATCTACACCCATGACGTCGGCATCGTGCCAACGCTCGACGGCCCCGACGGCCTGAGCGGCAACGTCACCGGATTCGTGATCCTCGCCGGCGGCGGAATGGGCATGTCACACGCCCGCCCAGACGACACGTACCCGGTGCTCGCACAGCCGGTTGGCTGGGTCGAGGCGGAAGGCCGCGACGGCGTCGAGTCGCTCGGTGATGTGGTCGAAGCAATCGTCACGACGCAGCGCGATTACGGCAACCGCGATGATCGGGCCCTCGCCCGCCTCAAATACCTCGTCGAGGCCAAGGGCATCCCGTGGCTACGTGACCAAATCGAACAGCGCACGGGCCAGGCCCTCGCCGACCCAGTCGAACTGCCCAAGTGGGAAGTCCACGCACACCACGGCTGGGACGACACTGAACCAGAGAGCGCCGCGCCGCGCACCGAGTCGTCCGTGCTCGGCCTGCCGGTGTCGTCGGGCAAGGTAGCGCACGGCCTGCGGTACGCGCTCAAGCGGTTGATCGCCGACGGCGCCGTGTCCGCGTTGCGCGTGACGCCACGACAAGACCTCCTGCTGCTCGGCATCACCGACCGGGCGGCCGTGGAGAACACGCTGCGCTCAAACGGTGTGCCACTCGCAAGCGACCAGAGCCCGACACGCAACCTGGCTATCGCGTGCCCGGCTCTGCCGACCTGCTCGAAGGCACTCGGCGAGGCTGAGCGGGTGCTGCCACAAGTGGTCGATCGCCTCGAGAAGGTGTTGGCTGACACCGGCAACACCGGGCTACCACTGCGGCTCAACATGACTGGGTGCCCCAACGGCTGCTCGCGGCCCTATGCCGCCGAACTCGGCATCGTCGGCCGGACCAAGAAGGGCTACGACGTCTACGTCGGCGGTTCAGCCGCAGGTGACCGGCTGGCCAAACGCGTCCGTGAGGACGTGCCCCTTGAGGAGATCCCCGACATGTTACGTCCCCTGCTCGAACGGTTCAGCCGCGATATCGGCCCGAACGACACCACGTCGTTCGGCGACTGGGCGATGCAGCAGGAGTGGACATCGCTCCTCGCCCTGCTGCCGACCACAACAGTCCGACGGGTGCGTACCAAGTGAGCGTCGCATTGGTCGGAGCCGGCCCGGGGGACCCTGACCTCCTCACCATCAAGGCTGCTCGCTTGCTCGCTGCCGCCGATGTCGTCGTGCACGATGCACTCGTCGGCGATGGCGTTCTCGCCCTCATCCCCGAGTCAGCGGAGCGGATCGACGTGGGGAAGCGTCCAGGTCGACCGGCCTCGCAGGAACTGATCTCG
>Ga0105055_10010042_pt1 | contig 11927 bp, 10 predicted proteins | sample BON03_FD_78090 | JGI IMG/M metagenome (GOLD analysis project Ga0105055, IMG submission 78090) | Freshwater microbial communities from Lake Bonney liftoff mats and glacier meltwater in Antarctica - BON-03 | ecosystem: Environmental > Aquatic > Freshwater > Ice > Glacier meltwater | place: Lake...
CAAGGCCGTCGCCTCGGGGATGCCCAAGCTCAGGATCGAGGAAGCGGCGGCCAGAAAGCAGGCCGCCATCGACCGGGGCGACGAGGTGATCGTGGGGGTGAACAAGTTTCGACTGGCCCGGGAAGACGCGCTGGAGATTCGCAGCATCGACAACGAGTCCGTGCGCGAGAGCCAGATCGCGCGCCTGAACGGGATCAAGGCCCGCCGCGATGGTGCCGTCTGCGCGGCCGCCCTGGCGGCGTTGGAGACGGGCGCGCGCGAGGGCACCGGCAATCTGCTGGGCCTTGCGGTCGAGGCGGCACGGGCAAGGGCGACGGTGGGAGAAATCAGCATGGCGATGGAGAAGGTGTTCGGTCGCCACCGCGCCGAGGTGAAGACCCTGGCCGGGGTTTACGGCGCGGCCTATGAGGGCGACGCGGGGTTCGCGGCGATCCAGGCCGATGTCGAGGCATTCGCAGAGGAGGAGGGGCGCCGCCCCCGGATGCTGGTGGTGAAGATGGGCCAGGACGGGCACGACCGGGGCGCCAAGGTGATCGCCACCGCGTTTGCAGATATCGGATTCGATGTGGACGTGGGGCCGTTGTTCCAGACCCCGGAGGAAGCCGCGCAGGATGCGGTTGACAACGATGTGCACGTCATCGGCATCTCAAGCCAGGCGGCGGGGCACAAGACCCTGGCGCCCAAGCTGGTGGCGGCATTGCAGGCGGCGGGGGCAGGGGAAATCCTGGTGATCTGCGGCGGGGTGATTCCGCAGCAGGATTACCAGTTTCTGTATGATGCCGGGGTCAAGGCGATCTTCGGGCCGGGCACGAACATTCCGGCGGCGGCAAAGGATATTCTGTCCCTGATCCGGGCGGCGCGGGACTGAGACGGCAGATTTTGAGTATTTTTGCAAAGAAGAAACGGGGGCGGAATGGAACTGGATCATCTGGCGATTTCGGCGGGCACCCTGGGCGAGGGGGTGGCGTTCGTCGAGGCTCTGTTCGGCGTGACCCTGGCGCCGGGTGGGGTGCATGATGCGATGGGCACCCACAACCGGCTGCTCTCGCTCGGACCCGATCTCTATCTTGAGGTGATTGCGATCGATCTCGATGGTCGCGCGCCGGGGCGGCCCCGGTGGTTCGATCTTGACCGGTTTGCCGGTCTGCCCCGGTTGACCAACTGGATCGTGCGGTGTGACGATCTGTCTGCGGGGCTGGCGCAGGCGCCCATCGGGACGGGGGTGGTGATGGAGTTGCAGCGGGGCGATCTCAGCTGGCGCATGGCTGTGCCGGACAGCGGCGTGCTGCCGTTCGACGGGGTCGCGCCTGCGCTGATCCAGTGGCGGAGCGCGGCGCATCCGGCGGGGCGGTTGCCCGATGTGGGGTGCCGGTTGGTGGCGCTTGAGGTGGTGCATCCCGAGGCGGCGGTGCTGGGCGGATATTTCCCGGCGCTGGATGTGGCGTTCGTGACCGGGCCGCAGCCGGGGCTGCGCGCCACGTTCGACACGCCGAACGGGTGCGTGACCCTGGCCTGATGCGGCACAATCGGGGCTGACAGCGCGCCGCGCCCGGGCGAAAGCGCTTTGCGTTCGATGTGAATCGCAACCCGCTGCCTCCCGCTTCGCTCGAACGCGGGTTTCGACAAAGAGTGGTTCAGATAAAACGCAAAGCGCACTAGGGTGCAGCCATGTCGATCTGGACCCGCATTGCTGACGCGATTTCGGCCCTCGCCAGTGGCGAGGGGTTGTCGGCGATGTTCGACCGCCTGCGCGCCCCGCCCGAGCGCTCTGTGCTGTTCACCATCGCCGTGATCGCGCTGGGCGCCAAGATGGCCAAGGCCGATGGCCAGGTCACGCGCGACGAGGTGGCGGCGTTTCGTCAGGTGTTCCATATTCCCCCGAGCGAAGAGGCCAACGCCGCCCGGGTGTTCAACCTTGCGCGTCAGGACGTGGCGGGTTTCGAGGAATATGCCCGCCGCATCGCCACCATGTTCAACGATCCCGGCGGGGCGATGACCCTGCGCGACCTGATCGAGGGGCTGTTTCACATTGCCCTGGCCGATGGGCATTACCACCCCAAGGAGGATGATTTCCTGCACCGTGTCTCGGCCATTTTCGGCCTGGGCGACCGGGATTTTCGCGCCCTGCGCGCCCGGTTCGTGCAGGACGGGCCGCCTGATCCGTGGGAGGTTCTGGGGTTGGCGGCGGGTGCCGATGCGGCCACCGCCAAGGCCGCCTGGCGCCAGTTGGTGCGCGATTGTCACCCCGATGGGATGATCGCCCGGGGCGTGCCGCAAGAGGCGGTGCGCCTGGCGGAAAAGCGGCTGATCGCGATCAATCGCGCCTATGAAGAGATCAGCGAAGGCCGCGCGTGAGACTTGCCACCTGGAACGTCGAGTGGTTCAACAGCCTGTTCGACGATGCCGGACATTTGCTGGACGATGCCGGCTGGTCGGGGCGCTGGAACATCACCCGTGCCGCCCAGACGGCGGCTTTGGGGGCCGTCTTTCGCGCGCTGAACGCCGACGCGGTGATGGTGATCGAGGCGCCCGACACCAGCCGGGGCCGCGATGGCGGGCGGGCGCTGGAGCGCTTTGCGCAGGCATTCGGCCTGCGGGCGCGGCGGGCGTTGCTTGGCTTTGCCAACGAGACGCAGCAGGAGATCGCGTTTCTGTATGACCCCGATGTGATGACCGCGTGCCATGCGCCCGGGGGCCGCGCCTTTGGAGTGCGCGGCGCGCGGGACGATCCGCGCTTTGACGGGGTGTTTCACATCGATCTGGATGTCGATGCCGCGCCCGAAAGCGTGGTCTGGAGCAAGCCGCCGCTGGAAGTGCTGGCCCGTGTCGCCGGGCGCGATCTGCGGCTGATCGGGGTGCATGCCAAATCCAAGGCACCGCATGGCGCCACCTCCGACAGGGACGCCATGCGCATCGCCATCGAGAACCGCCGCAAACAGCTGGCCCAGTGCATCTGGCTGCGCAAGCGGGTGCAGGGGCATCTGGACCGGGGTGAGGCGCTGATCGTGCTGGGCGATTTCAACGATGGCCCGGGTTTGGACGTCTATGAACGGCTGTTCGGGCGGTCGGGGGTGGAAATCGTTCGCGGCGAAGGGGGGGTTGCAGAGTTGTTCGACCCCAGCCTCGGGGCGGACGATGACCCCACCACGGCGCGGTTCTGGCAACGCCACGAGGACCGATGGCTTGAGGCATTGCTGGATTTCGTCATGGTTTCGCCCGGTCTGGCGGCGTTGGGTCCGGTCTGGCGCATCTGGCATCCCCTGCGCGATCCGCTGCTGCGGGACGATCCGGAGTTGTGCCGGGCGCTGCTGGACGCGTCCGATCATTTTCCTGTGACGCTGGATTTCGATCTGGGGGCTTAGAATCGGGGCGGAGATGCCCTATGTTATGGGTATGAGACAGATCGCCGCCTTTGTGCTTGTCGCCCTTCTGGCCCAGCCCACGCTGGCCCAGACCCCCGATGCGCCGCCTCCCCAGGGTGACGTGGGCGAAGGGGTCGATCTGCTGGGCGAGGGCGCGCGCTTATTGTTCCGGGGCCTGCGGGATCAGATCGAACCGGCTCTGCGAGACATGGCGCGCGAGTTGCAGGATCTGAACTGGAACGGCATCCGCATCGAGGATCTCGATGACTACAAGGCGCCCGAGATGCTGCCCAACGGTGACATCATTCTGCGGCGCAAGGTCCCCGTGCCCGAGAGGCCTGTTCCGGACGGTTCCGAGATCGATCTGTAATCACCAGTGCGGCGGGCGCTGATCGGCCAGGGGCACGGTGCCGCCCTCGGCCACCTCGCGCTCGGCCTCGCGTTGCATGACCATGGCAAGGCGGCGTTCGATCACATCGATCTGGCGCTGTTGTGTCGCGACGATGTCGGACAGGTCGTCGACCATGCGGGTCAGGTGCGCGATCCGCTCTTCAAGGGCTCGGGTGTTTTCGGACATGGGTACGGCATAGCACCCCGAGCGCGGCGGGGGCCAGCCCCGCTTGCCCCCATGCCCGCCATCCGCTAGACGCAGCGCCAATTCAGACCGCGAGGGACCGATGGCCGACACCGACAAAACGCCCCGCCCCAAGAAAACGCCCCGCCCCAAGGCGCAGGCCCCCAAGGGGTTCCGCGATTATTTCGGCGCCGAGGTGACGCGGCGCAAGGAGATGCTGGATAAGATCGCCGAGGTTTATTATCGCTATGGCTTCGATCCGCTGGAAACATCGGCGGTGGAAACCGTCGAGGCGCTGGGCAAGTTCCTGCCCGATGTCGATCGCCCGAACGAGGGTGTGTTCGCCTGGCAGGAGGAGGACAAGGAATGGCTGGCCCTGCGCTATGACCTGACGGCACCTCTGGCCCGGGTCGCGGCGCAGTATCGCGACAATCTGCCATCACCCTATCGCCGCTATGCCATGGGGCCGGTGTGGCGCAATGAAAAGCCGGGTCCGGGGCGGTTTCGCCAGTTCTATCAATGCGATGCCGATACGGTCGGCGCGCCCTCGGTGGCAGCGGATGCCGAGATCTGCGCGATGCTGGCGGATGTGCTTGAGGAGGTGGGCCTTGGGGGGCAGTACAAAATCCGGCTAAACAACCGGAAGGTTTTGAACGGAATTTTAGAAGGAACGATGTTTGAATCCGGAAAGCCTCCATTCAGAGAGTTTGGATTGAGCGACTTCGAATATTCCCGTGTAAAGTCCGAGGCAGCCCGGTTGATTGATAGGGAGAAAATCCTTCGGACTATTGACAAGTTTGATAAAGTTGGCCGCGATGGTGTCCTTAAGTTGCTTACAATTGGGCTTCGGGATGCATCTGGTGCTTTTATCGATGGTGTCGGGTTAGATGAAGTAACGGCTGAACGAGTTATAGATTTCCTAATGTCTCTCGGAAGTGACAATGCGGAAACAGTAGCGAAGCTTCGCGCTTTGGTCGATTACTCGGACGAGGGGATGGAGGGTGTTGATGAACTTGAAAACATCGCAAGCCTTCTCGCTGCCCAAGGCTACGACTCCAAGCGTATCGTCATTGACCCCTCAGTCGTGCGTGGTCTTGGCTATTACACCGGGCCAGTGTTTGAGGCAGAACTCACCTTTGAAACCTTTGATGAAAAGGGCAATCCCCGCCAGTTTGGCTCGGTTGCCGGGGGTGGCCGCTATGACGATTTGGTCAAGCGTTTCACCGGGCAGGAGGTGCCTGCGACCGGCGTTTCCATCGGGGTCGACCGGTTGTTGGCGGCCCTCGCGGAGAAGAACAAGGGTGCCGAGGCGCAGAACGATCTGGTCGTCGTCACCGTGATGGATCGTGACCGGATGGCCGATTATCAGACGATGGTCGCCAAGCTGCGCAAAGCCGGTATCCGCGCCGAGGTGTATCTGGGCAACCCAAGGAATTTCGGCAACCAGTTGAAATATGCCGATAAACGCAATGCCGCCTTTGCAGTGATCCAAGGCGCCGACGAACTTGCCCGGGGCATGGTGACGATCAAGGATCTGAACAAAGGCAAGAGGCTGGCCGCAAACGCCACCCATGAGGAGTGGAAGGACCAGCCCGCACAAGACGAATGCAAGCTGGACGATCTGGCAACGGAAATCCTGAAACGGCTTGGCCGCGCCTGATGCCGAACAAACCCGCCATCCTGGCCGAGGCCGCGCGCCTGCGGGCGTTGTTTGAATCCGCAGGTGCCGTGCCTGTGGAAACTGGCATCCTGCAACCCGCCGATCTGTTGCTTGACCTTTATGGCGAGGATATTCGCGCCCGGGCCTTCACCACGTCTGACCCATTGCACGGCGAACAGATGCTGCGCCCCGATTTCACCGTGCCGGTGGTGCAGATGCACATGGCCAGCGGTGCCGATCCGGCGCGATACTGTTACGCCGGCGAGGTGTTCCGGCGGCAGGAGGATGACCCGGATCGCGCCCGGGAATACATCCAGGTGGGGTTTGAACTGTTTGACGGCGCCAACCCGCCCGGCGCGGATGCCGAGGTGTTCAAGCTGATCGCAGGCGCGCTGGCCCATGTGCCCCTGCGCATGGCCACGGGCGACATCGGCATACTGATCGCCGCGATCCGCGGGCTGGATACGACCGAACGGCGCAAGGCGGCGCTGTTGCGGCATCTGTGGCGCCCGACGCGCTTTCGTGCCCTGCTGGACCGGTTTTCGGGCAGGACCGGGGCCAGTCCGCGCCGCCAGAAGCTGCTGGGCCAGAAGAACCCGTTTCGCGGTGCGGGCCCCGAGATCGGGCTGCGCGCGCGCGACGAGGTGGAGACGCGGCTGGCGGCGCTGCGCGACGATGCCGCCACGCCGCCCTTGCCCGGCCCCCAGGTGCAACTGCTGGACGATTTGCTGGCGCTGGCCGACAATGCCCCGGCGGCGCTGTCGCGGCTGGAGGATCTGGCGGTGGACATGCCCGCGATCTATGGCGCGGTGCAGACCCTGGCCGCCCGGCTGGATGCGCTGACCGATCACGGAATCGACATTGCGCGCCTGGATTTCGAGGGCAGCTATGGGCGCACGAACATGGAATACTACGATGGCTTCGTGTTCGGCCTTTATGCCGAGGGGCGCCACGATCTGCCCCCGGTGGCCAGCGGCGGGCGCTATGATGCGTTGACCCGGGTGTTGGGCCAAGTCCAGGGTATGGGCCGGTCGATCCCGGCGGTGGGCGGCGTGATCCGCCCCGACCTTGCGCTGCTGATCGGCGGCGCGCCATGACGCTGAAGCTGGGGGTGCCGTCCAAGGGGCGGCTGATGGACAAGACGTTCCAGTGGTTCGCGGCCTATGGCATCACCCTGGCGCGCACGGGCAGCGAGCGTGAGTATTCGGGCACCGTTGCGGGGATTGACGGCGTCGAACTGGTGCTGCTGAGCGCGAACGAGGTGCCCCGCGATCTGGCCGCCGGGCGCATTCACATGGGCGTGACGGGCAGCGATCTTGTGCGCGAAAAGCTGCCGCTGTGGCATGTGCAGGTCAAGGAACTGGCTGCCCTGGGGTTTGGCCAGGCCGATCTGGTGATTGCCGTGCCCGATCACTGGGTCGATGTCGACACGCTGGACGATCTGGATGCCGCCGCCGCCGCCTTCCGCGCGCGCCACGGGTTCCGGCTGCGCATCGCCACCAAGTATCATCGCCTGATCCGCACCTATCTGCGCACCCACGGCGTGGCCGATTACCAGTTGGTGGACAGCCAGGGCGCCACCGAAGGCACCGTGCGCAACGAGTCGGCCGAGGCGGTGGCCGACATCACCAGCACCGGCGAAACCTTGCGCGCCAATCATCTGCGCATGCTGTCCGATGGCCCCGTCCACCAGAGCGAGGCGACGCTGTTCGAATCCCTGACCGCCCCGTGGGACGATGAGGCGCTGCGCGCGAAAGAGGCGATCAAGGCGCGGCTGGGGTTGCGCGATTAAAGCGTTTCGGGAAAAAATCTGATGCATGGTTTATCGCCAATATCCCGAGTGCGCGAAGCGCGGCAGGATATTGGCGATTCAAGTTTTTCCCGACACGCCTTGGCGCTGGCTGATGTTGCGCGGTTGGCGCAGGTGGAAGTTGCGCGTTCAGCGCACGCCGATGTCGGCCAATGCGGCGGCGAGCCCGGGGGGCAGGGGTGTTTGCCCCGCCCGCGTGGCCCGAAGGTCGGCGGGGGCATCGCCGGGTTCGAGATAGCGCCAGCCCTGGAACGGGCGTTTGGGGGCGATGTCGGTGCGCATGACGTCGCGGTCCATGACGATGCCGCAGCGGCGGATGCCATCGTCGCCGATGATCTCGCGAAAGCCGGTGATGCGCTGGCGGGCCTGGATCAGCCCGCCGATCACCCAATACATCGACCCGCCCACCAGGATGTCGTCTGTCCGTTTCGGCCACATCCGGGTGACGTGATAGTACGCACCGTCGGCCACCTGCTGGCTGCGGCGGCGCTGCCAGTCGATCAGGCTTTCCACCGATTCGCTGCCGACGCTGAGTTTCAGCATGTTGATGTAGTTATCCACAGATTCACCCCCAAGTGATGCGCATATGGTATGACCTGCGGGCGAAACTTCAAGGTGTGGTGGTGTCGCGTTGTGCGACGGGACCGATCTTGCTAGCATAGCGTCCTGACCGCGACTCGCACTCCCAAGTTCAGGAACCGCCCCGATGACCCGTTTCGCCGCCCCCATCGCAGAACAGATCTGGGACATGAAGTATCGCCTGAAGGATGCCGAGGGCGTACCGGTCGACAGGACGGTGGAAGACACCTGGCGGCGCATCGCAAGGGCGACGGCAGCGGTCGAGTCGGACCCGGCGCTTTGGGAGGACAGGTTTTACGGTGCGCTGGAGGATTTCAAATACCTGCCCGCCGGGCGCATCACCGCCGGGGCGGGCACCGGGCGCAGTGTGACGCTGTTCAACTGTTTCGTCATGGGAACGATTCCCGATTCCATGAGCGGCATTTTCGACATGCTGCGCGAGGCGGCCTTGACCATGCAGCAGGGTGGCGGCATCGGATACGATTTCAGCACGATCCGCCCGAAGGGCGCCGATGTGAAGGGCGTGGCGGCGGATGCCAGCGGGCCGCTGAGCTTCATGGACGTGTGGGACGCGATGTGCCGCACGATCATGTCGGCGGGTGCGCGCCGGGGCGCGATGATGGCGACGCTGCGCTGCGACCACCCGGATATCGAGGATTTCATCACCGCCAAATCCGATGCCGCCCGGTTGCGCAATTTCAATGTCTCGGTGCTGATCACCGATCCGTTCATGGCAGCGGTCAAGTCCGATGGGCCATGGGATTTGCAATTCGACGGCAAGGTGTACCGCACCCTGCGCGCCCGGGCGTTGTGGGATGCGATCATGCGATCAACCTTCGAATTCGCCGAACCCGGGGTGATCTTCATCGACCGGATCAATGCCGCCAACAACCTTGGCTATTGCGAAACCATCGCCGCCACGAACCCCTGCGGCGAACAGCCCCTGCCGCCCTATGGTGCCTGTTTGCTGGGGTCGGTCAATCTGGCGCGGCTGGTGATTGATCCGTTCGGCGCCGATGCCGCCCTGGACGAGGCGGCGCTGGACGATCTGGTGTGCGTGGCGGTGCGGATGATGGACAACGTGGTGGATGCGTCGCGCTTTCCGCTGCCCGCGCAGAAGGCCGAGGCCGAGGCCAAGCGGCGGATCGGCCTCGGCGTCACGGGTCTGGCGGATGCCCTGCTGATGACCGGTGCGCGCTATGGCTCGGACGAGGCGGCGCGTCTGACCGGGCATTGGCTGCACCGGATCGCCCGCGCCGCATATCTGGCGTCGGTGGATCTGGCACGCGAGAAGGGCGCGTTTCCGCTGTTTGACGCCGAAAAATACCTTGTGTCCGGGGCGATGCAGGGGATGGACGCCGATGTGCGCGAGGCAATCCGCGTGTCCGGCATCCGCAACGCGTTGCTGACCTCGATTGCCCCCACCGGCACGATTTCGCTGTATGCCGGCAACGTCAGTTCCGGGATCGAGCCGGTGTTCGCCTTTGCCTATACCCGCAAGGTGCTGCAGAAGGACGGATCGCGCACCGAGGAGGAAGTGGTGGATTATGCTGTCCAGATGTGGCGCGACCGGATGGGCGATGCCGCGTTGCCCGATCATTTCGTGAACGCCCAGACCCTGGCGCCGCTGGACCATGTGAAGATGCAGGCGGCGGCGCAGAGGTGGGTCGACAGTTCGATCTCCAAGACGATCAACTGCCCCGAGAATATGTCGTTCGAGGCGTTCAAGGACGTGTACATGGCCGCCTGGGATCAGGGGTGCAAGGGGTGTACAACGTACCGTCCCAATGCGGTGACGGGTTCGGTTTTGAGTATTTCCGACAAAGAAGAAACACAGGTTCCAAATCTGGAAACCGTCGCACTTCGGTTGACCTGGGCGCAGCGGAAGGCGGGCTTTGCCACCCAAAGGGAACTTGCCGAGGCAAGCGATGTCGATGCAGGTTCACTGGCGAAGTATCTGAAAGGCGTCGTGCCTTCCGAAGAAAATGCCCGGAGGCTTGCCAGAGCCCTTGGTGTTGAACCCGGCTGGCTTCTCTTTTGCGAAAATACTCAAGACTCCGCCCCCGCAGCAGGCTCATCCTCCGACATTGGGCCCCAACACCCCCACGGCGAAGTCGTTTACATTGCCGAACCGCTGGACCGTCCGCAAAACCTTGAAGGCAACACCTACAAGGTAAAATGGCCCGACAGCGAACATGCCCTCTATATCACCATCAACGACATCGTCATCCACGGCCACCGCCGCCCGTTCGAGGTGTTCATCAACTCGAAGAACATGGAGCATTTCGCCTGGACCGTCGCGCTGACCCGGATGATCAGCGCCGTCTTCCGACGCGGCGGCGATGTGTCGTTCGTCGTCGAGGAACTGAAGGCGGTGTTCGACCCCCGGGGCGGGGCCTGGATGCAGGGCAAGTACATCCCCAGCATCCTGGCGGCCATCGGTGGCGTGATCGAGCGGCACATGATCGACATCGGCTTCATCGCGGGCGAGGGGATGGGCCTGAAGGCCGACCCCCACGCCGATCCGCTGCCGCACGGGGCCCGCGGCAAGGCATGTTCCTCATGCGGCGGCTACGAGATGCGAATGCTCGAAGGCTGCATGACCTGTGCCAATTGCGGCTTCTCACGGTGTGGGTAGCTGGCCCACTGACGAGACATTTGTTGTAGCCACAAGCAAGTCTTGGCCATTTTCCATGTGGATTTGGCCATTCACCAAGCATAAAACGACCATCGGACAAAAATGCCCGGATATCTCATCTGTGTCGTGACCAACGGCAAGTGCGAAGGTTCGACTCTCTTTCGAGTAAGTAGGATCGGGATTGCGAAGTCAAAAGGAAGTTTTTGGTATTCTCTCGAAATTATTCTCGGGGATAAATTGAAAAACCAAAACAAAAAAAAGGCCGCGGGTTCACCGCGGCCTTTACATTCTTATTGTGCAAGATCGTTCTACCGCAGAAGCATCGAAGCGGTTTTCCTGCTCAGACGACTTGCGTCGCCGCATGACATGGGTCTCTGTGAATTACAGATCTGCGAGGCTTTACCGATCCTGATTACGCACCTTGCTCAGCTGCTCTCGGGTTGGTACAAATAGTGAACAAACAGCAGCTTAAGGAGGTCTGGACGATGGCGCGCAACATGGTTCAGTTCCAGAAGGGCTTGAGTGAGTTCGGATTTGAGCGGCTCTACGGGAGCGAGGAGCAATGTCGGGCTGCGGTCGTGGCGTCGGGCTGGCCGGACGGTTTCGTTTGTCCTGAATGCGGCGGGAAGCGGCACAGCGTCGTGAAGACGCGCGGGCTCTATCAATGCAGCGCATGCCGGGTGCAGACCTCGCCGATCGCTGGAACGATCTTCGCCTCGACCAAGTTGAAACTACGCGTCTGGTTCAGGGCCATCTACCATCTGACCCAGACTAAACAGGGGATCTCCAGCATCGAGCTCGGTCGGCTTCTGGGCGTGACGCAGACCACCGCCTGGAAGATCAAGCACAAACTCGGCCAGGTCATGCTCGAGCGCGACGGCGCCAAGCGGCTGTGTGGGCGCATCGAGATCGACGACGCCTGCATCGGCGGCGAACGCTCTGGCGGCAAGCGCGGACGCGGCGCGCCCGACAAAACGCCGTTTGTTGCCGCGGTCGAGACCACGCCGGAAGGCAAGCCCGTCCGCTTGAAGCTTCGGCGCGTCGCCGGCTTTCGCAGCACCTCCATCGCGGCCTTCGCCAGGCAAAGCCTTGATCCCGCCTGCGCCTTCGTCAGCGACGGCCTCGCCTGCTTTGCCGCCGTCACGGCCGCTGGATGCGACCACGCGATCGTCAAAACCGGCTCGGGACCGAGAGCGGCGAAAACCCCCTCCTTCAAATGGGTCAACACCGCCCTCGGCAACATCAAGGCCGCCATCGCCGGAACCTGCCGGTCCGTCAGCCCCAGGCACGTGCCGCGCTCCCTC
>Ga0105055_10010044_pt1 | contig 11926 bp, 9 predicted proteins | sample BON03_FD_78090 | JGI IMG/M metagenome (GOLD analysis project Ga0105055, IMG submission 78090) | Freshwater microbial communities from Lake Bonney liftoff mats and glacier meltwater in Antarctica - BON-03 | ecosystem: Environmental > Aquatic > Freshwater > Ice > Glacier meltwater | place: Lake...
CAAGACTTGAACCAGCTGAAGTCCCAGTGGCGTGTGCAGCGGGTGTTTGAGCCGCAGTGGTCAACAGACCAGGCTCAAGCAAAAATGGCGCAGTGGGAGCGGGCAGTGGCGGCTTTAACCTAACTTGGATATAACGGTCAGATCGCATCAAGCGACTTCAGCCCAGCAAGCAACCAAGCTTGTACGCTATTTACAATAGCAGTTATGCAAGCTTTAACTGATTTATACGCCTACCTCCTACAGACCTCTAGCGACCCAAAGATTTGGTTGAGCCAAGTCTTTGTGGTGGTGTTGTTTACTGTGTTGTGTAATTTTGTTTTGATGCGTTTCATAGACGCTTCCGAGAAGGTGGTTGCCAATACCAAGTCCTTGTGGGACGACGCGCTGCTAGACGCCGCGCGTATCCCGGTGCGTTTGTTTGTGTGGACGATTGGATTGACGGTAGCCGCTAAGGTGTTGGACAACGCCACACAAAGCTCCCTGCTCGAGTTGTGGCCAGAAGTGCGCAGCATGTCCTACATTGTGATCGTCGCAATGTTTTTCACGCGTTTTATCCGCTTTGCAGAAACCAATTTGATTGACGAGCAGCGCTGCGCTGCGCCTATGGATAAAACCACAGCCACTGCCATTGGCAAGCTGCTGCGTTTGAGCGTGGTGATCACTGCGTTTTTAGTGGCTTTGCAAACGTTGGGCTATTCAATTTCAGGTGTATTGGCCTTTGGTGGCGTAGGCGGTGTCGCGGTAGGCTTTGCCGCAAAAGATTTATTGGCCAACTTTTTTGGCGGCCTCATGTTGTACCTTGACAAGCCATTTTCTGTGGGTGATTGGGTACGTTCACCTGACCGTGACATTGAAGGCACCGTAGAGGATATAGGCTGGCGCCTCACGCGCATTCGCACCTTTGACAAAAGGCCCTTGTACATCCCTAACTCTATGTTTTCCTCCATCATTGTGGAAAATCCATCGCGGATGGCACACAGACGTATTTATGAAAATATAGGCATTCGTTATGAAGACGCACACGTCCTGCATGCTGTTGTGAACGATGTGCGTGCGATGCTCAAAAGCCACCCTGATATAGCCCAACAGCAAACGCAAATTGTCCATTTCAACGCTTATGCAGCATCGCATTTAGAGTTCATGGTGTATGTGTTCACGACTACAACCGATTGGTTGCAATTTCACGCCATCAAGGAAGACGTGCTGACGCGGATCATGGCGATTGTGAACCAGCACGGCGCTCAGTTCGCTTACCCCACGCAAACGTTGCATATCGCCAACGAGGTGGGCTTGGCGCAGCTGCAACACGCGCAACCTCCAACCTAAGCGGCGTACCACTGCGCCAATTATTTGTTCATGACGTACTGACTTTTGGTGCTGGTTTAGGCATTTCTTTTTGCGCAATGCGTTGCACCTGCTTGGCAATAAAACCTTTGTCGATTACGTTCTTCCACCACCAAAATAGGCGTGAGCAAGCTGCCCAGCTGCCCCAAATTGCAAGGGCACTTCCGTTGCTTAAATTCAGCAAGTTCAATGTGCGCTTTGGAGGTTTAAATGCCACCAAAGAATGCCTGTTTGCACTGGCCAACAGGTTGCGCAGTAAGGGCGGTCCAGCCCTCACAGCGTATACGCCGCTTTTTGGATGCGGGTAAGGCGTGCTGGCACTGACATCGCCGACAGCAAAGACGTTGGGGTGGGAGTGTGATTGGCCATACTCGTTCACGCGAATGTAGCCGTAGTCGTTCAATGACAAGCCAGACGGCGCCAATAGGGTGGGGGCATGGCCACCTGTTGCAAGAATCGCCAAGTCACATTTTAAACGCAGGCCACCGTGCAAACTCAGCGTATGGCTGGTCAGCCCGACACAATGTTGGTCAATCACCTGAACCCCTGCGCGCTGAAGGACTTCGCCGGCCAGTCGTTTGGCCATGGGAGAGTAGTTGTGCAATAGGCCCCGTGTGCCAGCTATCAGTGTGAGTCCAGCTTTGGTTTGACTCAGCGCCAGTGCCTTTGCCACTGCCAAAATAATTTCAACACCTGATGCGCCAGCGCCCACAACGACCACACTTTGAGGCTTTTGGCGAAGGCGTGCCAGCACTGCCGGCCATTGGGTTGCAAAGTCATCAATAGGACGAATACATAGGCCATGTTCAGCTGCGCCTGGTATGCGCTTATTCAGCTCAAGCTTGTTCATGGCGCTGCCGATGTCTATCGACAAGGTATCAAAAGAAATCTGTTGTCCAGTGTTTAGTGTGATGACTTGGCTGGCCGCGTTGATGTGCCGTGCGCTGGCTTGTATCCAATTGGCTGCGCTATTTTTGAGCAAGCGTGCCACGTGCAGCTCACACTGAGTTCGTTGGTACTTGCCCGCTATAAGGCCTGGCAGCATGCCACTGTAAATGTGTTCAGCCCGCGGTGTAACTACTGTGAGTTGTGCGTTCGGGGCAGCCGATTGCTGCCAATGTTGGATGATATGGACGTGTGCATGGCCAGCACCCAGAAGAACTATTTGTTTTGTGGCGTTCAAAATGACGTACTTAAATGGAGAGCAAACATGTAATTTTTAGTTATCTATTTGAAACTATTTTGCACGTTTTATACAGTGAGGACTTTTGGGCTAACAAAGACGGTTGCGTTCTAATATGTAGCCGGTGTTTCCCATCGTAAATTGTTGACCCAACCAAGCGCTTGTTCTTGTGTGTTGTCGGTATCTGCGCCAACAGCTATAGCGCTGACTGGTGGGACCACTTGGGCCTCGTCACCAAAGAGTTTTAAAAAATCATCCGACAAATTGCGCCGTTGTGTCGTCCACTCATTCAGCGCGCTGGTATTGGTTTGCAGCACCATGTAGCGGACCCGCTTGGTATAAGGATTTGCACCCGTCGTACCGATGGGGTATCGGTTGTCCCAGATATAGCAAATGGTGGCTGCGGGTAGGTCAAGCGCGCTGGTGCTGCGGGCAATGCGCAGCAGCAAACGCTCACCCCAAGGCACGCTAGCATCATGGTGGGCAAAACTGACACACACCTTGAGCGCAGCATCGTCGCCAGCTTTCTCTTGCAGGTTGGCTTTAGACAGGGCGGTGTCTAAGCGCCATTGCCAACTGATCACCCCCGCAGGCCATGGCCCCTTTTGTAACAAGTGCCCATAACTCGCATTGCTGTGTATGCGAACGGCCGGCGCAGTTGAGTTTGGTGCAATGGCAACGCTGATGACGGGCGCGGCGACGCCCTTGTCTGTTGGCAGGCCAACACGGTTCCACATAGCGTTTATCTGACCTGTTGCGTGGAGCAGCGGTGCGGGTACTTGCGCCCTTTCGGATATGGGCGACAACGCATGGGCATATGCCAGACTCGCCGTAAGAAGCGCTGTTACAACAATGGTGCGGTTCATAGTGGCTGTTGGTTTATAAGTCGCGCAGACCCGAACGAATACGGGTCAGACTGGTGACGGTACACAGCGCTGAGAAGACAAAGGCGAGGGTTGGGAAATACGATGGCCACAGGCACATCGCCACAAAAAAACCCAGCGTTTCTGTGGCCTCAGTCAGGCCGCCTACAAAGTAAAACGACTTGTCGGCTCGGGTGACGGTAGCCTCTGGCGCTGTGGGGTTTGGTTCATGTTGAGGTTGTAGATAAGTTGCTTGGGATGTGTGTGCTTTTTGCTTTTCACGCATAACAGCATAGGCCAGAAAACTGGTGCCAGTGCTTATAAATGCGGCGAGTAGACACGCAGCAGCCAAGGCATTTCTCGCGGGGTCAGCCCACGCAAATGCCAGCGGAATAGCTGCATAAAACCAAAAATCTAAACTGATGTCCAGAAAACCGCCCGCATCACTGGGCTGGCTCAGCCTGGCCACAGCCCCGTCTAGGCCATCGCATAGGCGCGAGAGCAACAGCGCGCACAAGCCAAGCACGTACATCTGGTTGACAATGGCCACGGCGCTGGCCATGCCCAAGCCCCAGCCCCACCAAGTCAGCGTGTTGGCACCCACTCCAAGGCCGTGAAGTGCGCCAGCTAAGCTGCTGATAAGTGGGCGAATGGCCTTTTGTGTGTAGTTGTCTAGCATGTGAACGTGCCCGGTGGCTCAGCAGCAAGCAATCGGGTCAGTGTGTCACTGCTCTCAACATCTTGCACATCGTGTGTCACCACCAAAGTGGGTACGCCGCTGGCCTTTAAGGTGCTGAAGACCCACTTGCGCAATCGCTGGCGCAAGTCGGCGTCTAATGTTGCAAATGGTTCATCTAGCAACAGTGCTTTCGGTTGAGCCAATAGGGCACGCATCAGCGCCACGCGTGTCCGCTCGCCACCTGACAGCTGGTGAGGCCAGCTGTGCGCCTTGTGACTCATCTCAATCTCAGCCAAAGCTGTCTGAGCTGCCTCAGTGCGTTGGGTGTTACTGAGGGCGTGGCGTGGCACGCCAAATAGCAAGTTGTCTAAAACGTTGAGTTGCGGAAACAACAAGTCGTCTTGAAACATCATGCCAATGCGCCTGAGGTGCGCGGGCGTGTGGTCCAGTGCCATTGCGTCCAGCTTGATGTGCCCTTGGTAGGCCATTGGCGCGTGCAGTTGACCAGCAATGGCCAATAACAAGCTGCTTTTGCCGCTGCCGCTGGGCCCCATCAGCGTGTGCACACTGCCCGCCTCAACGCTTAAACGGATGTCGCGAAGCAGCGGGGCTTGGCCAATGAGGCCCAAGTTGTTGATCTGGATGTCTAAACGCATGCGCAATTAATAGGTATAGGGTGTGCGCTTTGCCCACACGTGGGCCAAGCCAAAAGCCACTGCTGGCAGCACTATTTGTAGCAGCCCGAAAGCAGATGCTGTGTCGCGTTGTCCGCCGCTGGCCAGCGTGACTGCTTCTGTAGTGATGGTCGTCACACGCCCAGCCCCCAGCATTTGTGTGGGGAGGTACTGGGCCACACTGACTGCAAAGCCAACTGCCCAAGCGTTGAGTATGGCGGTCTTTAGCATTGGCCATTTCACGCCCAAGAGATAGCGCCATGTTGGTACGCCAAGGCTGGCACTGACCCATGACAAACGCTGGTCAAAGCTGAGGTAGGCTGGGCTCAACATCAGCACGGTGTACGGCAGCACAGCCAATGTGTGGGCTGCGCCAACGCCGACCCAACTGGCATCTATCCCCACCACGGTGGCAGCTTGGTGCAGTCCTGACAACCACAACACAGGCGGCAAAACCAACAGGCCATACAGCGCAGGTCTTATGGCCAACTCCAGACGAGGCGGTGCGGCCTCTAGCCACGCCAGCGTCCACAGCATAGCGGCAATGCTGCTCATGGATGCCAAGCTACAAGTGGTACCCAAGGCCTCAGAACTGATGAGGGCTTGCGCCCATGCGCCCCAGTGCCACTGCTGCGGCCACACATTGGGGAAGGGCCAGTACAGGGTCAAGCTGGCTGTTGCCAAAGCCAACACTATCGCCACATACACGCCACTAAAGCCTCTCCAAAAGGCGACTGCAGATTTGTGCCGGTGTGTGGTGTGCCCAGCACCGGTTGGGACATGGTTTGAAAAGTTGTGGTGGCCGCGGGTGTTCAAGCGCTGCCAACCCTGCCAGCGCATGGCCAGCCACGTTAGGAATGCGCACGCAGCACCTGCAACACTCAGCAGCCAAGCTGCTGCTATGCCGGCGCTGGCCATGCGGGGGTCGGGGTCTTGCAGCCACTGCCATGCCAGCACCGCCAGCGTTGGCGGCTGGTTGGGGCCAACGACCAAGGCCATGTCTACTTGGCTGATGCCATAGGCAAACATGGCCATTAATGGCCAACCAAGCTTGGGCAACAGCATGGGCCACATGATGCGCTGCCAAGTTTGGCGAGGGCTGTAGCCAAGGCATGTCGCGGTGGTCATGGCGCGCGACAGCGTTTGTTGCATATCGGGGCGTTGCAGTTGCGTGGCCAGGCTCCACAGTAAAAAAGGCAGCTCTTTTCCGATGAGTACAGCGCACAAGCCCAAGCCAAAGGCATCATTGACCAACGGCCAATCTGGTGGCCACTGCCAGCCAGTTAAGCCAGGTGACACCATACGTACCAGCCAACCACTGGGTGCAATCAGCCACACAATACCAATGGCAAAAGCCACGTGCGGCATGGCCAGCATAGCCGGAAGCCAGCGCGTAAAACGCTGCCATGACCGGTTGGTTTGTCCTGATGCAACCCACAAATAAAACACCAACCACTTCGCCAGGCCAACACAAGCAACTACTGAGACCAATGATGTGATGAGGCTTAGTAACAGCGCAGTCCCCGTGCTGGGGTGTCGTAGCAAGGTATCCCATGCGTGATGGGAAGCACCTTGCACGCCAGCGTGTCCAAGTGCTGCAGCCAAGGGGATACCCACGGCCAGCGCCAAGGCACTGAGCATGAAAAACAAGCCTATGCGGCTGAAAGTGTTGGACGATACCGTCATGGAAGGCTTGTGGTGTGCAGCAGCGATGGGTTGGTGTTTAAGTTGACCTATAAGCCGGCGCTTTATGTGGCGTCCGAGTCAAGGTTGACGGCTATTGGCCGTAGCGCTGAATCCATGCCGTCTCAAGTGCGCCTACCCAGGACACATGCGGTTCGCCCAATGTGGGTGCTGTGTTGGCCAACGCACCGCCTGTATTGCCGCTGGTAGCTGCGGCAAAAGCGGCTTGTCCTGCGGCGTCTAGCGACTGTAGGTCCAGCACGGTGGGGTCACCCCACACACGGATATCAGATTTACGAGCCTGAGCCAGCGGCGACAACAAGAAATTAGCGACCACTTGTGCACCTTGGGGCGCATTGGCATTGGTTGGAATGGCTACAAAATGGGTGTTGCCAATGGTGCCCCCGGTATGTTGGTAGCTGTAGGTCGACACGGGTAGTTTTCCCGCGGCAACCTCCGCACTGGCCTCAACCGGGTTGAAGGTCAAACCCAGTAGCAGCGACCTGTCGGATACGCCTTGGGCAATTTGAGCCACGCTGGTGGGAAATTGTTGACCGCTGCGCCACAGGTTTGGGTGCAGGGCATCTAGGTAGGTCCACAGTGGCGCAGTGGCTTGTTTAAAAGCAGCGTCTGTCACCGGTTGGTCAAGCCAGGTGCGTTGTGGGTTGAGTTCAAGCAACAACTGCTTTAAAAATGTGGTTCCATGAAACTCTGGTGGGCGCGGATAGGTGATGCGCCCTGGCTGTTTGGCGGCGAGTTGTGCCAGTTCTTGTGCGTTGCGCGGTGGCGTGGGGAGCAGCTGTCTGTCGGCATAAAAGGTGAGCTGGGCCATGCCCCAAGGCGACTCTAAGCCGCCTGTGGTTTCACCAAAATCTTTCAGTGTGGTGGGCTTGCCTGCAGTGTCTACGTGCACAAAGTTGGGCAATGCTTGCGCAAAGGGTCCAAACAGCAAGCCTTCTCGTTTGAGCGTGGCAAAATTTTCGCCATTGACCCACATGAGGTCTGTTGACCCATTGTTTCGTTTGCCAGCAGCCACTTCGCCGCGCACTCTGGCGATGGTTTCAGCAATGTCTGCCACCTTGACGTGAACCAACTTCACGCCGTACTGCGTTTGCACTTGCTCGCCAACCCAGCGCAGGTAGGCGTTGATACGCTCACCACCACCCCATGCGTTGAAATAAACAGTTTGACCCTTGGCGTTTGCTTCAATGTCTGACCAAGGCTGTGCACCTGTTGCGGCGATGGCGATGTTGGCAGTCATTGGAGTGGTCAGCGACAACCATGAGGCGAGGGCTAGTCCCAGGGTGCTGCGGCGGGTGAGTAAATAACGTGACATGGTCTGAACGGTCCTGGGTATGAAACACAGTGGTTTGTTGAGTAAATTGAGCAGGCGGTGTGATCGCGTGTGTCAATGCATACGTTGGGTCTAGGCCCTAGGTTACAGTGAAGTAACAGCACCGCGTTGAGGCCTGTAACCTGCAATAGATCATTATCGAATAGGGGTGTGAACGCTTGGGTGCCAGCTTTAATTTAACCTAGGTTTTGACACATGAATTCTCCCACTGCTCACAGCAGCCGCCCACTGTCGTTGCTGATAAAGCTACTTGTTGTTGTTGTAGTGGTTGCTGCGCTGTGGGTGTATGCCCGCAGCGACGCCAGCCAATGGCTGAGCCTTGCCTCGCTGAAGGCGCACGCAGCAGGTTTGGCTTCTTGGCGCGTTGATCAGCCGTGGGCCGCTGCGGCAACGTTCTTTGTCGTGTATGTGCTGGTGACTGCTGTGTCGCTGCCCGGCGCCGTGTGGCTTACTCTGGCTGGTGGTGCGCTGTTTGGCCTCTGGCAAGGTTTGTTGTTGGTGTCGTTTGCTTCAACCACGGGGGCCACACTGGCGATGTTGGCTGCGCGGTTTGTCTTGGGTGACACGGTGCAGCGCCGCTTCGGCGAGCGCTTACGTGCAGTCAACGATGGGATTGCCAAAGACGGTGCGTTTTACTTGTTCAGCTTGCGCTTGGTGCCGGTGTTCCCGTTTTTTCTCATCAATTTGCTGATGGGCCTTACCCAGTTGAAAGCACGTACTTTTTATTGGGCCAGTCAGGTTGGCATGCTGCCAGGTACGGTCGTGTATGTGCTGGCGGGTACGCAATTGGCTCAAATTGACAGCCTCAGTGGTATTGCTTCGCCGGGTTTATTAGGCTCGTTCGTGTTGCTGGCACTGTTTCCTTGGGTGGCTAAATGGTTTGTTGCCCAATGGCAAGCCAAGCGCGTGTACAGCGGCTACAGCAGGCCTAAGCAGTTTGACCGCAACATGGTGGTTATTGGCGGTGGTGCAGCCGGTCTGGTAAGTGCCTATATCGCCGCGGCAGTCAAAGCCAAAGTCACCTTGGTTGAAACGCACAAAATGGGCGGTGATTGTTTGAACTATGGCTGTGTGCCCAGCAAGGCGCTTATAAAAAGTGCCAAGGTTGCCCATCAAATGCGCCACGCGCACACCTATGGCCTGAACCATGCGGTGGTCGATCACGCACAAGTGGCGGCTTCTTTTCCTGACGTGATGAAGCGTGTCCGCCAAGTGGTCACAGCCATTGAGCCCCACGACAGCACAGAGCGTTACACAGCCTTGGGCGTTGACGTGGTGCAAGGCTATGCCCGAATCGTAGACCCTTGGACAGTCGAGATTACGGACACCGATGGTGGGGTTCAAACACTCACCACCCGCGCCATCATCATTGCCACTGGCGCACGCCCATTTGTGCCGCCGCTGCCAGGCATTGATGATGTGGGTGTGCTGACCAGCGACACCATGTGGGATGCGCTGGCAGCGCTTCCCTCAGCGCCGCAGCGTGTGGTGGTGTTGGGTGGCGGCCCCATTGGCTGTGAGTTGTCTCACGCTTTGGCGCGTTTAGGCAGCGGTGTGACGCAAGTTGAAATGGGCACACGCATATTGCCGCGCGAAGATGAGGACGCCTCTGAGGTGGTGGCTGCGGCTATGCAACGCGATGGTGTGACCATCCTTGCAGGGCATCAAGCGGTACGTTGTGAGCCGGGTGAGCCAAGCGGGCCTGGTCATCAGGGTCGCGCACATGCGATTGTGGTGACCCACAACGGAGCGGAAAAGCGCATTGAGTTTGACGTGCTCATTGCAGCGGTAGGACGCAACGCCAGGTTGTCAGGTTTTGGCCTAGAGGCGTTGGGTATTGAGGTGGGGCGGGTGGTGCAAACCAACGGGTACTTGCAAACCAAATACCCCAATATCTTGGCTGCAGGCGATGTGGCGGGTCCTTACCAGTTCACCCATACGGCGTCGCATCAGGCATGGTTTGCCGCCGTTAATGCCTTGTTTGGCGACTTTAAATTATTTAAGGTTGACTACAGGGTGATACCGTGGGCCACCTTTACCGATCCCGAAGTGGCGCGTGTAGGTTTGAGTGAAGCCGAGGCCGCAGCCCAAGGCATAGCGGTAGAGGTGACAAGATTTGAGTTGCACGAACTGGACCGTGCCATCACCGACTCTGCTACCGCTGGATTCGTCAAAGTGCTGACCAAACCCGGTAAAGACACCATCTTGGGCGCCACCATCGTGGGCGCTGGAGGCGGCGACTTGCTGACAGAGTTCGTGCTTGCTATGAAATACGGCTTGGGTTTGAATAAAATTCTGGGCACCATTCACACCTATCCCACCATGGGTGAGGCCAACAAGTACGCCGCGGGTGAATGGAAGCGTGCCCATGCGCCAGCGGCTGTGTTGCGATGGGTGGGAAAATTCCATACGTGGCGCAGGGGCTAAACCCATGCAGCTATAGCGCATGGGCGGCTGTCGCCTCAGTTAAGCCAGCATAGCCTGTGCAAACTCGTGTGCTTTGAAGTTTTGAAGGTCTAGCACCGATTCACCAACGCCCACGAAGTACACCGGTATGGGGCGCTCCATGGCGATTGCAGCAAGTACGCCACCTTTGGCGGTGCCATCCAGCTTGGTGACTATGAGGCCAGTCAGGCCAATGCAGTCGTCAAAGGCTTTCACTTGGGAGAGTGCGTTTTGGCCTGTGTTGCCGTCAATGACCAGCAGCACCTCGTGAGGGGCCGTGTCGCTGGCTTTTTGGATGACACGTTTAATTTTTTGTAATTCTTGCATCAGGTGTGTTTGGGTGGGCAGGCGACCTGCGGTGTCTATCAGCACCACGTCTTTGCCGCGCGCCATGGCTGCGGTGACCGCGTCAAAGCTTACCGCTGCTGGGTCAGCGCCGTTGTGGCTGACGATGTCCACGTTGTTGCGTTCTGCCCATGCGCTCAATTGCTCGCGTGCCGCAGCTCTGAAGGTGTCGCCAGCGGCCAGTAGCACGCTGGCGCCAGCATCGCTCAGGTGGCGGGTTAGTTTGCCAATAGAGGTGGTTTTACCCGCGCCATTGACGCCAGTCATCATGATGACTGTGGGTTTGTGTTTGCCAATGGCAAGTGGCTTTTCTAGCGGCGCGAGCAAGTCAGCAAAGATCTCAACCAAGCCCGCTTTGACCAGTTGCACATCGGTGATGTGTTCTTTTTTAACCTTGGTCTTTAGCGCCTGCAACACGTGCGCCGTGGCTTTAACCCCCGCATCGGACATGAGTAGAGCGCTTTCAAGTTCCTCGTACAACGCATCGTCTATGCGCGCTGATACAAAGACACTGCCAATGTGTTGGCCTGTTTTCTTAAGACCGCCTCTCAACCTATCCAACCATGCGCCTCTGGAGGCGGGGTCTTTGACAACGACTTCAACCCGGATTGGTGCCTCAGGCACAACACCTGTTGTGAGCGTGTCTGCAGGCGACGTGTCTGACACGTCGCCGGTCAGCAGCCCCGACTCTGCAGTGGGTGCACCACCGGGTCCAGTGCGAGCGTTGGCTTCTCGGGCGGCGCCAATTGTGTTGGGCTCGGTGGGCAGCGTCGCGGCTGCATCTTGGGCATCCACAATGGGTGTAAGGCTTGGTTTTTTCTTGAAAAAGCTGAACATGATGTTTTTTCTACAATAGACCTATTCTATGAAAACCAGCCACACCCCACTCAAACACGTTCAAGCAGGTGGTCGCCCTGTTTCCACGGTCCCTGCACAACTTAAAAAACCGCATGCAAAAGCCGGTGAGGTGCGTATTATCGGTGGCACATTCAAGCGTAGCAAGTTGACAGTGCTGTTGGCCAGCGGTTTGCGTCCCACGGGTGACCGTATCCGTGAGACGCTGTTCAATTGGCTGGGACAAGACCTAAGCGGGCGCACATGCTTGGATGCATTTGCTGGTTCCGGTGCATTGGGTTTTGAGGCGGCCTCACGCGGTGCCAGTATGACGTGGCTTGTTGAGCGAGACCGTGCTGCTCTGCAGGCACTCAACGCCTCTCAAGCCAAGTTTTCAATGGCCGGTGTGCGTGTGGTGGCAGGTGATGCTTTATCCTTATTAGGTGCTCAAAAAGGCGCAGGTTGGGACGTGGTATTTTTAGACCCGCCGTTTGAAACAATTGCGGGCGGTGCAGGTGGCGG
>Ga0105055_10010046_pt1 | contig 11926 bp, 9 predicted proteins | sample BON03_FD_78090 | JGI IMG/M metagenome (GOLD analysis project Ga0105055, IMG submission 78090) | Freshwater microbial communities from Lake Bonney liftoff mats and glacier meltwater in Antarctica - BON-03 | ecosystem: Environmental > Aquatic > Freshwater > Ice > Glacier meltwater | place: Lake...
CCTTTTTCCTCCTCCATTCCCCCACTCCTCTCTATCCTCATGGACCTGTATATTTATTGTCCTCATGATGCTAATTATCCATCAAAAAACGCTTCGCTTTGTTATTGTCTCTCTTTGTTCGTAGGTGGCAAGTGCTGTCTTGTTGCATTGCTCGGCCCTTTTTCCTCCTCCAATCCCCCACTCCTCTCTATCCTCATGGACTTGTCTTTATCTATTATGTTGCACCCACATATTTGAAAATGATACATCTATTTTCAAGCTTTTGTCTGTTTTTTCAAAACCCTTATCCACCACCACGTCGCACACAAGGAGTGGCGCTGTGGGGGTTTGGACACTTCTTACTCAATAATTCTCTCTCCTCTTCCTCCTCTCTTCTCTTTTGAAATGCCCTCCCTTACGTGTATTCCCGTCATTTATCAATCTTCTGTCTACTCTTCCCGTCATTTATCAATCTTCTCTCCAGTCCTCCACTCCTAATGTGAGAAAGGTGAAGCCTCGAACGAGGAGCAAAGAAGATTTATCTGTGGCGCGCATAGCAGCAAGCTGCATCCTTCCTCCCATCCCTCTTGCAGGTGTTCCCCCACTCTACTCTTCACCTTCCTCCTCCTCTCTCTCCCCCCCCCCTTCCTTCCCCCTCCTCTAAACCAGACATAATACAAGCTTTTTGCTGCCCAGGCCGTATTACAGACGAAGTCCGCGCCCCAGATGATTGGCTTCGACATGCACTTCAGCAGCATCGTCTCCGCAGCACCACTGACAATACAAAGCCCAGTCAAGGTCATCGACACTCCGGCCTGGACCGCGGAAATGCCTGTGCCAGCCACGTTGTACATGGCTCCGGCCACTGCGCGGATAATCTGTATAATATCACGGTATTTCTCGACTATCGGCTGGTCCATAATGTAGCTGATGGCCTTGAGGCCCGCCGTTGCCACCATTTTCATGATCTCCTTGACCACAAAGCAAGTCGTCCATCCAAACTCCCTCGCGAGGTCCAACGCGATCTGCAGATTATCCATCCACATTTCCCATTGCGTCGGCGGTGTGTAGACCAATCTCGGGAGCTGGAGGATGAGCTCGATGGGGTAAGTGCCGCTGAAGACATAGGGGGCCGTGGTGGGGTTGTTGGCGGTGGTGGCGCTCATGTTTGAAGGGTTGGTGTTGTTGGTGCTTGCTAAAGAAGGTAGATTGCTGTGATGGTGTGTGTTCGGAGTGGATGTGCGAAAAGGGAGCTTGAGTGAGACATACGGTGTGGGGATGGAGGGCGAGAGCGGGGGTGCTTGAGCGAGCGCCTGGGTAGGCAGCGTCGAAGCAGGAGGGTTGCGCCCATGCCTGCTATTGTAGATGAGGTGGTGGACAACAATCAAGAACAGCAAAAGGAGCAAAGGGGACGTGTGAAAAGAAGCAGCGGTGCAACAAACAAAGTAAGCAAATGCTTGGCCCATTTTCAACGGTCTAACGGCTGAGTGTGTATGTACCTCGTCCTGCACCTGCGCTCGTGCCCGCCTGGCCTCGCCGCCTGGGTGAATCATACGAAGGACTTTATGGGCTCCATAACAGTGGTATGCCGCATTTTTGTACGTGGGTGGATTGGCTTTTGTGTGCGTGAGGGCTTGGGAAAGCCCTGCCCAAAATTTCTACGCACCGCCTTCGGAGTTCTACACATGGTTTTACACTTTAGACGGGTCGTCTTGAGACAAAGTGGGGTCTCAGGGGGCAAAATATCATTTCTTCAAGCTGTGAAGTGAACACGAGGTGTATATGGTGTTTAACCAACCTCTTTGCCTCTTTAGCAGCTCTCAATCACCTCCCGACTCCTTGACACTAATTCCGAAGCGAGGATTTCACATTCCATAACAAGCACCCAAAGAGCCTTCTGTCAACGATTCTGCTGAAAGAAAAGCTGGCGCGGTTATCACTCTGGTTTGGGCTTTCTTTGTTTTCAATTTATTTGCCATACTTTGTTTCATCTAGAAATGCGGGAAATTCTGTACAAAGTCATTCGTTTACTCTCTGGCTTTTGACAACTCGTCGTCAAGACAGTGCAATGCCACCACAATCCTTGATTCAATAACAACCTTTTTGGTCTCTCACACGGGTCACTAGTTTCATCCCCGGCACAATCACCCTCTCGCCTTCCTCCCATTCCCCCCCTCCTTCCCTCCCTCCCTCCTCTCACGACGACCGCCCCACCACCGGCTTCACCACCAACAGCGGCGCCGTGGTCTTCTCCACAAATTCCTTCACCGTCACCCCACCCGCCTCCATCCCCTCATTCAAAAACATCGTCCGATACTCCGCAATCCGCATCTTACTCCTCTTCAACGCCGCCGTCACCGTCGTCCCATCCTTCGAAAAAGTCCCCAAAGCCAACAAACACTCATAATCTCTCAACTCCACACACACCCTCCCCAAAATCGACAACCGCTCATCCACCGTACAAGCCTTCTTCCTCGCCCCCGTCCCCCCAGGTGCCGTCGTCGCGGCCGCTGCTGCTGCTGCTGCTGCGGAAGGGGAGGCGGTCGCAAACTGCTCGCGGATCGCAAGGAAGGTGTCGAGCACGACCTCGCTGGGTGCCTCGAAGCGAGCCCAGGGCCACTGAGAGGAAGACCAAGCGTGTTGCTGCCATTTTTTAGCGTTGACAGCACTGTTGTTGAAGCTGCTGCTGCTACTACTGCTTGTGGGCCCGCGGCTCATCCAGGGCTGGAGGGAGGGGAAAGGGACCCGGCGGGGGTCGCCCCCACCGAGGAGTAGTAAGGCGTCGACTAGCTCTTGCAAACGGAGCGTAGCAAGACACATGGAAGCAAACAGAGTCAAGACCTCCGTCCCCGAGCCCGCGTTTCGCAATAAATCAAAATCCGCCATGGACAATGACGAGGAGGAGGAGGAGGAGGAAGGGTTAGGTTCAGCTGCCTCAGGTTCCGACATCCATCCTCCTCCTCCCCTCGTAACCGCCACCGAAGCAACCGTCCCAGGTAAATGCGCCAAAAACGCATTCGGTGGGCGCGGCACGGAATTTACACTTCCCGCACGCAACGCTGGCGCTGACAAGGGACCTCCCTCCCCTCCTCCTCCTCCTCCTCCTCCTCCTCCTCCACCCACATCGCTGCCCGCCCCCGACGGCGCTCCCAACATACCTAAAGTCGCTCGATACAACAAACCCATCAATGGCCTCCCCCCTCCCTCCGTACCACTCCCTCCCCCTCCTCCCTCCCTTCCTCCCCCTCCCCCTTCTCCAGCCTCGCTCAAAAATCGGGCTTCCTGAACATACAACGTCAGGGCCTCTTCTCTCTTCTGAATGAATCGCCACAATTGCTTCAACATCTGCCACTCCCTCTTCCCCCTCCTCAACGCCTCCCACAACAGACGCAAAGCCAATTCATGCACCAGCTTCAAGTCCTCCAGCTCCTCCCTATTCGCCAACAACCTCGCCCGTCGATCCGTCGACGGCGACAAAAGCCCCCCTCCCTCCCTCCCTCCCTCCCTCCCCGGTGGGTCAATCAAAGGTAAATAAAGCAAGGCCGTGTGTAATTTTTTAGTCGCCAGGCATTTTTCAAATAAACTCACGGGGGTATCCCCGAAGCCTTGTCCGTCTAGATCAGGTAAGGGGAATATGTACTTGAGGCGAGAAGGTTCTACTTTTCGAGCGACTCGGACGATGACCTCGTAAAATAAGTCTAGACCCGCTTCTCGACGACATAGGGCCAGGGCAGCTTTGACTTGCTCGGTGCTGGTGGAGAGAGAGGTGAAATACGAAGAGGAAGAAGAAGAAGAAGAGGAAGTAGCAGCAGTGTCTTGTGTGAATTCGACTTTACGAGGGGTGGTAGTGCTGCTGCTGCTGCTGGTGGGGGGTAGGCCCAATCCCTTTTTCTTCAGCCCGGAATGCGCCTTGGCTACTGCCTCGATACAAGAACGAACGAGGAAGTCCAGAGCGTCCGCAAGCTGGATACGGGTCTCGGGCTGGGAGTAAAGCTCGTCAAACACACCAGCCACCACACCAGCGACTGCCCTGGCTGCTGCATTACTACTACTGCTGCTGCTGTTGGTAGGAGCAGCAGCAGCAGCAGCAGTACCAGCAGCAGTGGTAGTGCTGCTTGGAAATGACAGCTTCGCCTCCACACCATTACTGCTGCTGCTGCTGCTGCTGCTGCTGCTACTGCTTTCCACCACCGACGCAGACGCAGACCACGAAGCCATCAACCCCCCAACAACCCCTCCTGCCCCCCCTCCGTTCCTCCCCCCCTTCCTCCCTCCCTCCTTCTCCTCCAACAACATACTATGCAGAAACAACAAAAAACGAAACGCGACCTGATATATCGGGCGTCGTTGCAACCCGACTTCAAACCTCGGAGGGATAGGTGCCCCCCCGCTCGAGGCCGCGTGTTCCGCCGAGGCCTGCGGTTGAATGCACGATTGCGTCAAAAAAATCAAAGAGGAGGTTGGGCCATGTATTCCCATTATCACTCCTTCCACGTCTGGATTAAAGGTGGGGTCGAGGAAGGGCAGCTGGCAGGCTTCTCGGGTGAGGAGGAGGGACTTGGGGTTGGTTAGGGAGGGGAGCCAGAGGGAGAAGCCATGTTCACCGCAGTAGAGGACGTAGCAGGGTCGCATTGTTGCTTCTTCTGTGGGTAGAACGAGTTCCCAAAAGCTGGAGACGCCCTTGGCGATGAGGGTGGTGGTGGTGCTTTTGATTTCGACTTGGTAAAGGCTGCCGGTGGAGGAGAGGACGGCGACGGCCCGAGGGGTGACATCGGGGAGGAGGATGATCCGGCGGGGGGTCTCACCGCTGCCTAATGTTTGAACGGGGCCTGGAGCAGGAGCAGCAGCAGCAGCAGTAGTAGCAGCAGTAGGGTGGAGGGGGATTTTCAAATCGCAGATAAATGATACGGAGACGCCTTTAGGGCTGTGGTCGCGTGCCAGGCGATAGAACAAGAGAAAATTCGCATCTCCCACCATTAAGACTGCTGATTGAGTCCAATACACCCCATCTAATGACGACGACCCCGCAGGCGCAGGATCCACGCTGCTGCTGCTGCTACTGCTGCCGCTTGCCCCCGAAATAGACAACGACGCCCGCCGTCGTCGTTCGTCCGCTGGTGACGGCGCGCTGCTGCTGCTGCTGCTGCTGCTGCTGGCAGTACTGCTGGGAACCCTCCCTCGACTCCGGCTCCGAAAAGCAGTGCCGTGTCTGTCTTTGACACATTCTAGGAACAGGGGGCGAGTGCCGGGAGGGAGCGCAACAGGGTCAGAGAGGAGGGAGGCGTTGTCCAGGTGATGCCTTGGGTAGAGGAGCATCTCGAAGGTCGTCCTCCCCCGCTGCTTCGCTACCACTACAACAGCCTCCTCCCCCCACCATGTCAAACCAGCAACCTCCAAATCTCTTTCTTGGTGCACATTGCCAAAGAGACGCCAGCGGCGCTGAGTCCTGTTATAGAGGGCGAGGCCGCGTTTGCCTGCAACTGCTAGATGTTGACCAGAGGGGGATTGAGCGACGAGCTGCACGGGGACATTAACGCTATAGGCGGGAGGGATGGTGACATGCGCCCAGGAGAGCAAGCGAGGATTCCACGGGCGCTGTTCGAGGAAGGCGATTGTGTTGACGCCTTGGAGGCAGAGGGAGGTATCGGCTAGTGGGGCGTGACGTGCCCATTTGAGCATTTCGTAGCGGACGATGCTGGCGCTGGCGCGTTCTCTTCGCAAGAAACATATTTGTTTTCTCCTCCTTCCCTTGTCTTCCATCCCTTCTTCGTCCTCGTCTTCGCTCTGGAGAAAGACGTCTTCTTGTCGCACTTCATTATGAGCAACCAATAACCGGTACCCCTGCTGAGTCCACAACAAACACGCCACCGCGGCCATCACCGACACCGGCCTCCCCTCCCTCCCTCCTTCCCCTCCTCCTCCTCCACTCCCCGCAGCAGGCGTCTGCGGCACGCGTGGAAAAGTCGTCATGGGTCTACACCATTGCGAGGTATCCCACACATTCAAAGAGCAAGACCAGCTGTGTGCTACTGCTAACGAGCTGCCATCCGGGCTATACTCCAGAGTCATTACTGCACCGACATGCCTCATTTCAAATCCAAGCGAAGCAAGGGACAGCCGCCTGGACAAGACAATCGTGATATCTGACGCATCTCCAGAAGGGTAAAGTGGTTCTAAAGAGGAGGATCGGCGGGTGGGGGTGGTGTCTGCAAAGGAGGAGGAGGAAGGGCGAGGACGACGAGGGCTGCTGGCGTAAGAATTGGAGGAGAGGACCCGGAAAATCGCGACGGAACCATCGTCGTAACCTACGGCGAGGACGGCGTCTACGGGACTGAAGGCCATGGATTCTGCAATGCCAAAAACGTCATGTTTTTGGGGGGAGGGAGGGAGGTCGGGGTCGGGAGGGAGGGGCACGGTCTTGACGGAGAAGCTGCTGCTGGGGATGTTGGAGAGGATGGCGCGGCCGTCTGAGAGGATGGCGCCGAGCAGGTGGGAGGTGTCGCTGTAGCAGACGTGGAGGAGGATCGGTGAAGGGGTTGGTAGATTGTCACTGCTGCTGGCGTTGCTGCTGCTGCTGCTGCTACTGCTGCTGCTGCTGCTCGTCGGCGTGAGTTGGTATTCTCTTTGCACCTTTCCGTTCCACGACACGTCCAACACGGCCGTCTCTCGGTCCTTGCCCAAGAGCAAATGCTGTGACCAGAGCCCTGCTGAGAGGCAGGTGGCCCGATTGCCTTTCCCTAGGTCGAGACGCCGCAATGGCAAGACTTCCACGGCGTGTGGCGCGTCGAGCACGGAGGACATACCCCCCCCAGGTGTCATATCCATCCATTCAGGCAATGGAATCCCATCAATCAAAGGGCTATGGTCCAAGAAATGAACTTGAAAAAACACCACCACCCCATCTAACCGCAAGGCACAAATCTCTTGCCCGCTCCGACTCCATGTGACCCCTGGCTTGACGTACACCTCTTCATCTTCTTGCAGCCCGGCCTCGTCGTCGTCGCCGTCACTTTCCAAAGCACCACCAGCAGCATTTCCACCAGCATTAGTAGCAGCCCACCCAAGCAGGAGTTGGTGGTGGCCCCCGCTCCAGACTTGCAGGTCGTGCCGGGTCAAGATGGCGAGGTACTGCCCCGTCGGATCGGCGGCCATGCTGAGAATGCTGGTCGTGTGCCGGATGCTGTCCCCCTGCCGCACCGCTAGCCGCTGGGGGCAGCCCACCGCGAAGCCCGGCATTGCTGTGAATGTGGATGGGGGAGGGGTGTAATGAAGGCTTGTGTGTTGTGTTGTGAGGCATGGCCGTTGCCCGCCTTCCGGGCTTCCGAGTGTCGGCGAGCCGGCGAGCGATGATAAGCGTTTGGAGTGGCTTTGGGTGACTTGGACACGCTTGGTGCGTCTCCAGTGTGTCTGGACAACCCAAGGGCTTGTAAAGGAAGGTCTTTTGAGTGTGCTCACGATTTTTTAACCTTCCATTCCCACACACAACGCACAGGGACAGCGACACGCAATCAAAAAAACGAGGCATCATCATCATCATCATGCCCCGATCTCGATCCAGCAGCAGCCTGCTTGGGCTGCCCTCCACGCTGTCACTCCTCGTCCTCCTGGTCGTTCTCCTGCTCGTCCAGGACGGCCTGGGCTTTGTTGTTGTGCCTCGACCATCCTCCGTGCCCGCCGTCCAACGAGGTAAGAAGGAGGGGTTGTAGAGGCAAGAGGGGGGGAGGCGGCTTTTGGTTCAACCCCGTCGTGCCGTCGTTTACACGGCTGTCTGTCTGTCTATGCTGTGTGTGCACGGCGAGTTTGTGAAATTTTATGCGATCTCTGGAGTTCTTATTCCGTTCCTCTAGCTTCTTGGCCCCTTGCACCGCGTCTCTGCACTAGTGCCCTTGTCAAGTAGATCGCTTGACCTCCCCTCCCCCTCCCTCCCTCCCTTTCTATCCCCCCACCAGCACCTCACACCCTTCAAAACGCCGTCCAAGTTTCCCGCGTCACCAACCCAGCCGATGCCGGCGAGATCAGCGAATTCTTCGTTACGTCCTTTTGGGACGCTCCCATCACTAAGGCCAAGCAAAAAGAACAATTGAAAAGCGAGGTCTACCGGGACCTGACCACCCGTTATATCGGCAAAGGAGGAGCAGGAGGAGGCTCACCAGCCGCACCAGCACCAGCAGCACCAGCAGCAGGGAGGGGGAGATCGGCGTTGCTTGTGGCGAAGGAGGGAGGGAGGGTGATTGGGTGTGTGGGGTTAGAGACACGAGTGATTCGCGAGGGGCAAGTAACGAAATTCGAAGTGGTGGGAAAGGGGGATGCTCCAGGCACGAGTGTTGGACCTGTAGTAGCTAACCTTGCGGTGGATCGGACATTGAGAAGGAAGGGCGTAGGGAAGAAGATATTGGCGGAGTGCGAGAAGGTGGTGAAGGGGTGGGGGTATCAGGTAGGAAGGAAGGGAGGGGAGGGAGGGAGGGAGGGAGGGAGGGCGGCGGTAGGCGGGTGAATGACGCGTAGCTTAGGACTGACGGCGACTTACTTATATACTTACTATTTTGCTCTGTTTATCCATTGCACGTATCGCACGCGACACGCGCGGAATGAAATGTATTCACATGTCTTCCTCCCTTCCTCCCTCCCTCCCTCCCTCCCACCTACCCACCTACAGGAGCTATGGCTGGTGGTAGACGAAAAAAACAAGGCTGCTCGGGGTCTGTATGAAAAAAATGGCTATGAGCTCATCGCACGGGACCCGCGCGGAATGAAGGTAGTTCCAACTGAGTGGCAATTGAAAGAAGTGCTTGTCACCAATCTGTGTATGCGCAAGGACTTGAGGAAGGGAGGGAGGGGGGGAGGAGGGGGAGGGGCAAGGTTGGGTGGGTTTCTCGGGGGGTTGTTTGGGGGGAGATGATGAGGAAGAAGAGGGGGGTAATGAGTTAGCAGCAAATAGGAGCGCTCGTAAATAGTAATAATTGAAACGATTAAACGTATATAACTGCATTTACTATGAGATTGCAAGAGAGAGTGAGAAGAGAGGGGAATTACATGAGGAATAATGCTTGCATTCTTCCGCTCAACGCACATGAATTGTTTCCCTTTGTTCTTTGCGTGTCATTCCTTTTTATTTCGGCCTTTTGATTCTTTTTCCCTTCCAATTTACACCAAAAACACACATACATCTAAGGCTTCGGCAATGCCGACGACGAGGAGGAGGACGAGCCCGATGCAGCAGCAGCAGCAGCAGACGACACCGGCGGCACACCTACCACGCCTGTGGAAGAGGAAGTGGTAAAAGTAGCAGTAGAAGCCAAAGACAACGACGCCGCCGCGCCAATACTCCCTCCTGGATGATTATCAAGGAAATCCAACACGGTGAAATGAGTCGCTTCCGCTATGGCAGACACGAAGGCATTGCTCAATGCTTCGTTCACCACGATGGACCTCGAGGGGATTTTTCCAAGTAATTCTGAGGCGCTTTTAGCATGGATGTGGATGTCGGCCAGCTGGGCGAGGGGGGAGGAGGGGTTACCGGTGATGGCGATGACGTCCACTCCTTTTGCGCGGACCCGGCGCGTGGCATCGATCAGTTCGTTGGTTTTCCCACTGGAGGAAAGGCAGACGAGCACATCGCCTCTTGCTAAGGTACCCATGTCACCATGCACGAAGTCAGTGGCCGGTACGTGACTGCTTCGAATGGAAATAGAACGAAGGCTGGACGCAAGTCGGGCAGCGACCAAACCACTCTTCCCAATCCCGCTGGTGTAGATGTGTGTTTTCTTCGGCGAATTTGTATGCGCCTCAGAGAGCAAATCGACCACTTTCTTAATCTTATCCTCCTTCTCATGCAGAGACAAACCAATACTTAGCGCTTTCAAACTTCTCGCGTCCTCCTCCAAGCTCCTGGCATAGGCCTGGAGCACAGGCGACCTCGCCTTGAACCCAGCGGCCAACGCCGCCGCCGCCTCCGCCGACGACGAAGTCGAACTAGGACTCATCAGCCCCATATCCAACAAAGCAGCAGCATCCAGCAACGGCTGCGCCTCCTTCGCCAATCGCAACACCCGCGCCGCGCTCTTACCCGGTGCCGGCAATGCCCCCTTCACTTCCACACACGCCGCCCCTGCTGCTGCTGCTACTCGTCCCATCCTCAACAACCCCTCCTGATTGCTCGGATACCCATGCGCGTGCAAACTAGCCACCATCCCACCAAAAGCCGCGTCCCCCGCCCCCGTAAAATCAACCAAGCTAATCCCCTTCAACCCAGGAACAAACACAGGATTCACCTTCACCCCTCCTCCTCCTCCTCCTCCTCCTCCTTCTCTTGCTGTCCTCCTCCCCAAGGCCAACGCTAGCCCTTTACTTCCATCTGTTACCACACACAACCTCGTCCTCAACGCATCTGCCAGCTGCTGTGCGAGCCCATCCAAGCTTTTCTCCTGCTGCTGCTGCTTCAAGGAAGAATTCACCAACGTCAGCAGCTCCCGAGCAGCATCTGCTGTTAGCTTGACGACCGACGCCGAGGTCACACATTGCAATAGTTCTGCTTGGCTTCCGAGCTGAGCGGGGCCTAGAGCGACTTCGGGGGAGACATCGACATCAAGTAAGGCGGGCATGCCTGCTTGTTGTGCCGTTTGTAAGAGGAAGAGGACGCCAGAGAGGGGGACTTGGGAGATTTCGGTCGTGACCATGCTAGCCCGACGGCGGACGACGGAGCCGAATTCCACTTCCATTGTTGTGGCTTCTAGCTTGGCGGTGGAGGCTAGGGCGGGAGGGACAGGAGAGAGGAAGGGAAGAAGGGAAGGAAGGAAGGGTGGGGTGAGAAGCGGACGACGGAGCCGAATTCGACTTCCATTGTTGTGACTTCTAGCTTGGCGGTGGAGGCTAGGGAGGAAGGGAGGGGAGGGAGAGGGAGGGAGGGAGTGGTGAGTCTTAGTTTTTTGTTTTTTATTTTAGTTTAAAAGTGGGCGAGAAATGCGGCAAGTTTTACCAGAGGACCTGCTTCTTCTGCGTGCGTGCTCATCCGTTTACTTCTATCCCTCCTTCTTTCCTCTCTCCCCGCCCAACAACCTACCAGGTGCCATCAAAATCGTCCTTTCCCCGCCCGGCGACGAAAAGCAATGGCTGATACTAGTAGTATATTTTTCATTCACTCGGATAGCACTCGTGTCCACGCCCATGTCCTCCAGCGCCTGTCGTACCGCAACGCCATTATCGTCCGTGCCCTGCAATGCCAGCAATCCGGTAGGAGTACCAAGCGCACGAGCCCACACCAGATGGTTCAAAGTCACGCCGCCGACGACACGGGCGCTGCAGACGTTTTCTTCGAGGAAAAACCCCTTCTGGCCTTCCTTGGGCCAGCGCCTAAGAGGATAGAACTTATCGACGACGTTGCTGCCACAGCCCAAAACCAGTTTGCTCGTCTTGCCCCGCGGCTGCAGGACGGCAGCGGGGGTAGAGGCTGTGGCGGAGGAAGAGGAAGAAGAGAAGGACCGTGGCTTACTGATTTGGAGCTGCGAGGCAGAGGCAGAAGAAGAGGAAGAAGTAGAAAAGGAGGCGGCTGCTTGGACGTGCCGGTGGTGGGTGGTGGTCTGGGGCGGCAAGGCAGAGGCGGCGGTGTTTGATGAGGAGACCAATGACGTGACGGCGTGATGATGGAGGGTGGTGGAGTGGGAGTAGGAAGGCCGGCGCATCGCGATTCCTGCACGGCAGGAGGCCGCCGCCAGCATGATGAAGGGCTTGCTGTTTTTGTGTTGTGTAGGTGGTGGAGAGGTGGGGTTAGACGTGTGAATGTTTGATTCCTGGTGGGACATGCATGTGGTCGTCTCGGTCCAAACGAGTTGAGCTTTGGTGGTGCGTTCCTTCCATCGATCTTGTCTGCTTCTGTGCAACAGCCTTTTAAGTTGCTTTGCTTCCAGCTATTGTACTCACGGCCATTCCACCCTCTATCGTCTTCTCTTTC
>Ga0105055_10010053_pt1 | contig 11922 bp, 15 predicted proteins | sample BON03_FD_78090 | JGI IMG/M metagenome (GOLD analysis project Ga0105055, IMG submission 78090) | Freshwater microbial communities from Lake Bonney liftoff mats and glacier meltwater in Antarctica - BON-03 | ecosystem: Environmental > Aquatic > Freshwater > Ice > Glacier meltwater | place: Lake...
TAGTCGAAATCCATCTCAACTTTAATTGCATCTAGCTGGGCTTTCATTTTTACATCCTCTGCTGGAATGAGCTTTTCAAAGCGGTTGAAGGTTTCAAGCAAATCTTGAACATCTCTCCGCAATGGCCGGATATTGGAGGTTACAAAATTAATGGGATTGTTGATTTCGTGGGCGATACCTGCCGTTAGCTGACCGAGAGATGCCATCTTTTCGGCATTAACTAGTTGGGTTTGGGTATTTTTTAGTTCTGTAAGGGTCAAATTTAACTCACCATTGGTTTGTTGTAATTCTGAGGTTCTTTCAGCTACTTTTTGCTCCAAAACAAGGTTCTGTTCCCGTACCAATTGCTCATTTTCGAGAGAAATCTGCAAGGCCTCCGCCTGTGATATTTCTTTCTCTTTCTTCAAAGTATTTATGCGGTCGGCCAGGGCAATACTCAGCAAGATGGCCTCGACAGCTGAAGCAATCATCAAAACATGGTCTGTGAAAAATGTGTACGGTAGCAGTCCTAAGTTCCGCGCTACATACACGAGTAAACCCACCATAAAAAAGGACCAAGCAAGCAGAAAAAATTGTGCTGAACGTATGCCCTGAAGGGATAGTTTGATAGAGAAATATAGCGCGTAACAGGAAACAAGTAGCGCGCTAAAATCAAGGACATTATAGCTTATAATATGAAATCCTGCTAGGAAAACCAGCAGTGCCAGTGCATACAAAGTAGCAAAAACGTATAAGACCTTGTTTACAAACGGTAAGCGTGCGGGTAATTGTAAAAAATGCCGGGCAAAACTGATTGCACCAATGCCGCTGATCGTTGAGAAAAGTACGACCAGCATTTTATTGAGTACCGGCCATTCAGCTATGACGTATTTAAAGGTAAAACCTTGCAGACTGGCCTGTGCGAGTGCAATACCCAGTATGTACATCACATAATATAGATAGCTGCGATCTTTAACACTGAAGTAAATAAAGAGGTTGTAAAAGAACATGACGAACATAATGCCCAGATACAATCCAGTAAATAAATCGCCTGTGTAATGGTTGTCTGTAATCGATTCACGGGTGCCAACGTATACTGGTATACTCATTTGCTCTTCTGAATACAAGCGCAAATAATAAACGGCGGACGTGCCTTTTTGGAGTAAAATTGGAAATACAAAATGCTGGTGGTTCACCAAACGCTGACTAAAGGGTAAATTATCTCCTGTTTTTAGCCGAGAATAAGAGGTGCCATTTGGTTCATAAAAGTGGATTTCGTCGAGTTGGGGATTAACTATTTCAATGGCAAGCGCTGAATTTTTTTGGTTATTTTTTATATCCAGTCGAAGCCAAATGGCAGCGTTGGTATATAAATAATTGGGAACATCCTTATCACCGCGAATAAAATCATTTCGTTCGATGACCTCCTCCAAGGTCATTTTGCCTGATTTATCTTCAAAAATGTCTATTTGTCTGCCAACCAATTTCCTTTGATCTGCATCTACTACACTAATCTGTGCTTGAAGAAAACAAGGAAGGATGCCCAATAAAAGTAAAAGAAAACGTTTCATCGAGCGGCAGTTTTAAACTCGTCTTTCCGTGCATTTTTAATGGCGAGATCATAGTGGATTTCTACCTGCATTTGCCGGATTGGGGAAGTTTCAATGTGCACTTGGTTTAGGTTTTTTCGCAAACTTATTATACGTTCCCTTTCTAAATCATCAGCGGTTTCGAGCGTAACGGCGTTTTCAAGTAAAACGACGGTAGCCAAAAGGTCAAGTTTGGGGTAATAAAATGTGCCGTTATTGCCGATGGCTTTGAGAACACGACACCCAACTTTTTCTGCAAATTTTACGGTGTATGGGGCACAAAGTGCGAATATACTTTTAATGCCAACCTGCTCTGCAATAACTACGCCTACCCGAGTACTAAAAAACGCACCGATACCTAAGCCAGATACTTCCCGTGAATTCCACAGGCCACAAAGTTCGGCGGTACCTTCGGCGCTCAGCTCTTTTACATAGTCGAATATTTTGGCATCAAAATCACTGGTAGCTTCTTCAATGGGCAGAGGCATATTGCCGCCGGCACATTGCAAGCGCGCACCTCCTAAAACTTTGGCACCATCAAGGGTCTCCACTAATATCACAAAACAGGAAGGGTTGTCTTTCCAAGAGTGGTTCGCGCTCGTGACTTTGTTTACACCAGCAACTTCCAAGACGTGTTCGTGCCCACGAATAAAACGATCACAGGCTTCTGGGTCGTCGGTAGCCCGAAATGCTCTTATTTTAACAGCTTGAAACGACATCAGGGTTGCTGCTTTGTTGGATGCTGAAGCATCTGTTCCGTATCAAAGTAAAACCGACCTGAATCTTTGAACTGGCCAAGGAGCATGCGCCGGCTAACATCTGTCATGGTTCCGCCTCCCATAATTACGGCCGATGCTAGCTGTGGCCAGGTGGTGAGGGTTCTGCCAATTTCGCCATAGGAATCTCTCAGCCGGCCTGAAATCTGTTGATAATCAACAATCGACATAAGGTATTGCATACGTAATTGTGGTTCAATGGGGCCCGCTTCTGGTTCGCCTAAATGCGCAATACGACCATGAAACAAAGGTCGATTTGCTTCTAAATCGAATCGTTCCACATCGAGCATGCCGCGGTCGCTGGTTTCCATGACTACTGGAACACCCAATTTGCGTGCATGCTGCCTGATTTGAAATTTCATTTCGAGGCTGTCGCATTCATCTGCAACGAGGTCAAGTTGACCGCCTGCCGAGAAAAATGCACCAATATTTTCTGGAGTGAGCCCGTCGTCGAAGACTTTAACTTCTACGAATGGGTCAATTTCAGCGATTTCTCGTGCTGTTATGATGGCTTTATTAATGCCAATTTGATGTATACCACAACGGATGCGGTTGAGATTGGTTAAATCGAGGGTGTCAAAGTCGGCCAAGCGGATTTCTCCACAAATTCTTTCCATGATCATGGTAACGGCAATGGCATTGCCCACTGAAAGACCAACAATGCCGATTTTTTTCTGGGCAAGGAGATCTTGTTCTTCGCGTGTGATTTTAAGCCGATTTCTACTGGTACGCAATTCGTAGAAATCGTCTTTATCGACCAAATGAATCAGTCGGTTGTTCCAAGGGTAATAGGCCCAAACACCATATTCATGAAATCCTAACTCACCCAGCAGTTCATTTATGCCTGTTTTGAGTTCTTCCTGTTGAAGTTTTTTTGTAGGTTGACGCAGCTGTAATAGTTCAGCGAGTTGTTTTTGCAGGGTATCGAGTATAACTAGATCAGGATTTCCGATCAAATCATTGAATCCGTCTACATCTTCATCCTTAGTAAGGCGGAAGATGTGCGGGCGATAACTGCTTGCTTCACTGCTGCTACGGTAGTCTAAGTAATCCATTTAAAAATTTGTTCCTCAAAAAAAATGGTGAAATCTGCCTACATGGCCTTTAGGGCTATGTTCTAAAGATATACAAGGATTACATAATAATGGTGTAAGCAATTAGGATAAAGTTTATTTTTGGTACTTATTAAGACTAAGCCATGTCGGAAAAAAGCCTCATAAGTATCCTTTACGTCGACGACGAAATAAACAACTTACATTCGTTCAAAGCTGCTTTTCGCCGCGATTTTAACGTTTTTGTGGCAGAATCGGCTGAAGAAGGACGGAAAATACTCGAAGAACAAATTGTGGAGGTGATTGTAACCGACCAACGTATGCCTGGTATGACAGGTGTTGAGTTTTTAGAATCGATTATCCCGCACTACCCAGAGCCGATACGCATATTGCTGACTGGTTATACCGATATTCAAGCGGTGATCGACGCTATCAACAAAGGCCAGGTATACCATTATATCACCAAACCTTGGGACGAACAGCAATTGCGCAACATCATTAATAAAGCATTTGAAGTTTTTAATCTGCGTGCCGAAAATAAAGAGCTTGTAAAAAGTTTACTTCGCGTGAATGAGCAGTTGGAGTTTCTATTGCGTCAGAAATTATTGTCGTGATTTAACACCTACTTGGTTATAATAACGGCATCGCTCACAAGAGCAATAGTACCTAGGACTGGGAAAATTGCATGCACGAACGTTTGTCTCCAATCTTGAATGAAGCCTTAAACAGCAGCTTAATATTCCCTTCATGAATTTACAGCATATTTTTGAGCTTCTGGGTACCTATGCATTCGCTATTTCGGGTGCCTTGGCGGTAAAGGACAAAGAGCATGACTGGTTTGGAGCGGGATTTACTGGCTTTTTAACAGCCATAGGCGGTGGCACGTTACGCGATGTTTTATTGGGTAGTTATCCGCTGGTTTGGATTGGTAATATCCACTTTTTATATGCAGTAATTGCGGGGATATTAACGACCTACATTGCTTTTGAATTTCTAATGAAGCTTAGAAAAACCCTTTTTTTGTTTGATACTTTTGGCATCGCCTTCTTTACCATATTAGGTGTTGAAAAAGCCTTATCCGTTGGTGTTCAGCCCGAAATTGCTGCCATCATGGGTATGTTTTCGGCGGTAATGGGTGGCGTAATTCGGGATACATTAACCAATGAGATCCCGGTTATATTTCGGAAAGAAATTTATGCCACGGCTTGTTTGGCAGGAGCATCAATTTATCTTCTTTTAAATCATTTTGGGCTTGACCGAGATTTGAATCTAGTAATTTCTATTCTCACCATTATTGGTATTCGGCTAATTGCGGTAAAGTGTAAAATTACCTTAGGTCGTATTAACTAAGCCATAAACGGCGGTAGGCGCCATCGGCATCGTATTGTGCCGCTTGTTTTTCTAGGTTAAACCGCCGGTTTTCATGTGGATCATTGCCAACTCCTGCGAGATAATTCCAATTCCCATAATTACTGGCCACATCGTAATCAATTAACTGGGCTTCGAACCAGGCTGCCCCGGCACGCCAGTCTTGTTTTAAGTCGTGGATGAGGTAGCTGGCTACATTTTGTCGGCCGCGGTTACTCATCCATCCGGTTTGTAGGAGCTCGCGCATGTTGGCATCGACAAAAGGCTGACCTGTTTTCCCGAATCGCCAACGGTCAAAAACAGCGGGCTTAAAACTGCTGTGGGCTGTTTGTTCTCGGATGCCGCCAGGCTGAAAAAGTTGGGCACCTGCCTGAAGGGCTACAAATTGAAAATAGTCACGCCAAAGCAATTCAAAATACAACCAGTAGGTACTTTCGTTAGCGCCGTTTTCGGTTTCATATCGCTTGAGCTCGGCATATATCAAACGTGGAGACACCGCACCCAAAGCCAACCAAGGCGATAAACGACTTGAATACGTATCTCCTACGAGACCGTTACGGGTTTCCTTATAGGTTTTGATGTGGTGGTTTTGCCAGAAGTACTTGTTTAGTCGCGCCAAGCCTCCTTTTTCTCCCGCTTCAAAAACATACGGTTGACGCTTTTCCGCAGCTGGGATTGGGTAGCCCAACTCAGTTAAGTTGGGGATAGTGGTTGTCCTCGATAAGGCGGGCCATTGCGGGAAGGTCATTTGAACAACAGATGACGGCATAGCATGTAGCTCCACTTTTTTCCTGAATACGGTAAACACCGCAGGCAAAGCTGACAGGTCAAAAGGCAAATCCTTTATTGCCAGTAAGGTGTTTTTCTGATGTGTGTGTAACAAAAATCCACCTCTCGCAGCAGCGGTTTGTAAATGGGCTAGCTGTGCCTCTTCATTGGTTCCTGGTAAAATTTCAGTGTATACTTCACGAACTTGGTTTTGGCTTACGTACGCCAAGATTTTATGTGCAGGTTTACCGACCTGAAATACCAGCGGCACCCCTAAAGCGGCAAGCTGCTTTTCCAACGCTTTGAGGGTGTCGAGCAAAAACTGAATCGGAATAGCTGAGCTGTTCTGAAATCCCCATTGATTGTGTTGGAACAGCGTTTCGTCTAGACAATATAAGGCTACAAAAGGCGTGTTTGAAGCGAATAAGTCATTGAGCACAACTTGGTCGTGCAGTCTTAAATCTTTCCGGAACCAATAAACAACAGCATTTTTCACCTTACCAAAACAAAAGTCCGCCGGAGAAGTTTTTTGTCTTTTCACCGTTATAAGGGCTAATCTGCCAACATATACGAACAAGTAACTAGGGCTTGTGAAGTGTCTTGCGATTTGCTTGTCGGCTGATTTTTACCTACAGGATACCAAATTGAGAATGTCTATTTGCAAATCAGACTTTTGTTTCTTCCTCCTTTTTCTCCTCGTCGAGTGCGGTTAACAAATCGAAAATTCGATCTACTTCCTTGCCAAAAGCGATTTTATTCAGCCATTTGGTGAGATAATAACAGAGTGGAACAAATAGCACAAAACAAGCGACCAGCAATCCCTGCAAAAGTGGTTCGGCACTTAATTTTTCGAGTTTGCCTTCTTCGGCCAGTGCCATGATAAAACCTGCGGTAAGACTAAATGGATAAAAAAACAACGCTGCAATTTCAACCGTTTGTAAGGCCTTTTTCATGCGGTAGTAAATCAGACTTAGGCGAATCCGAATGTTTTCATCGGCGGCAGGGGTGATGAGTACCCTGCGCAGCAAGTAGCTGTTATAAACAATAGCGAGTACATAGCCCAACAACACTACGCCCAGAAAAAAACGAACCCAGAAGAAATCAAAATAGACGAATAAAGCTAAAAAGAGCAAACTAAAAAGGATGCCATAACCACTGTTGATGCGAATGATAAGACGCAGCTTTAACAAAGGATCGGCACTGCTCGCTTGCAGTTTTTGAGCGGAGATAAGTTCGGGTGTGGCCGCTGTACTCAAGCTGCTCCACAAACTTTCTAAGCTGTCAGGGGGTGTTGTTGTAGCCATGAGGTGAGTAAATTTTTGGCCCGGTGTATTTTAACCGTGGCATTGTTGCTATTGATGCCTGTGATTTCGGCGATTTGTTGCATGTCGTGACCTTCGAGTCGGAGTGTTAACAACATGCGACTGATAGGGTCGAGTTTACGCATTTGTTGGTAAAGCCAGTCGATTTGTGCTTGTCGTGGGTCTATTTCACCCGCATACCACTCTGATTGGGCTTCGGCTTTGCGTCGCTTTTCTTCTTTTCTACGCCATGTTAAGGCAGTATTTAAAGCTACCCGGTACAACCAGGTAGAGAAGGCCGATCGTTGTTCGAACCTCGGCCAAGCTTCGAGCGCCGGACTACTATCTCATTGTAGAGATCCTGTTGATCGTGGGCGGTATCGGCACAGAGATGTGCAATTTTATGAACAATTCCCCGGTGCTGATTGAGCAGTTGTAGAAAATTATGCTCAGCAGATGCCATCCTGCTTTTTTTTGGGCGTGAATCTGCCATCGCTCAACAAGGCAGGAAGTAGGAGTATAAGAAACACTGAGGCAGCCCCTTCGCTGTTTGGATGTTTTTCATAACGATTTTTGATGGGTTTTACGGTATAACCAGCTTTCCGAAGCAGATGTATCAATCCCTTTTCTCCACTGAGGTGGAGTGCGCCTACGGCAATAAAAGTTTTGTTTTGAGCCATTAATCTAGGTAGGGTATTCATCCAGCGCTGGTTGCGATCGTCGAGTAAGCGCTGCAAACTACCCATTTGGTCGGCATATCTTTCGGCCATGGCTTGCATACTTCGATGATCTTGAGCGAGGTAAGCAAAATACAATTCCCCGCTAAGGTATTCCATGCTGTCGAGCTGAGAGATGAAGCTTTTGAGCTGCTCTATTTCGGTCGACAAAGAATCGCTGAGATAAAGTAATTCAAATTGTTCCCGCAGAAGCTCGAGTGCTACCAGCTGCTTTTTTTTCTTTTTGCCTTGTTTGGCAAGCCATAAATCAAGTGGTTCGCCAGCATATATTTTGAGCGTATCGGCGAGTAGGGTTTTGGCGGCCATTACGGCTAGGGTTGCACTTACAGCACTTGGTTTAAGTACCGCTAGTTGGTCTAAGCCTGGCCCGACATAGGTTTTGAGACTGCCATCCAATTTACTTCTTTCGGCTTCGGTCAACAGATTAACCCAGCTAGGGCCTTCTGGTGCCAACATCATTAAACTTAAGGCACCGAGTTCTGCGGAATCTATTACTGTTTCTACAACGATGGTTTTTGACTTACCTAGGGCTTTGGTTACCGCCGGGTAGTGCTCCAGTAATCCGTTGTTTACCAAATGATAGGTGCCAAAGAGGTAACTTTTCTTTTTTAGGCCGTTTCCACTGACTTCCCACAGCAGGGTTTTGTCGTTCGTTTGTGCGCGACTTGGGGTGAGTTGCCCGAGTAAGAGCAGACCAATCAAAAGAAAAAGATAATTTTTCATGTGAAGCAATTTTGTTCAGTGAGTGCTGCGTGCAATCAGAATATTACAGTGACGCCGAAAAATAATCGAAAAAACCTTTCTCATGCCTTTTTATAGGTCGGAAGCGTCGGGAACAATTTCATTTGCCTATTTTTGGGCTCATGAATTATTGGTTGCTCAAATCCGAACCCGATGTGTACAGTTTCGAAAAATTGACGCTGGAGGGTAAAGGCATTTGGGATGGGGTACGAAACTACCAGGCGCGCAACAACCTTCGCGACATGTTGGTGGGCGATATTGCCCTATTCTATCACAGTAACATAGGCCAAGAAGTTGTTGGTATTGCCAAAATAACCGCCTCCAGTTTTCCAGATCCAACTATCGACGACGACCGTTGGCTGGCGGTAGAAGTTACGCCGATACGGGCGCTTAAAAAGCCGGTTACCCTCAAAACCCTCAAGGCCGATCCGCAATTTGAGGACTTGACACTCGTACGCCACAGCCGATTGTCGGTGATGCCTGTGAGTAAAGTACATTTTGATGCTATCTTAGCCCTATCAGAACTATGAGTGAACGCCGCCTGATCGTCGATACCAAACAGCTGCCCATCATTATTGATCGGCTGTGTGCCCAGTTGATGGAACAACATGGTAATTTCGAAAACACGGTTTTAATAGGTTTACAACCACGCGGCACCCAGTTGGCAGCTCGCATCCACCAGAAAATAGAAAAGCTCACCGGACACCCCGTTACTTTTGGTTTGCTCGATGTCACTTTCTACCGCGACGACTTTCGCCGGCGCGAAGAACCCCTCATCCCAAGTGAAACCCGCATCGATTTTAGTATCGAAGGCAAAGAAGTAGTGCTGATCGACGACGTGTTTTTTACCGGCAGGACCATACGTGCCGGTTTGGATGCGCTCATTGACTTTGGCCGACCGGCTAAAGTAGAGTTACTCGTGCTTATCGAAAGGCGCTATTCACAAGAATTCCCGGTAAAACCTGATTTTTTAGGGAAACGGGTGAATACAGCCGAAAACGAAAAAATACTCGTGGAATGGAAAGAGGTGAATGGTAAAGACAACGTTTGGATCGTATCGTTATAATGGCACAGGCACTTAGTACATCCCACCTCATCGGCATCAAAGAGCTTAGCATAGCCGATATTGAGCTAATCTTTAATACTGCCGATAACTTTAAAGATGTTATCAACCGGCCCATTAAAAAGGTGCCCTCGCTCCGAGACATTACCATTGCCAATATTTTCTTCGAAAACTCTACCCGTACCCGCTTAAGTTTTGAATTGGCCGAAAAACGCCTCTCGGCAGATGTGGTAAATTTTTCGAGCTCAGGCTCATCGGTTTCAAAAGGGGAGACCTTGGTAGATACCGTCAAAAACATACTCGCCATGAAGGTGGATATGGTGGTGATGCGCCACAGCAGCCCCGGTGCCTGCCAGTTCCTTGCCGCCAATATCGACGCCAAGGTGATTAACGCTGGCGACGGCGCCCACGAACATCCGACCCAGGCCTTGTTGGATGCTTTTTCGATACGTGAAAAATATGGCCATGTGGCCGGCTTAAAAGTGGCCATCATAGGCGATATACTCCATTCACGTGTGGCGATGAGCAATATATTTTGTCTACAAAAATTAGGTGCAGAGGTCATGGTTTGTGGACCAACTACCCTAATGCCACGTTATATGACCGAGTTAGGGGTGAAAGTAGAACACGACGTACGCAAAGCCTTAGCCTGGTGCGATGTAGCCAACGTTTTACGCATCCAACTTGAACGTCAACAAACCCGCTATTTTCCCAGCATGCGGGAGTATACCCTGCAGTTTGGTATCAACAAGGCCATGCTCGAAAGTCTGGACAAGGAAATCACCATCATGCATCCCGGCCCCATTAACCGTGGTGTAGAAATCACCTCCGATGTAGCCGATTCCGGCCAAAGCATCATCCTCAACCAGGTCGAAAACGGCGTTGCCATACGTATGGCTGTGCTTTATCTCCTTGCGGATAAGATAGTGCGGGTTTAGTTTTAGCCGCTTTTTAGTTTTGTTCCTTTTGATATTGTCAGGCTTTAAGCTGACAAAATGAATGAGAAGAAACTTCTGCGCGACCAGCTTGAACCCAGAGTCAAACTTTTTGCGCAAACTCAGAAGTACCAGAATCCCAAAACCGGGTGGATAAAAGCGGTTCGTTTAGCCCTTGGCATGTCATTGCAGCAATTGGCAGATAAAATGTCGATGACCAGAACAAAGCGTACAAGAGTTCGAGAATAGAGAGCAGGTGGGAGCAGTTACATTAAAGTCGTTAAAAGAAGCTGCTCAAGCATTGGGGATGGACTTTGTATATGGTTTTGTACCTAAAGAAGGTTCGTTGGACAAGTATGTCAAGCAAAGAGCAAGATTACTTGCCGAAGAAATAGTTTTACGGACGTCAAACTCAATGACATTGGAAGATCAGCAAAATTCAAGGTCAAGGATTAAAAAAGCGATTGATGAACGCACCTTGATTATTAAACAAGAGTCACCTAAAATTTTAAGGGATTAAAGCTCAACTATATGAAAGGTCAAACGCCGCTGGATGAAGAAGAAAAAGAAGGGCTTCTTATCCCAACGATAGTAACGCGAGAAGAATTAGATGAGTTTGAGCAGCAAAATATAGAGGATGCAGTGCAGTGGGTATTGACAAACAACTTCCAGACTGAAACGGTACTGACTGAAAAATTTATTCGGTTACCTCACAAAGGTATGTTTGGAAACGTTTGGGCCTGGGCAGGTAAATTCAGAAAAAGCGAGAAAAATTTAGGTGTTGCAAGCTGGCAAATAAATCCAGGAATCAACTGCTGATTATAATTGGATGGGTGACTTGGCCAGTGCGTATAACCAGTCCTGAGTCTAAATCTTAAATTTGGGTTGCATGTTTCGGAGTTTAAAATGCTTTCAATTTGATATATAGCGCCAAATCCCGTTGGATTATACATTTGATTAATCGGGTCACATACTACGCCTCCAAATGGCCCAGCCGAATTATTCACCAATCCAAAATGCACTTTCATGACCATTTGCTCATCATCTTGTGTAAATACAGATGAATAAATATAAGAGATATATTTATGTCCATTAAGGTTTAAGGCTACAACATAGTCAACGATATCGTCGATCGCACCGGTTAAAAATTGACCAGCACTTTCGCCGGTTATACTTTCGCCATAGACTGCGGCCAAGCAGATTGAGCTAGAAATGAGGTTTCTTAACTCAAGACAGTATAAAATGTGCTGATGTGCTAATTTGCTGATGTGCTAATTTGTTGATGTGCTAATTTGTTGATGTGCTAATTTGCTGATGTGCTGATGTGCTGATGTGCTGATGTGCTAATTTGTTGATGTGCTAATGTGCTGATGTGCTCATTTGCTAATGTGCTAATGTGCTAATTTGCTGATGTGCTAATTTGCTGATGTGCTAATGTGCTAATTTGTTGATGTGCTAATTTGCTAATTTGCTAATTTGCTGATGTGCTGATGTGCTCATTTGCTGATGTGCTAATGTGCTAATTTGCTGATGTACTAATTTGCTGATGTGCTAATTGATGGCTACAAAACCTTGATGCTTTTTGTCTTGGATAATCAATAATTAGTCTTGCA
>Ga0105055_10010054_pt1 | contig 11922 bp, 10 predicted proteins | sample BON03_FD_78090 | JGI IMG/M metagenome (GOLD analysis project Ga0105055, IMG submission 78090) | Freshwater microbial communities from Lake Bonney liftoff mats and glacier meltwater in Antarctica - BON-03 | ecosystem: Environmental > Aquatic > Freshwater > Ice > Glacier meltwater | place: Lake...
AGTGTTGGTGGTGGCGTAGATGTCAAACATAAAACAGTGCACTTGCTGCTCTTCCAATTGCTCGATGATGTGGCGTATGAGCCCGGTCTTGCCCATTCTCCTGACCGAAAAGAGCGTGATGTTGCGCCTGTTCATCAACGCATTGATTATGTTTTCGGTCTCTTCAACCCGGTCGCAGAAGTATTCTGCAGAGCGATAACCGCTCAATAAAAATGGATTTTCCATGCCATAAATGTAATGCACAAAATGCGTAACGCAAAATGCGTTGCGCAAAATGCGCTACATTGGAATGGTGGCAATCCGTTCCTACATCTATCTTTGCCGCATGTTGGTCTATTTCCTATTTGCCGTTGGTTTTGTGCTGTTGATTAAAGGAGCCGATTGGCTTATTGATGGCGCTTCGGGCCTCGCTCGTCAATTCCGTATTCCAGAAATTGTTATCGGCCTTACTGTGGTTGCATTTGGGACATCCGCGCCTGAACTGGCCGTGAACATCATTGCATCTGTAAATGGAAATAACGGGCTTGCTATTGGCAATATCGTTGGAAGCAATATTGCCAATATCTTGCTGATTTTAGGAATCGCGGCCATGATTCGAAATCTGACGGTACAGAGCAATACGGTTTGGCGCGAGATTCCATTCAGTCTGTTTGCAGCACTGATTTTGGGCTTTTTGGTGAACGACCATCTGTCAGGCAACGGAACGAAAGACATCATCACCCGTGCTGATGGCATGGTGCTCATTGCCCTGTTCTTTCTCTTTTTGTTTTACACGATTCGACTGGGAAAGAATAATCTGACTGAGGAAATTCCGGAAACTGATGGCGCTCGGCCTCTCTGGAAATCAGTGGTCCTGATGCTTGTTGGTCTTACAGGGCTTGTTGTAGGAGGAAAATGGATTGTTGATGGTGCAGTTTCCTTGGCCTACCTTTTCGGCTATTCGGAATCGTTTGTTGGGTTGACTGTGGTGGCAATCGGAACATCTCTTCCAGAGTTGGCAACCAGCGTTGTAGCCGTGCGAAAAGGGAACACCGACCTGGCCATTGGCAACGTAATTGGCTCCAATATTTTCAACACTTTCTGGGTGCTTGGGCTTTCGGCCATCATCAGTCCAATGGATTTCAATCCAGACGACAACTTCAGTATTTACATGAATATTGGCTGTAGTGCAATGCTGTTCGCGCTGCTTTTTATCGGAAAACGCCATACCATTCAGAAATGGCAAGGGGCTTTTCTCCTTTTAGGCTATTTGGCGTATATCAGTTTTCTGACGATGAGTGGGAAGTAGTTTTTTATTCTCCCGAAACACTGTTTCGTTTATTTCGTTTATTTGCAACTAACGAAAGTTAATCATCATGGAAAACCTAACAGACATAAGAAAGCCTACCAAAACCGAACAAAAAGCCGCTTTGGAGTCTTACGATGCGCTGGAGGCAACGTTGAGGAATTTAACTTCCACTACCACGGAGATTGAAATAGAAGAGACTCAAGAGAAAATCAGGATTCCGTTGAGCGCACTAAAACTTTTGGCTAAAATTCTAAAAGCTACAGGAGAAGGAAAGCCTATTTCAATCGTCCCAATAGCTACAGAAATGACCACGCAAGCAGCAGCAGAAATGCTAGGCTGCTCACGGCCTCATTTGGTTAAATTGCTAGAAGAAGGAAAAATCCCCTTTACCAAAATTGGTAAGCATCGAAGAGTAAAGTTTGAAGATGTGGCAGGTTTTAAACGAAAAATGAAAGCAGAACAGGAAGCCCTCATCATTGATATTATGAAGTCTGACGAGCAATCTGGACTGTATGATTCATAGTGTTCGTTTTACCTGTGTGCTTGATACGAACGTAATTGTTCCGATAGAAATACGAGACTTACTCTTTTGGTTTGCATATTACGATTTGTACACTCCTAAATGGAGCAAGCATATTTTTGAAGAGTGGGAATCAGTGATGGAAAGGATGAACGTAGAGCCATCCGAAAGAGTCAAGAGAATCGGAAAAGCTCATTCAGCATTTCCAGATGCACTGGTCAAAAATTATGAAGGTCTGGTGGAAAGTCTCAATTTACCAGACGAGAAAGACCGACATGTATTGGCAGCAGCCATCAAGGCTAACGCGAATGTCATTGTAACAAACAATCTCAAAGATTTTCCAGCAGAATACTTGGCAACTTTTGGTCTTTCTGCCAAAGGTGTTGACGATTTTCGGCTCACAGACATAATCGACCTCAATCCTGAAATTGCAGCTGAAGCATTCAAAAAACTTGTTCTAAACCGAACCAATCCAGACATGGATGAATATCAAGTGCTGGATGCTTTTCGAGCAAATGGCATCAAAGACACGGCAGATTATCTGCACGCGTTGCTTTGAAGTGCTTACCTATGCGCCCAATCGAACGTGTCCAACTCCTCCAAACATTTTTGAAGCAGAAGAATGCTCTTTTCAATATCGCCTTTATCGGCCATTTCAATTACTTGATGAATGTGACGTGTAGGGATGGAGATTGCCCCAGCGATAGAACCACCAGGACTGAATCGTTGAATGGCTGCTGTATCAGTTCCGCCAGCCGTTAGGACTTCTGGTTGCCATTGGATTTTGTGCTTATCAGCTGTCTTTTTCATGTATTCAACCATGCGGTAATCGCAAACGGTTGATGCATCCATAATCTTGATGGCTGTGCCTTTTCCTAGCTCGGTAATCTTTTCATGAGCCTGTGCTCCTGGAACATCGTAGGCAATGGTTGTATCCAATCCGAAACCGAAATCGGGTTGATGTTGCAAGGTAGAAACTTGAGCACCACGGATGCCAATTTCTTCCTGAACGGTGAACACGCCATAAACATCATAAGGCACATCGCCCAAGGTTCTTAATGCTTCAATAAGGATGAAAACAGAGATGCGGTTATCGATGCTTTTGCAGTTGACGCAATTCCCCATTTCGATGAGTTTGCGTTCGCGAGTGATAACATCTCCAACAGAAATGTACTTCACTACTTCTTCCTTAGACATTCCCATGTCGATAAAGTAATCAGTGGTTTTTGGAAGTTTGGCGCGCTCCGCGGTTGTCATCACATGTATGGGTTTTGAACCCATTACACCCATGAGGTCTTTTTTTCCGTGAACGATAACGCGTTGGGCTGTCAGGGTTTTTGGATCAAAACCACCGAGTGTATGAAAACGCAAAAATCCGCCCTCCTCGATGTGCGTGACCATAAAGCTGATCTCGTCCATGTGCGCACCAATCATCACTTTTTTGCGTTCCCGACCTTTTTTAATGGCGGTTACGTTTCCGAGATTATCAACCGAAACTTCATCAACCAAAGGCGTGACCTCGCGGATAACGATGTCGCGAATCCGTTTTTCGTAACCTGGCGCACCTGCTACTTCGCAGATTTCGGCCATCAATTTTATATCTAAAGGCATGTGTTTTTGTTTTTTGGAAGATCAAATCTAGGAAATAGCACTGATGCTGGAAGAGCGAGCCGCGTTAGGGACGGCAGCGGCATCCTTTTTTGCTTTTTTGCAAAAAAGATACAGCGGACGGCCCGACCCCGATTTTTCATCGGGGGAACGCCCAAATAAAGCGATTGAACTGAACTGTAGTTAATCTAAGGCCATTGCTCGGCACGCATACCAAAGGTTTGTAGAATTGAATTTTGTTTAAGTTTGTCGCGAATTAAAAACCTACCAAACACAGATAATCATGTCTGATATTGCATCAAGAGTAAAAGCTATTATCGTTGATAAATTGGGTGTTGATGAGAACGAAGTGACACCAGAAGCTAGCTTCACAAATGATCTGGGAGCGGATTCTTTGGACACGGTTGAGCTTATCATGGAATTTGAGAAGGAATTCAACATCGCTATTCCAGACGATCAGGCTGAGAACATCGGTACTGTTGGCGAGGCGATCAAGTACATCGAAGAGAACGCTAAGTAAACTTCCCCCTTAACTAGGGAAAAACAAATACCCGCTTCCTACTCCGCCTGAGGCGGACTCGGAAGCGGGTATTTAAGTTAAAAATGGAGCTAAAACGCGCAGTAATAACAGGCATTGGAGCCCTGACACCCATCGGCAATACGCTGGATGAGTATTGGGAAAATCTGATTGCCGGGAAAAGCGGTGCCGCTCCCATCACGCATTTTGATGCTTCGAAGTTCAAAACGCAGTTTGCCTGCGAGGTGAAGAACTTTAACCCTGAAGACCATTTTGACCGAAAAGAGGCCAGAAAACTGGATCCGTTTGCGCAGTATGCGCTGGTAACGGCCACGGAGGCTTGGGCTGATTCTGGTTTGGATGAGGAGAAAATCGACCTGGACCGTGCCGGGGTTATTTGGGGTTCGGGAATTGGTGGATTGAAAACGTTTTATGATGAATGCACGGAGTTTGCCGCTGGCGATGGAACACCACGTTTCAATCCTTTCTTCATTCCGAAGATGATTGCTGACATTGCTGGCGGACATATTTCTATGAAATGGAATCTTCGCGGGCCGAATTTCACTACGGTTTCGGCCTGTGCATCTTCTACCAATTCGTTGATTGATTCCTTCAATTACATCCGCTTAGGCCATGCCGATATTATTGTTTCGGGAGGTTCGGAAGCTGCGGTGAACGAAGCTGGAGTTGGCGGATTTAACGCCATGAAAGCGCTTTCGCAACGGAATGATTCGCCAGAAACGGCTTCGCGCCCTTTTGATTTGGACAGAGATGGTTTTGTGCTTGGAGAAGGTTCGGGATGTTTGATTGTTGAAGAACTGGAACACGCTTTGGCGCGAGGCGCAAAAATTTATGCTGAGATTGTTGGTGGCGGAATGAGTGCGGATGCACATCACATAACGGCTCCACATCCAGAAGGATTGGGTGCCATAAACGTGATGCGGAATGTGCTGCGTGATGCAGGAATGCAACCAGGCGATATTGACTACATCAACGTTCACGGAACGAGCACGCCATTGGGGGACATTGCCGAATCAAAAGCAATACGTGAGGTGTTTGGAGACGATGCTTTCAAATTAAACATCAGTTCTACAAAATCGATGACCGGTCACTTGTTGGGCGCTGCCGGTGCCATTGAGGCAATTGCGTGCGTTATGGCCGTGAAAAACGATATTGTTCCTCCAACAATCAACCATTTTACCGATGATCCTGAGTTTCATCCTGATTTGAATTTCACGTTCAATAAGGCGCAAAAACGAACCGTGAATGCTGCTCTCAGCAACACCTTTGGTTTCGGGGGGCACAACGCATCGGTGATTGTCAAAAAGTTCGTTCAGTAAATCGTTTTCCATTGCTCCATTCGCTTCGCAGCTTTTTCAGTAAGGACAAGGAACTGACTCAAGCAATGCGAAACTTGTTGGGGTTTACGCCACGCAACATTTCTGTTTACCGCTTGGCCCTCATTCACCGCTCTGCGGGAGAAAAACTGGCAGATGGAACGCTTATCAGCAACGAACGGTTGGAGTTTTTGGGAGACGCGGTTCTCAGCGCAGTTGTGGCCAAATATCTTTTTCAACGCTTTCCGTTTGAGAATGAGGGCTTTCTTACCGAGACACGCTCTAAGGTCGTTAGCAGAAAAAACCTGAACGGACTGGCCCGCAAACTGGGTCTTCCTGAACTGGTGACCAAGAACAACGAGAACAATAGAACGGGATCCTCCTTGGGTGGAGATGCGTTGGAGGCATTGGTCGGGGCAATCTTCCTCGACCGTGGTTTTCCAACTGCGGAGAAGTTCATTTTGGACAGGATGATGGACAACTTCGTTGATCTAGAGCAACTCCTGAAAGAGGACGCGAACTTTAAGAGCCGCCTTATTGAATGGTGTCAGAAATACAAGCATAAATTTGAATTTGAAGTAGTGAACCAGACCACCGATGGTCACAGACCGTCCTTTACCATTCAGGTGAAAATTGATGGAAAACCTAGCGGATCAGGAACAGATCGCACCAAAAAACACGCGGAGCAGGCTGCTGCTAAGGAAGCTTGCGAAAAGCTGGGGATAGCGGTTTGAACTGGTTAGAGGTTATTTGTTTTTGGGGAGGATGTCACGCGAAACATCCCTTAACAAATAACCCAATAACAGATAACCCTAGACAATTAACCCAACAAGTGAAATAATACCTTTGGTGAACACACATGAAACTGAACGCATTAGACTGGCTACCAACAGAACCGGACTTTGAGCTGTTCCATGTTTATTGTCACCAGAAAGATTACAGATTGTGTTTTGCGTTGAATGAACATTTTCATTCGAGCTTTGTAAGGATGAAGGATTTTCTTGAAGAAGAGGAAAAGCCTCATCTTCCTACTTATTCGCAGTTCACTTATTCTGATGACATCACGCACAAGGAGTACTTTCTCATAAGTAATCAACCATTGGTAAAGGAATTGATTACTCGTGAAGGAGACCTTTTTGCAACTGAGCAGTCAGAATTGCTCATTACCAATCATCCGAAAGTGGATTTCTTCTTTATGGCTTATGGCCAGTTTACCGAGGCAGAATTGAACGATATTGAAGACCAATTGAATTTGATTCCGCTGATAAATGCAGCAAAACGTGTTGACCCCAATTCGTCTTCATCATACTTAAACCTAATGCACTAATGACTTTCAACAAAACAAAAATCATCGCCACAATCGGCCCAGCTTCATCTTCAAAAGAAATGTTGCGAAGTCTGATTGAAAGTGGAATGAACATCGCTCGGCTCAACTTTTCACATGGCGGCCATGAGCAGGTTTTTGAAATCATCAAGAATGTTCGCGAGCTCAGTGACGAACTGGGGCTTCACATTGGACTGCTAGCCGACCTTCAAGGACCAAAAATTCGTTTGGGAGAAGTGAAAGATGGCGGTGTACTGATCAAAAGTGGACATCAGCTCACCATCACCACCAAAAAATGCGTGGGAGATGAGAAGAAAGTTTACCTCAGCTATCCAGAATTCCCAAAAGACGTTACCGAAGGCGACACTATTCTTATTAATGATGGAAAATTGGTTCTACAGGTAACCGGAACCGACCGTAAAACAGAGGTAACCGCTACTGTAGAACACGGTGGTTTGATGGAATCACGGAAAGGCGTAAACCTGCCGAACACAAAAATCTCCATGCCCTGTCTTACCGAAAAAGACTTGGCCGACCTTGAATTTGCAGTAAAACATGAAGTGGAATGGATTGGGCTTTCGTTTGTAAGACGAGCCGAAGATGTAATCGAACTCAAAAACCTCATCAAAAAGCAAGGGGGAAAGAGCAAAGTGGTTGCTAAAATAGAGAAGCCAGAAGCCGTCAAAGACCTCAACAACATCATTCGCGAAACAGATGCCGTAATGGTTGCCCGTGGCGATCTTGGTGTAGAAATTCCGATGCAGGAAGTTCCCGTTGTTCAGAAATTAATCGTAAAAAAGTGCATTAACGAATCAAAACCCGTCATCATTGCCACGCAAATGATGGAAAGCATGATTACCAATCCAGCGCCAACCCGTGCTGAGGTCAACGATGTGGCCAATGCCGTTCTCGATGGAGCCGATGCACTCATGCTAAGTGGCGAAACCAGCGTGGGCGACCACCCGGCTTTGGTGGTCAAAGCCATGTACAGCATCATCCGACATCTCGAAAACAAAGGCGACATCTATCACCGCTCAGTGAAGCCGATATCCAGCATCGACCGCACCATCACCGACTCCATCTGTCAGACATCCGTAACGCTTGCCCAACAGTCAGACGCCAAGGGAATCATAACCATGACCAACTCCGGTTACACCGCTTTCAAAATAGCCAGCTACCGCCCAAAAGCCAACATTTTCGTATTTACCGACAACCGTTCCATCCTCAACATGCTCAGTCTCGTTTGGGGTGTCAGAGGTTTTTTCTACAACAAATACGTGAGCACCGACCACACCATAGCCGACCTCAAACTGCGCCTCAAACGCGAAGGAATGGTCAAAGAAGGCGACCTCGTCATCAACATTGCCAGTATGCCAATTACCGAACGCGGACAATCTAACATGATGAAGCTCAGTATGGTAAATTGACCTTGGGCGTTCCCCACGCCCAAAAGCGTGGGTCGGGCTGTGCGCTGTATCCCCGATAAAAAAATCGGGGGATGCCGCTTCCATCCCTAACGCACGCTACCTGCCAACATCGGCTTATTCGTAAGGACGCAGTATCAAATGTTGCGTGCAAAAGTTTGATACATCAACCCCTAACTTCGCGCCTCTTAAAATTGAAGCATGCAGTATCATCCAGAGAGAATTGAAAAGAAGTGGCAACAGTATTGGGCTCAGAACAAAACTTTTAGAGCAAAAGACCCCAAAGAATTAGTCACTGCGGATTCCCCCTCCCCAGGAGGGGGTCAGGGGGAGGCTAGGCCACCCTTTTACGTGTTAGACATGTTCCCATATCCTTCGGGAGCGGGGTTGCATGTGGGCCATCCACTCGGATATATTGCTTCCGATATTTATGCGCGTTACAAGCGATTGAAAGGCTTTAATGTGCTGCATCCAATGGGCTACGATTCGTTTGGATTGCCTGCCGAGCAGTACGCCATTCAAACAGGAACGCATCCAGCCATTACAACCGTTGCCAACATCAACACTTTCCGTAGGCAGATGGATAACATCGGTTTCAGTTTCGATTGGGACCGTGAAGTGCGTACATCCGACCCATCTTACTACAAATGGACGCAATGGATTTTCCTTCAGTTGTTTGATGCGTGTTATTGCAAGAATGCTGATAAGGCAATTCCTATTTCTCAACTAGTTGAAGAATTCAAAACCAAAGGAAACGCAGATGTAAACGCGCATTGCGATGAAACGCCCTCGTTTTCTGCCAATGAATGGAATAGTTGGGATGAAGCGAAACAGCAAACCGTTCTGCTCAATTATCGCATCGCTTATCTCAGCGAAGCGTATGTGAATTGGTGTCCGCAGCTAGGAACCGTTCTCGCCAATGACGAGGTGAAAGACGGTGTTTCTGAACGTGGTGGACATCCCGTAGAGCGAAAGCTGATGAAACAATGGAGCATGCGAATTTCAGCATATTCTCAGCGTTTATTGGACGGGTTAGATGACATTGATTGGAGCGAAAGTTTGAAAGAACAACAACGCAATTGGATTGGAAGATCTGTGGGTGCGATGGTAAGGTTCGGCCTCGCCCCCGGCCCCTCTCCAAAGGAAAGGGGTGACTCGCCCGGATACGTTACTGCCGACCCGATGCTTTATCGCCTTCTAAAGGATAAGGTGCAAGAAATGAAGAATAACCCGACACAGGCAGAAAATGCTTTGTGGCAATTGTTAAAAGGCGATAAAACGGGTTTTCATTTCAGACGACAGCACATCGTAGACAAATACATTCCCGACTTTGTTTGTCTCAAGAAAAAGTTGATTGTAGAAGTTGACGGTAAAATTCATGACTATACCCAAGACGATGACGATGACGCAATGCGTACTGCTCGGTTAGAAGAGTTGGGGTATGAGGTAATTCGTTTTAAAAACGAAGAGGTTTTAGGAGATACAGACCGTGTGCTGAATCAAATTACCAGTGCATTGACTGCTCGTTCGGATGTCTCGAATTCCCTTCCCTTAGGGGAGGGTCAGGGAGAGGTCATTGAGGTGTTCACCACTCGACCCGATACCATTTTTGGAGTTTCATTTATGACCCTTGCACCAGAACATGAACTGGTTGCCAAGATTACAACAGCCGAGCAGAAAGCAGATATTGAAGCCTATATCGCGAAAGCTAAAACCCGTTCGGATAGAGAACGAATGGCGGATGTAAAAACCATTTCAGGCGCTTTCACGGGTGCGTATGCTGAGCATCCATTTACTGGAGCGCCAATCCCCATTTGGATTGGTGATTACGTGTTGGCTGGTTACGGAACGGGTGCGGTTATGGCCGTGCCAAGTGGCGACCAACGCGATTATGATTTTGCAAAACACTTCAACATCCCCATCATTCCCGTTATCGAAGCACCTGCGAATTCCCTCCCATCAGGGGAGGGTCAGGGAGGGGCCGTTTACGATGGTAAAGACGGAACCCTCATCAATTCCGATTTCCTCAACGGAATGACGGTTAAGGATGGGATAAAAGCGGCTATTGCCAAAATGGAGGAAATGAAGATTGGTGAAGGCAAGATTAACTACCGACAGCGCGATGCCGTGTTTGGTCGTCAGCGCTATTGGGGAGAACCTATTCCTATTTATTACAAGAATGGCATTCCTTATCCTGTAAAGGAAGAGCACTTGCCCATTGAACTGCCAGAGGTAGATGAATATTTACCTACAGAAACAGGCGAGCCGCCACTAGCGCGCGCTGAAGGTTGGGGATATGATCCAGAGCGCGGAGCTGTCCGAACCTCTTCAAAGTCTGAGAATGCTCTCCCGAATTCCCGCCCCTCAGGGGAGGGTCAGGGAGGGGTAGTCTATCCATTTGAGCTTTCTACCATGCCAGGTTGGGCGGGCAGTAGCTGGTACTATTTGCGCTACATGGACCCAAATAATGACGAGACTTTCTGCAGTAAGGAAGCCATGGATTATTGGGGAAATGTGAATTACTACGCTGGTGGAGCAGAGCACGCCACAGGCCATTTGCTTTACGTTCGCTTCTGGACCAAATTCCTGAAAGACCTTGGCCATATACCATTTGATGAGCCAGCTAAGAAGTTGGTAAATCAGGGGATGATTCAAGGGCGGAGCAACTTCGTTTACAGGATATATTGTCATGCATTTGCCGTGCACAATCAAGTTGACCCCGAAGTTCTGGAACTTGACGAAGCTGCTCCAGTTTTCGTTACCAAGCAAATGCATGACCGAATACAGAGTTTTAGCTTGACAGATGAAGATCGGCTTCGGATAGATAAGAAGTTCAAAACAATCACTGATCTAGTTAAATTGAAAAGACCCAATGCAATCGGTGAATATTTATGGGTGACAGATGTTTCAAACGCCCTTCACGTTGATGTCAACATCGTTAAGAATGATGAACTGGACATAGAAGCATTCAAGGTATCAAGAGCCGAATATAAGAACGGGGAGTTCCTTCTTGAAGATGACAAATACATCTGCGGCTGGGAAGTCGAAAAAATGTCCAAGTCGAAGTACAACGTTGTAAATCCTGATGACATTATTGAACGCTACGGAGCAGACACACTTCGTTTGTACGAAATGTTCTTGGGGCCATTGGAAGATGCCAAACCATGGAACACAAACGGTATTGAAGGAGTTTCGAGGTTCTTGAAAAAGTTCTGGAATATGTTTCATGATGGAGATACGTTCGTAGTTTCGGAAGAAGCACCAACTCCAAAAGAGTTGAAAGCACTCCACGCCACCATCAAAAAGGTGCAGGAAGACATTGAGCGTCTATCATTCAATACAAGCGTAAGTCAGTTTATGATTTGCGTAAACGAACTCAACGATTTGAAGTGCAACAAACGTGCAATTTTGGAGCCATTGACGGTTGTGATTTCTACGTATGCGCCACACATTGCAGAAGAGATTTGGTCACTGTTCGGTCACACGGAAAGCATCACATTTGCCACATATCCTGCCTTCAACGAAAGCTTTTTGGTGGAGGATAGTGTCTTTTACCCAATCAGCTTTAACGGAAAGACACGCCTCACTTTAGAACTCCCTGCAAGTATGGGAAAGGATGAAGTTGAGCAAGCTGTTCTTGCGAATGAAGAAGTGCAACAACGATTGGAAGGTGCCGCGCCTAAGAAGGTGATTGTGGTGCCGGGGCGGATTGTGAATATCGTTGTGTGACGTCATTACGAACGGAGTGAAGCAATCTCGTGCATAACGTGAGAGATTGCCACGCTCGTGCCTCGCTCGCAATGACGTTCTAATATACACTCCCACGGGTGCAGGAATGGCCTTCGGAACTTGTTCCGAGGGGTTGTCGGACGTGGGAATGCCCTTCGGAAGAACTTCCGAACCA
>Ga0105055_10010058_pt1 | contig 11918 bp, 11 predicted proteins | sample BON03_FD_78090 | JGI IMG/M metagenome (GOLD analysis project Ga0105055, IMG submission 78090) | Freshwater microbial communities from Lake Bonney liftoff mats and glacier meltwater in Antarctica - BON-03 | ecosystem: Environmental > Aquatic > Freshwater > Ice > Glacier meltwater | place: Lake...
CCTCCCTCCCTCCCCCCAACCCTTCACTATCCTCCCTCCTCCCGCCACGACCAAACTTTCTAGATCTCTCCTCGTCGGCCTCGGAGGGGGAAAATCCCCCCAAAAAACCATCTGATAGCTTCCAAACAGCGCGGACATCAGCCTATATCTACTTAATCTCGCTTTTAAAGGCGCGGAGGGTTCAGTCGCTTTGGGGTCACCGGTCAATTCATATTTAATCTCTTGTTCGACTTTGCCTTTGAGCAAGGAGTCGGATAACCAGGTAGGACCTATCACCCACCTGCGCTGGAGCAGGCCGTGAAGATATTTCATGGTCCGGGTTTCGGCTTTTCTGTTTTTGCTATCTGCGCGAGCGACGACGTGAGTGACTTCAGGGCTAGGCACGCGGGTGACGCGACAGTTGAATTTGAGGACGAACTCGTCGAGTTTCCCGAGCATGAAATGAGGGAGGGAGGTAGGGAGGATGACGATATCTTGGGGGTGGGACTGGTAGGTGTCGCCTAGCTTGGGGTCGATTGGCAGGGAGGGAGGGAGGGAGGGAGGGGGGCGGGAGGAGTGTTTGGCTGTTGTGGAGGAGGAGATTGTTGGTTTAGGTGGTGGTGCTTGGTTTTCCTTATAGGAACGCCCACCTAAGCTACTACCCCTTCCTCCCTCCCCTCCTCCTCCTCCTCCTCCTCCACCACCACCACCACTACCACCACCACCAAGAGACAGATGCCTCTTCTTCCCTCCTCCCCCTCCTCCCCCTCCTCTTCCCCTTTCCCCTCCTCCTCCTCCTCCTCCTCCAACCTCCCCCCCAGACGCAGGCCTCTTTCTAGGAAAAGACGGAGGAAAATGCAACGTCCGCCTCCTCCCCGCCATCGCCCTACTCGCCGTCCCTCCCTCCCTCCCTCCTCCTCCACTTCCTCCAGCTGCTGCTGCCACTGCTGCTACTGCTGCTGCTGCTGCAGGATTGCCCATAGGATTAACCAAGACATTAGCATCAGTGATATATTTCCCCTTCATTCTCTTCTCACTTCCCGATAACATATATTTTACATCATACGTCACCACCCTCCCTCCCTCCCTCCCTCCCTCCTCCTCCACATGCACAGCGGTCACGCGTGCCACCCCTCCTTCTTTATTTATGCCAGGCCAGCTTCTACAGGCTACTTCGACTGTATCTCCCACAGAAAAGGGATGGAGGGGGGGTCGTCTCCTCTTACGGCCCCCAGGCTCGCCGTCGCTGTCTTCTTCGTCGGAGTCCTCCTCCTCCTCTTCCTCCCTCACGTCCTCGTCCTCGTCCTCCTCCTCTTCTTTGGTGTTCTTATTTTTTATGTTGTTGTGGGCTTTGGAAGTGGAAGATGAGGGAGGGAGGGAGGAGGAGGAGGAGGGCCTGCTACCAGAAGGACGACCCCGTTTTACTTGCTGCTGCTGCTGCCGCTGCTGCTCTTGGTGCTGCTCTTGGTTGTGTGCCCGCGGTGAGATAAAGGTGGAGGAACCGTTAGACATCCTATCCGCCTCTCGCAGCAGGGTCTCGCCGCCCGCCCGATGCCCTCCCTCCCCTTCCTCCCCCCCTTCCTCCTCCTCTTCCTCGTCCTCCTCGTCATCACTATCATCCTCTTCCTCTCCTTCCTCTCTTTTTATCTTCCTCCTCTTTAGGCCTCGCTGTTGCTGCTGCTGCTGCTGCTGCCCGTCCTCCTCCCCTTCCTCCTCCTCCTCCTTCTCCTCCTCCTCCTCCCTCCGCGCCCGCTCCCGAGCCTGCACCGGCATCAATGCCCTCCCTCCCTCCCTCCCTCCCTCCCTCCCCACCTTCCCCGACTTCCCCCCCGATGACGTCGACGACGAGGAGGAGGAGGAAGGAGGGCGGGAGGAAGAGGAGGAGGAAGGGCGGGAGGAACAGACCGAAGCAGCCACCCTTCTAGTAATCGGCCCACCAGCCGCTGGCACCCTTAAAGCCATTTCACTGATCCTCCCTCCCTCCCTCCCTTCCTCCTCCTCCCCCCTCCCCTCGGCCCTCCTCCTTGCTCTCACTGCATCTAGGACCTCATCGGAGATATGGCAGCTGTCGTCAATGGAGAGACCAAAGGAGGGAATGCCTGCTTCCAAGGCGGCAGAAAGGGAGTTGAAAATGGGCATATCGATGATGGTGCGACGAGACACGGCTCCATTGCAGATTGGGCACTTGGGAGTGGGGCCCGAGGAACGCACGAGCAGATCCCAGCAGGGTTTGCAGGCGAGGTGGAAGCAGGGGGAGACGGCGGCTTCGTGGATGAGTCTGGTTTGGGTTGGAGGAGGGAGGGAGGGAGGGAGGGAGGGAGGGAGGGGTGGGGGAGGAGGAGGGAGGGATGATGATGAGGAAGGGTTGCAGGCACTTTTAACCAGCGCTTCTGACGAGAATCACTCTGCTCTTTAAGAGCCATCAACCATGACTGACACACAGGTAAGGGTGGGGAGGGGCATGGAAGGGAGGGAGGGGAGGGTAGGAGGGAGGGAGGGCACCGAACGAATGACTCTGTACGTACCCGAGGCAAATGGGACACTTCAGGCTTTGGGCCAAGCCTTCCAAGCCCCTCCGCCACACCTCCCCCACCTGCAGCACGTCGAGGGGAGGAGAAGCGGTGGACGTGGGAGCTACGGCGGCTGCAGGCAATGCCTCGTCATTTGCTGCTGCTGCTGCTGCTGCTGCTGCGGTGGCGGGAGCGACGGGAGCGGCGGCAGGTAAAGGAGGAGAAGGAGGGGCACCGGCGGACAAGGGGAGGGTTGGGGTGGCGCTCCTTGGCTGCTTCCTGTCGTCGTCGTCGTCCATTACTCTGTGGGTGTGGTGAGGTGGATTAGACTACTACCAAAAGGGTGCCCCTCGATTTAGAATTATTTGGCGAAGGGCGCCAAGCTCATAACGGCTTGAACAAGCGTTGTAGGTGCCATATGTTGCTCTTTGTCTCACACTCATACTATAGTCCCCACACCACACCTAGGGTCGGAAGACAAGGAGCAGGTGGTGCGCACGCTCGTCTTGGCCTTGTCGTCCCAGCCCCCAGCCGCCACACACACAGCGCGGCCTCTTCGTAAACCCAAGCATCAAGAAGAAGGAACAACCTCCAAAACGCACTTGAATTACGCCCCACGCCCTTGCTTCCCATCCCAGCCGCTACACCGTCCTCACCGCACCGCTCTTCTTATTCGCACCACACAGGCATTGACAAACAAGCTACGCAGCACCTGATTCGACACCCTGCTTCTTCCTTTCCAAGTCCCTCTCCAAAGCATGGCCTCCCTAGCGGACGGGCGAGCCGCCGCTTCCCAGGTGGTGGGGCGGATGGCCTTGCGCAAACCCACGCCGGGCACCAGTGCAGCCCCGGCGGCAGGGCGGCCGGACCGGGTCATGAGCATGGACGAGGACGAGCTGAAGAAAGTCTTGCAGACGGTGTCGGGCACGCGGGGGGCGATGCATTTTGTGGCCAAGGTCGTGGCGAAGCCGGAGCAGACCGAGGAGATTCATGCCTTGGTGGATGGGGTCTTGAGCCGTGCCGAGCAAGTCTTTTCGTTGTGGGTGCCCGATTCGGAGGTAAATAAAATCAATCAAGCTCCGCGGGCCGAGCCCATCGAGCTCTCTGAGGACATGTCTGGCGTTTTGCTGGCTGTCCAGAAGCTGCATGGCCTGACCAAGGGCGTATATGACCCAGCCTGCTACCCCTTGCTCCAGCACTACAAGCAGCATATAAAGCAGAGCCTGCGGGGGTTTGATGTGTCTTCGGTGGACGGCGATCCTCAAGCGGCGGCCATTGCCATGTATTCGAATTGGGGAGCTTTCATCCTGGCAAAGGACGGCAAGACCCTGACCAAGGCCTATGATGCAGCTGGGGTGGACTTGGGGGGGATTGCAAAGGGGTGGGCGATTGATCAGTGCGTGGATGCGTTGCGGAAGGCGGAATTCAAGGATATTTTTATGGAGTGGGGCGGGGATGTGCGGGTTTCGGGGGCGCATCCGACGGGGCGTCCGTGGACGGTGAGCGTGACGGAGCCGCCTTCGGTGCATACTTTGCATCGGACGATCCCGACGCCCTCGCCGTTGAGGAGGCAGGAGTCGTTGCGGCGTTTGTCGGATTCGTCGGAGATGGGGCCGAGTCCTCGAGGGCCGGGGTTGGACTTGCCCGGGGGGGGGAGCATGGAGATGCAGGAGGCGAAGGCGGCCTTGTTGGAGCATATGGCGTCGTCGAGTTGTTCGAATGATGATATTCAGAAGGTGCTGGCCAATATTCCATTGAGGGACGGCGCGAGTATATGCACGTCGGGAGATTACATGCAGGTGTTTTGGGTGGGCGATCGGTTGTTTCATCATGTGTTCCAGAGTCAGACGAAGCGTTTGATGGAAGTGTCGACGACGGGCTTGGCGCAAACGTCGGTGGTTACGGAGGGGTCGTGCATGTACGCGGATGCCTTGGCAACGACGGCCTTGGCGATGGGGACGGTCCCGAAGGAGGCGCGCAAGTGTTTGGACACCATTTCGGCCTCGTTGGGTGGAGCGCCCGTGACGGACTACCTGCTCTATGTGCGTGACGGACCCAAAGTCTTGCGACGGCGCGTGCGAGGGACCGAGGACGAGACGGCGCGGGAGATTCGGTTCTCGCAGCATGAGCCAGCTCGGGTGATTGTGGTGGGAGGGGGTTTGGCGGGGTTCTCGGCGGCGATCGAGGCAGCCAAGTCGGGCGCGCGCGTGATTTTGTTGGAAAAGGAGTCGCGCGTCGGCGGGAACAGCGCCAAGGCCACGAGCGGCATCAATGGTTGGGGCACTCTGCCTCAGGCTCGGGAAGGGGTGGTAGACGAGGAGAAGTACTTTGAGCGTGACACATTCCGCTCGGGCAAGGGTGGGATGTGCGATCCGTCGCTGATTCGTATCCTGTCCACGCAGTCTTTGGAGGCTGTGCGCTGGTTGACGGACGAGGTTGGGGTGGATCTGGCGGAGCTGAGTCAGTTGGGAGGGCACGCCTTCAAGCGCACGCATCGCGCTCGGCCTACGCCTGCGGGGGACCCACGGCCGATTGGGTGGTTGATCATGGAGCGCGTGCAGGCTTTTGTGAAGGAGCAGCTGCCGCCGGGCCAAGTGGAGATCCGAACGTCGGCGCGCGTGGTCAAGGTGGAGGTGAACGAGGGCCACGACGGGGGAAAACGCACTGATTTGCTGCCGCCGCTCAAGACGGTTACGGGCGTGACGTACGAGGACCTGACGACGGGCAAGATTCAAACACTCTCGGCCGACGCGGTGGTCCTGACCACGGGCGGATACGGCTGCGACTTGACCCCGACCAGCTTGCTCAAGGAGCATCGGCCTGACCTCTTGGGCTCCGAGGCGAACGGCAACGGCGGCAACGGCGGTAACGGAAAGGAGCTGAAGACGCTGGGCATGCCCTCGACCAATGGCGCGTTTGCCACGGGCGACGGCGTGAAGATGGGGCTGGCCCTGGGCGCTCTGACGGTGGATATGGACAAAGTGCAGCTTCACCCTACTTCCTTTGTAGATCCGAAGGACCCGCTCAACCCGACAAAGATTCTGGGGCCGGAGGCGTTGCGAGGCTCGGGCGGGATTTTGGTTAATCATGAAGGGCAGCGGTTTGTGAACGAGTTGGACTTGCGCTCGGTGGTCTCGGGCGCGATTTTGAAGCAGTGCAAGCCGTTCATTTGCAAGGACGGGCAGGTTGGCAATACGTATGCGTGGTGTCTTTTGAATCAGGAGGCGCAGAAGAAGTTTGGGTTGTCGTCGTTGCGGTTTTATAAGGATGCGCGGGGGTTGTTTGAGGGGGCGAAGGACTTTCCGACTTTGGCAAAGGAGGTGATTGGGTGTGATCCCGAGGCCTTGAAAGCCACGCTGGAGGAGTACGCGCAGGCGGCCGCGATTGGCGTGGATGTCAAGACGCGAAAGAACGCGTTTCCGTGCTTGTTTGCCTGGACGGACACGGACTTGGTGGCGGCGCGGGTGACGCCGAGTATTCATTACACGATGGGGGGTTTGCGTATTAGCGCGGCGACGGAGGTGTTGGAGGACGCGCAGATGGATCGCGGGAATTTGTTTCGAAAGCTGCGTCCGGTTCGGCGCTTGTTTGCGGCGGGGGAAGTGACGGGGGGCGTGCATGGCGCGAATCGATTGGGAGGGAACTCGCTGTTGGAGTGTGTGGTGTTTGGGCGCTTGGCTGGGGAGCGGGCGGGGACGGTGAAGCAGAAGCAGTTGACGTGTTTGGTGGAGGAGGATTGGACGCCGGTGATTTTTAGGGAGATGTTGCAGACGGATTCGAAGTATGGGATTAATACTATGGTGTTTCGGTTTCATTTGCATGGGGCGTTGCAGCAGGCGGGCTTGGCGGTGGGGCAATTTGTAGCGATTCGGGGGGAGCTGGACGGGGAGTGGCTGCAAGGTTTTTACTCGCCTTTGTCGCGGCCGGACGAGGAGGGGTACGTTGAGATTTTGTGCCGCACGGACACGGCGGGCGGGCAGATTATCAACTTTTTGAATGCCGTGCGCCCGGGGGGAGAGTGCTACCTCAAGGTAATGGGCGGGCTGCGCTTGCGGGTTGAAGGCTCGCACCTCTTTCACGGGGAGCGGGAGATTAAGAAGCTCTCCTTGTTGGCGGGGGGGACGGGCATCGCGCCCATGATTCAGATTGTGCGTGCGTATCTCTATCATTTGGTGGGTGCTGGGGCTCCGGATGGCGTACCCTTGCCGGATCCTGCTACCTCGGGCGTGCGGTTGGTGTACGCGGCGGAGCGGGAGTTCGACTTGGCCTTCACCAACACCTTGCAAAGCATCCGGGACAACTACCCGGCCTACTTCCAGCACTACATCGTGCTGAACCAGCCGCCGTTGGGGTGGACGGAGGGCGTGGGTTTTGTGAACGAGGACACGGCCAGGCGGCAGCTGTTTTACCCGTACGAGGAGGAGAAGGGCCAGCTCTTTGTTATGTGTGGCCCGCCGGTTTTTGAAATGGTGATGGGCAAGATGCTGGCCAGGATTGGGGTGCCTCGTCATGCTGCCTTCGCCTACTCCAACCCCTGAGGCGTGAGCGGTGGGCCAAGCAGAGGGGATAGGGGAGGAAGGAATGAAAGAGAGAAAGCGAGGAGGGAGGGTTGATAAGTGTAATTTAGTCGTATTGTAGAACCAGATAGCCAAAACCGAAAATAAAAAACAGAAATGAAATTAATGGGAAGAGAGACACACTGGAAATGCGGGCGGCAGGTTAGAGAAAGCAACAAAACCAATGTGTGGGGGTGCCATTTATCTTCCAGCCTGGCAGTCCTCTTTCTTTCAGCATTTGATATATACACCAAGACGTGCATGCACACTCACGCCCTCCTCACCACACACACACACCACTCTACTCGTGGCTTGCCTGCTGCATCATACGTACCCCCCTGCTGGCGGGCGGGCGCGCGCTCTCGGTCAGCAGCATCAACAGCAACCCAAACAAGACAAGAAAAAAGACCAACGGCGGCTGATGACCAGGACAATGACCTTCCCCTGAGCGGTGCCATGCACCAAGCGTCCCCACGTGGCTACACTCTTGCGATGCGCCTTCGTCCACTTCGCCTTCTTTCATTGCTTGTGGTGCTGACGCTCCCCTCTCCCTCGCTCCTTTCCCCCTCCCTCCCCACAGAGGCATTGCCAAGGAGCGACAGGCCAGCGCCACCTTCCTCAACACCTTGCCGGCCAACAACCTTGAAAGAGCCTCCGCTGACCGACGACGCACGAGTGTCAGGGTCTTCTCGCGCCTACCGCCTGGTGGCTGGCATTGGCTTGTCTCTTTACTCTGCAAGGCTCACACCGCGAAGCGTCGGCAACCGGCCTGGCCATGAGCGGCCAAGAGAGGAAGAAGATTGTGGCTCATTGTGCAAAATGTTTACTATGAATCAAAATATTTGCGCAAAAAAATCCTGTGCGGCGACGATATTCCCTGTGTGAGAGCAGTTCTCGACATTTCTCTTGAGGAGAGGTCGGCAACATTTTTGCCCTTGCCATGGCCAAAACTTAAAATCTAGTCTAATCAATATAAGACCCTTTCTAACATAACATTAATTCATGTGTCTGGCAAGAGCTCTGCGCAAAAATATCACAGCTTGTGCCTAAATTCAAGCAATGAGGGCACCGCCCAGATGCCGCCCTCACATGGTATTGTCTGTAAAATAGTGGGAGAGCGGAAGGCAAAACTCTAGGGCATAACAGCTTGCGCGAATAAAGAAAAAGTAAAGCGAGAGAAAATTCTTTAATAACAGTGCGAAGACATTTTTGCTGAACCATCTTTGCTTTTTCTTGGGGTAGGCCACCCGGAGGTGACAAGCCTGCTCTCGCATCTGCGGAGGCATTGTTCATCAAAGTCTAATCCAATAGATCCGTGCCCTTGACTTACATTCGCCGGCATCGTGAGCAGTGGAAAAGCACCATCAGCACGCCGAAAGCTTTGCAGGCGGGCGTCAAGTTCTGGGGAATCGTTCCACGAGGTAGGCCAGAGGAGGCCAGGCTCCTTTCAGGCGACGCACTCATAGCTCATCGGAATCGAATGCTACAGACCTGATCCCTTTATTTACGGTCATCGGCATCATGGACAGTAGATAGGCACCATCAACTAGGCAAAAGCTTCGCAAACGGACGACAAGTTCTGGGAAATCGTTCGATGGAAGGGACGTACCCACTCCGCGAACATAAAGAGTGGGCTCGCGCCACATTCCATACGCTTTGCCTCAAATGCATTCTGCCCAAGCTGCCCAGCGCGTTCACTTTGGCCTCTTTGTGTGCATAACTAGTGCTGCCCAGTTGCCACGTGCCCCTTCCTGTGTGCGCAGGGACAGCTCAAGGGGGTGTGGGTCTAGCATGAGCGGCCAGGACAAGCTCCACCAATGCTTTCCTCACCCCGATGATGCATCATTGCACGACACAAGCAATGATACTCATGGCCCTACCACACTGCACATACAACCATACAACACACCCACCCACACACAGGCACTTCGCTACACCACCGTCGTCGTCGTCTTCGTCTTTGTCATGTTTGGCTGGGGCAAGAAGAAGGCCCAGGCGCTGGAGAAGCCAGTGGTGGAGGAGGCCCCCAAGGTGCCCCGCCTCGACTTGAGCCAGGTAATTGCGGAGACTCGGGAGGAGGAGGAGGACCAGAGGAGGGCGGGAGGGTTTGAACGCGAGGACGAGAAGAGTGTGAGACGTAAATGCTTGCTGCTTCATCCAGCAGGACGTGCGCTTGTGCTTCCATTTTGTACCCTGAAGATGACGAACTGCGTGGCTCATCCGGCATTGGGGAGGGATGGAGGGAGGAAGCGAGGCCGTATGCCCCGCCTTTCCTGCTAGGCACCGTTGTATAGCGAACAAGCTCTCAAGCGCAGCACTCGTCTCATCATTTTCTTCGAGCTGCACCAGCCCCTTTCTCTACCCTCCATGGCGAACCTCTTACTTCCACAAGACACAACCACCATCTCACCCCTCCCTCCCTCCCTCCCTCCCTCCCTCCCTCCCCCAACCCACAGCCCCGCTGGGACCAGAGCACCTTCGAAGGCCGCGCCCGCCACTTCTTCACTACCACCAACCCCCTCAATGGCCTCGCCTCGGATGCTGAGCTCGACCACGCCAAGGCCCTGCTGGAGCAATACAAAGCGGGGAAGGAACCGGCAGGGACGACCGACGAGCAAGTCTGGGAAGCGAAGCATTTGTATGACTCGGCCTTTCACCCCGAGACGGGGGAGAAGATTTTTTTGCCAGGTCGCATGTCGTTTCAGGTGCCGGGAAATATGGTGATTACTGGGTGTATGATGCAATTTTATCGGTCTATCCCAGCGGTGGTGTTTTGGCAGTGGGTCAACCAGAGCTTTAATGCCGTTGTTAACTACTCGAATCGCAATGCTTCTGCGGGTGTGACGACGCAGCAGCTGGGGCAGGCCTACGTCGCCGCAACGGCTGCGTCGGTTGCGACCGCTGTAGGGTTTAATCGACTTATTTCGAGGAACCCCAAGTTGAGTCAGGGAATGATTGGACGGTTTGTCCCCTTGCTGGCGGTGGCGGCCGCGAATTGTGTGAACATCCCCTTGATGCGACAGAGGGAGTTGGTGGAGGGCATTGATATCAAGACGAGGGAGGGGGAGGTGTTGGGGAAGAGCAAGGAGGCGGCCAAGACGGCAGTGGCTCAGGTGGTGCCCTCTCGCATTTTGATGGCGACCCCTGGTATGTTGTTCCCTCCGCTGATCATGGCGAATTTGGAGAATACCGCGCTGTTGCGGGCCACGCCTGGGTTGGGAGCGCCTATCATGGTGATGATGACGGGGTTGTGTTTGTCGTTTTCGACGCCCTTGTGCTGTGCGTTGTTCCCGCAGGAGGCGACGATTAAGTTGAATGAGGTGGAGCCGGAGTTGCAGGAGAAGGCGAAGAAGATGGCGCCGGTGCCGGAGGTTTTCTTCTATAATAAGGGGCTTTAGATGATTTGATGGGAAGGTGAGAGGAAGGGAGGGAGAGAGAGATAGGGGGGGACGAAGGACACTGTACGATTTGAGGGTTATTTTTTGGGGTATGTCGTTGGTAGATAAGAGAAGCAACGGAGCGGAAAGTTTTTGGTCCTCTATTTTTTTCGGCGGGCGGGGTGAGAGGGTGCACGTCCTACACATACTTTCAGCCATGCATTGTTTTTTGTGAAAGCAAGAGGAAGGAAAAAGAAAAGGTGCCTGGGTGGTGCGCGGTAGGCAGGCAGGCAGTGCGAGAAGGGAGAGGCATGAGAGGGGAGAAGCGGCGAGATCCATGCGAAAACCAAATCCAGAAAAAAGAAGGAAGCAAAATAAAACTACTAGAAAATTGTGCCTATCTCGTCTTATCGTTTACTTTGTTTGTGTGTGCGTGCTTGTGTTGTGTTGTTGGACCAAAATGGCCAGGAGGTTGGAAAATCCAAACAACAACAACTTAAACGGCGAGGCGACGGGCGGACGAGGCTCTTCCTTCTTGTCCCTCCTCCCATTGATTAATGCACGTCTCACGCAGTCTATGTCCATCGTTCTTATCACTCACGACAACAACACGTACAACCACACAGGCGTCGGCCACTAGCGCAGGTGCAAGGCACAGCGGACGGGCCGTGAGAGGAAGAGGCTACGCGCACGACAGCAAGGAGCAAGCAGGAGCAAGCAGCAGCAGCAGCAGCAGCAGCAGCAGGCATGGCAGGCAAGGGGTTCAATCAGTGGTGGACGGCCCGGAAGCTCGTCTTGGTGGCCATCATGCTGCTTATGGAGGTGCGCGTATGTGCGTGGGTGTGGGATGGGACCAACGTTTGGGAAAGGCAGGTTGGACTGGAGCTCACGCATCATCATCATCCATCTAATCACTGCCCTACATCAACCTAACCAAACAGAGCGTGGTAGGGCAACAACAACAGCAGCTGCATCGTTATCCCGGGCCAGGCGGCCCTCCCCCCAGGAGACGACCACCCGGGCCTAATACCATTGAGTTGGGAAAGGAGAACAAGTACGTAATTTTGCTCTCGTGATCTGTGCGGCTGTGCTTATCTCTCCCCATCTTACCCTCTGAGAGTCTCATCATTTCTCTTCCTTCCTCCTTCTCCTTATTCCTCACAGGCGAGCCACGTACATGGCCGTGTTGGGAGGCATTTTTGCGGGGTACTGGTTGTCGGGGTGGAATTTCCGGGGCAAGAACAAGAAGCTGAAGCAGAAGTACGAGAGGGACATCGCGGTACGTGCTTGCTTGCTTTGAATGTCGTAGGTTTGATGGAAACGGTGATGATTTCTTTGGTAGATTCTGCTTTTTTGGAGCGCTCTTGTTGCTGTTCGCATCATCTGTGCGTATCTCGTTTCGTCGTGCCTCTCATTCAAGGTGGTTGATTCCCATTTCTCCCTCCCGTACTCCCTCCCTCCCTCCCTCCCTCCCACCAACCACAGCAACAAGAGAA
>Ga0105055_10010067_pt1 | contig 11912 bp, 14 predicted proteins | sample BON03_FD_78090 | JGI IMG/M metagenome (GOLD analysis project Ga0105055, IMG submission 78090) | Freshwater microbial communities from Lake Bonney liftoff mats and glacier meltwater in Antarctica - BON-03 | ecosystem: Environmental > Aquatic > Freshwater > Ice > Glacier meltwater | place: Lake...
ATCGAATCCGGACTCGGACCACAACATGCCATTGAAATAGCCAACAGGCAAGAATGCGCATCGACTAACTGCTTTTTTAGCTTGTTCACGCCGTGAACTTGACCAGGATGCGAACTCCTTTTTGGATCGAGCTCAAGAACTGTTGAAGGCGGCAATCGATGAGCATACAAATCACAATACTGCAGAGCTTGACAGGATTCGCTCAGTCAAGAAAAGAGCGGCGAGAAGAGGTCAAGTTAGTGAACAGATGGCGGTCAACATGCACACGATGGGTACAAGCTTGGTTAGAAAGGTAAGAGACGTGCGGCAGATGGCAGACATAAAGAATGGAGAGGATGGAGGCGATATAGTGGAGCCTCGGTTCCAGGCTCGGGTAAGAGAGCATAAGACGACTGGTACTCGAGTTTTAATACCTGGACTCAAACTCACCATGTACCTCACAACCACAGAGGCAATTCGTAGTTGCCCGTGGGATCGACATGCCAACCCACGGCCAGTGTAAGGCCGGCAGAATCCAAGCCAGCACTTTTCAAACTGGTAGCTCGCCGACCAAATTGAAATGGATAGACCCATCCTGCTCTTACCGGGCTCCTGGTGGAGTGCTCAGCACGAGCCAGAGTTTGAGAGTGCAGGATTGTTGCAAAAGCCGACACGCTGAGCGTGGTGCCGTTGTTGAAGTAATGTGCACAGTGCGGGGTCGTCAAGGAGTTTGGCACGGACTTTCACAAGATACAACGGGGCTGAGGGGGGCAAGTGCACAGCGTGCAAAGGAGAGCGCCGAAAGACGAATCTAAACCCACAGCAGCCACTGAACGGTATGATTTTCACCAATACAGATCCGAGGTATGCTGGCAGATTAGACGACAAGCAAGACGGCAACACTATTGTGACGATGGAGAGAGTTGGAGAAGCAATCGCTTTCAATACGGAGTTGACAGACGAGTTCACATGGGTGTGGCTTACATCAGAGCAAATGGACTTTCCCTTGAGACAGACAGGCGGGGGAGAGCACGAGGAGGGAGCAGAGGATTTGGACAGCAGCCAAAGTGCACGTGGCCACTTTGTTGCGCTTCGATTGGTGCCCACGATCACTGACTTGATTTTGGATGCAAATCAGAAATGCTGTGATTAACAAGCTGAAGTGACACTAACGCTGCTGTATAGTGAATCAAGCAAAGAGATCGAGCCCTCGAGGCAAAACCGTGACTCAATTTCAACACATCATCCACTTATAGTCAGAAGCTTAATCGACAAGCCTTGAAAGGTTCTGAGTTCATGCGTAGAAACATGCGGTGGGAAGCGCCCTCGATGCCAACGGCCGCATATGATCCTCACCTCCTTACTGAGCAAGAAACACTACCAGTGATAGGAAAGACTTTCAACGGTTCCTGTACCACTGAAAAGATTCGAGCAAGTTGTTTCGTCAGAATACAAGACTCGTTCAACGGATCATATGGGAAGAGTTAATAGACGAAACGAGAATCATCACAACGGAGGAACCCAGGCTGACTATATGACTGGCCCTACGACGAGGATGAACAGTCGCGAGCGGGGGATGGAATTTTCTGAAAAGGAAGGAGCGATTGGAAGGCCACGAGCAGGCGCTCATGAAAACCATTTGGAAGGAGACAAAGCAAACTCAAGAGTTGTAGGAAGCTGGATACAGATCACTAACGTAGGCAGAATTAAATGCACTGCAGCAGATCAATGGTACCACAAAAATTGAAGGAGAAGCAGCGATATCTGCCTCTCCTTTGTTTCAGTCGGCGGGACGAGGAGATCTATTCTTCTGGGCGGGGGGGAGAAGGACCAAACGGTAGTCATCTTGCACAGCCTATCGGAACAAGAAAAGGCAAGTTGGATAGAGGCAAGCACGAATCAAGACTGGGCTGTGTGGTGCAATTTAGAAAAGGGGGCAAATGAAATTCGCTCGCTTGAGCTCAACGGGTAAGAGATCTTCTTGCACTCAGATGAAACGAAATCGAAAGAGGAGAAGAACAAAAAGAACGAGAACAAAAAGAGTGCATATCGCAGGCAGAGCGTACAATGCAGGTCATGGTAGAAGCAGGGCAATATCGAAATGGCAGTGATTAGGGATCGCTTCATGCTGAGCTCAAAAGGATCTCACTGTAACGACCAACAAAAGTCAGGTATTGTTGACAACAGCAAGGGCGTTGGGCGGAAAAGACAAATGTCAAGTACGACTGACATTCATCGAACGGGAACACTGAGTGAGCACAGAGATCGGGAGTCAGGAAATTATGGCTTCCAAGGCACAGTCACAGTGGGTGGAGGATCTGAATAAAAAGAGGGGGAAATGGGATCAAAGCATGTGAATCTGCGGGGAAAAGAAAAATTGTAGCAGAGGAAGGTGGGAAACGAAGAGGAAGCATCTAGCTTGAACCGGCGAAGTGCACGGTCCTGGTTATCCAGCACCACTGCGGGCAGACATTTACCACCCACCTGGGTGGGGGGAAGGGGCGCAGCCCCGTGAGGAGGGTGTGTGGGGCGCAGCCCCGCGATTATTTTTTTGACGATTTTAGTCATTTTTTGGAAGCAAATTCTTGGTCTTGAAAAACACAATTCTTGAAAATAGAGAATTTCTGGTTAAGAGTGATAGGGCCTTGCATGTCTCGTCGAGAGATAAAGATTGATGTGTGGAAGTACATACGTCCTATCCTCATGGGGCTGGGCGCATTTTTGGAGAAAAAGTTATATAACCAGGACCGTGCACTTCGCCAATTGTCCTAAACTAACGACCTTTGTCTTGGCGTTACACGAAAACCCAGTGACAAAGTCCATGATCTACTTGTGCAACAACCAAGCGCTGCTGAAGGCTGTGAAAAGATGGGTGGGCGAAGGCCCAAAAGCAACATTAGTAGGTGCACCAGACGCAGACATTCTATTTGAAGCAATCGAAGAGCTCTGAAAAAGGACAACAGCAAGAGCGGCAACGTTTCTGGTCAAAGTGAAAGCGTATCAATGAGAACCTGCAAATGAAGAAGCTGACATTCAATAGACAAGACGATTTCAAGCAAAGGTGTTCTCATAAAATGGCACGACTGGACAAATCGAGCAGTCTTCACGTGGCAAGAGCCTCGCCGGAATGGAAGTACGGTGAGCTATGAAGATTGAAAGTCCATGTGGAACAGCGGGATGCAATGCAATTAGACTGGCTTTCTAATCGCGATTAGACAGACTTTCAAATTCAAAGGATCAGCAGAAGGTGAGGTGCGCAAGCACAGGGATCGTGTGTGTGTTTACTTGGTTTTAATAAACCAATATGTGGGAATCGTTACGGTCCCGGGGTTTCATCACAAGCGAACCAAGGGGCACGCGACCACGATTGACAACCATCCACATGCTCCCAACCCAGCTGTCCTCCCTCAGACAACCTGGGGTGGCCGGATCCTAACCCTTCACCTTAAATACGTTGCTGGCTGTACCAATTCCCTGGGCAGAACAGGATGGCGGGTGGGGATGCAGGGCAGCACACAACCCAGGTGAACGAAACATTGCCAAGTGTAGGGACGACGTCACTTAGCGGCCACGACACGTTGACCAAAGCACCCCGGGACGCCACGAGCAGCAGATCATACACACGTGCGCATAAAGAACTGCAAACTTGCTATCGGGCTACGGGCAACGGTCGGTCCATTGTTGGCAATCGCACATCGACGTCGGGCACACCGGCTGCGGCTGCAATCGAGACAACAACACCGTCAACGGGCCGCAAAAGGACGGGGCGAGATTGGCTGTGACGGCGCGTGGGTCTGTCGAGAGCAGTCGCGGTGCTCACAGGACCCGCCAGCACACTCTCGAGGGGGACCAATCAGGACATACAGTGGCTGCCCACAACCATTTTCATCAAGTGCAGGGAGCCCAAACACGCATGCAATGCTTCTCGGAAGAAAACCCCCGGCAGCTGCCCCGCACTGGAAGGACAGGTCCACCTGAGTGGCGACACTCAATATGTTCGCGCTCTGGGTAAGGTATTTGAGGCTGGTGGACAACCAGTCAAAAACAGGGAAATGAGAAGCCTTGCACAGAAGGGCAATCAGGCCTAGTTTTTTCACCGTATGCCGGGCATACAGCGATCACCAGTCGTATATAATCTCCAACATCTGAGAGAATACAACTCTTGCCGAATTTGGGCCAGCCAGTCACGGAGACCGCCATACGTGGCAGATGTGGAGGGGAGCGCACGAATAGAAGGTGTGGCGGCATCGATACACGAAAGTTACATGGACGGTCACGGCAACAAGGTGAAGGAAGACGCTGTCTTCAAGACTCCTTGCGTGGTGATCATCTTCGACGAGGCCCCCCGATACCGGGAGGTCCAATCGAAGCCCGAGAGCAAGCATCCGAGAATTACAGCATATCGAGACAGAGCGAGCAGCCCAGCAGAGACGCGGGCGGAGACACGTCCACGAACAAGATCTGCCGTAGCGCGCCAAGGGCAGTCGTCATGGAGCACGTAGCACTTCCAGCAAAGTTACTAGTTTGAGACGATTTCGTAAAAGGATTTTATATATATGTATGTGATGCAGTGAGGTGCGGTGTTGTGCAGTGAGCTGCAGTATGTTGCAGTGTGGCGCGGTGAAGTGTAGTGTGATGTGATGTGCTGCAGTGTAGTGCGGTGAGGTGCAGTGTGGTGCAGTGTAGTGCAGTGTAGTGCAGTGTAGTTCAGTGGGTGTTGCGTCCCCTTTGACTACCAAGGGTTGTTGCCCTAGTAGCTCCGTTGTATGGGCGAGTCAAAAGTTCGTTCGGCCTGAGAGGTGAGGGTCCTGAGTGATGGTGGGATCTCTCGAGATCTAAGATCCCATGAAATCCTCCACCGCCCACGACCAAAGCAAGGCAACACTTGTGTGTTTTATAAATTAAAACCCAGAAGCAGTGCCACGGAGAAGTCAAAGACCTACTGGCAAGTCTTTTGCGTTTACACTGCTAAACCAGACAATGAGCCTGTTGACCTGGCGTCATAGTAGAACCACTCTGGTTTATCTTGCTGGGACATTGATCTGGGAGTCTATGTCTGGCCGAGAATTACATTTGAGGGTTATCTGTGGCCCCGTTGAAGACCATATTCGTCGCGTTCAGGTCAGGTCTTTCGGTTCAGCCCCGACCAGTCACATGAACAAGACGGTCCACACGCTCACAACAGCCACAATTTTGAAAGAATTTTCAGGGAAAGGAGCAGGCGGGTGATACAAAGCATATGGTGGGGTGAACAAGAACAAGGTGTCATTGGAATCTCCCATCACGCGCAGGCTCGGCAGGAGCAGGTAGCCCCGAACGGCAAGGTGCAGGGTGTAGCAAAGTTTGCATTCCTTCTAATTTCTCAGCAAAATTCAAGATGTCATCGATGAAACCTATGTTATTAAATTGATAGCCGTGGTCGGTGTCTTGAATTCTATCTTCCTGGTTCTTGCCAATCTGTAAACCATGACTGATACCCTGATACTGCCCAGTTGCCGTGAGCATCTTCAACAGAGCGTTGATGATGATGATTGCTTTTGTTACTTTCAACAGTAGTTTAGTACTCTTAATTGAGGGTCTATGTGATTCATATCCATGGAAATTTGAGTTTTCGGGTTTTAGACGGAATCGAACTAACGACGTAGGGATTAACAGGCCCTCGCTCTGACCAACTGAGCCACGTTTGCACGTGAAGTCTAGAAACATAGCGAGTGGCGTTTGCTCTGAAAAGATCATGAAGAACAGGTTTGATCTAGGCAGGATGTTCCTGCCGCCAATCGGGATCGAACCAAATATTGAACAGTTGCGAAGACGTGATGCTTCCTTGCGCTACACCTGTATCAAACGTGATTGTTGCACTTTCTGCGTCGTTTGGCGCAAGACGGACTGTTGCGCTGTCGTAAATCTGCTCCAGTCAGTCAACATCTGGTGCATAACAAATATCATCATCACGTGCCAGAGAGCTGCCTGCGACTTTGTATTGAAGGCGTTTCTGAAGTTGATGTCGACTCAATAGACTTGCTTTCCTTTTTTGAGAGGGTTGAATACTGCATGGCGTTGGTGGCCAGCATCATCGTTGCATGCGCAGCGCAAAAGCATCATCAGTGCAGCACAAGGAGACTCGGGTAAGAGAACCCCTCCTAAAAGTTTATGACGAGATATAACCCTCAGTTCTTGTTCCCTGATGTCGTCGTGTATTCTCCTGTACCCTCTTGATGCCGACCTCTGCCCTTGCCTCACTTGGTTACAGGTTGAAACATACGGTCAAATCAACAGTGCAGTCTGCGAAGGGATGGCAGCAACAGTCACGGCTGCCCACCACTCCATCTGGAAGCACCTGAGTGTTAGCGTGTATACTGCACAAAGGCTAAAAAGCAAGCTCAAGGTTGTCAGGCTTGACAAAGAAAGTAACATAAGCCTGCGGCACGCTGTGTCGACGAAAAGAGTTTCTAAAAATCTGCAGCGAGGAAGATCTGGCGGAGAAGACACAGGAAATGGAAGCAAAAAGAATCCAGACAGGCTGTACAACCTCAATCCAGAGTCTTTTCCCGGAAATTGTTTCTGGGGCAGGCAGCTAGATGGGGTTGCAATCAACGAGGCCCTGCATTTAGAATTCAAACGGTCAACCGCTGGCAGACAGGGACGTGTGGTTCCCGGGGTTGAAAGAAGCAGAAGCAAATGGGCAGCACAAAAGCATCATCAGTGCGCTCAGAGCAGCTGCTCCAACATAGGAATTGAATGATAGCAGATCAACTTCCAGTTGTTTTGGGCAACTGCAGATCCGTAGTAGAACACGACTTCTACACCAAGCCCAACTTGTCCAAAATCTGAATGTAAAAGGAGGAAAGAAAAACAGACTCTTCGCAGATCATGTGACACAGGTCACATGTTATGAAGTGCACAATTGGGTGATTGTATCCTTCTTTCAGCATGTGCAGGGACTTGCGAAGTCAACCACAGAGAGATTGAAGGAGACCATTAGGCACAATGCGCATGTGTACTTTGACTAAAGTCCTAAAGTAAGAAGATGTAAGGAGGAACACACGCTCACACACTAAAGTGTCAAAGCTGGGGCCATCGAGTGAAAGTGGAATCGGCGCTGCAAACTGGGAACAAAACGCAAGTCCTCGCACGAGTCTGAAAGACGGATGCATTTGTTGTATGGTATTTATTTTTGTTCTATTCACATGTCTGCATACTTGTCGCGATTCTTTCTTTCTTTCTTTTTTGGATTTTGAATACCCAACTTAATCCCTGGACCAAGCGGGTGATCCTGATGGTCTTTACGGCATTCTGCATATCTGTTTCCATATTTCTATTTTGATATTGCATGAGACGTCGTCCCGGGTTCTTTTCACATTTCACATTTTTGATCTACATTTTTCTGTGTTTCTGTTACACACCTACTCTACACATTGATATGCACGTATATATGAACACACATGCGCATGCACACATGTACGATCAGCGCACACATGGAGGAGTGGCAAGAACCAAGCGCAGGGGCGCAAATGTGGTTTGAAAGTGTGGGGGCAGCCTCATGGTTAGAAGCAAAGGCCGACCACATATACATACATACATATAGAACAAAAAAAATCGATGGCACGCCGAGACCTCAACTTTAGTAGTGCTTTCAGCTAAGCTCCTAGACTGCTTTATTGTGCAGTAATAAAAGCATCATCGATCAATTATGGCAAACATGAAATTACATTCCAAGCGGACAAACCCATATCTACATATCATATCGACGCCCCATTGTCAAACACACCCACGTTGATGCGGTTGCATTCTACAATTTGGCACGGAGAAAACAGTGCAACCTTTGCATAATTCCAGGTACTATCCAGAGTCGGAGGTCAAAGAGATTTAGACTACACATAAATAGCCTTGAGTCTAGGCGATGTCTACTTACGGTTGCACCGGCGCTCGACTCGTTTATGTTAGCATAAATATGAATGTACATTATGGCTTATAGACTAGGGTCGTGAGCATCGGGTCAAGAAAAGTCTTCCAGCCTCTTTCTTTGCATTTTTCCTTGTTGTTGTCCCTCTCCCGTTGTTCGTTCGGACAATCTTTGTTTCTTCTTTCAGATTGGTGACATTAGGGCATGTAGTTATCAGAGATGTTGATGGACTCGAAGGGCTCGGAAACGTAAACTTCTATTAAAAATAAAAAGAGTTTTCACAACGATTCACGGTCCCGGGCCGGATGGTCCATGCACCTCGTGCTGATACAGGCCACTCCGCGTGCAGAAGATGACCTTATGGGTGTTGAACGATGTTAAATCGCCCGGACAATCTTTCCATGAGTTGCATTTTCTTGATAAATCGCTTCCTCCTTCTATTAATTGTGGATAACAGCCCAAACAGGCTTGTTTACAGGTTGTGTATGCTTCTTTCAGCGAATCCCAACCGATGGGATCGTTTTGGCTGACAAGAGTACGATTCGGTTTTCTGAACCGTTGCGGAATATAGAAGCAAAGAGATTATTGAGGTCCCACGATTCTAGAAATTTGTACGTTTCTGAGCCCTCGGTTGATGACTGTTTTCGGGATTTCCAAATGCTCACCTGAGCATCTGGCTGTTGACTACATTCTTCTTCGTACACTTTGGGCGCGCGGCAAGTGGATGGGCTTTAGCCCCGCAGCTGCCGTGCGCCATAGGGACCGGACCGGAGTCATACCGATGGCCCTAAAAATGGGTAAAACAGGCCCTTTCCCCCCCCATTTTTTTAAATCGGACGTTTCCGCGATTTGAGATCGGACTTCAATCGACTTTAATGTTTGATTTCAAATCGGACTTCTTTTTTTGTTGAGACAAAGCTAGCAATCTTTGTCAACTTGAGTGTGCTTTGAAAGACAAATTCGCCATCACTCCATGCTTCTTTTGGAAATTCTGGGATCCACAAAATGATTTCAGCGCGAACTCGGGCCTGTTCAGAATACCAAGATGAACCTCGAGGAGAGGTGATTCAATAGTACATCAATAGAGATTTTCAGTGACTTTTATTATCTCGTCGTGTGGACAGATAATACTATTACAGAAGTAGTTTTGAAAAAACAAGAATCACCGTGCAACTTGTGTAAATTGGTGAAGGCTATGCCAAAAAAACAAATTCAAGTGCATCACTGCATGTCAGTCCAACTTGAGCTGGGTGACTCGGTGTTGAAGCTGCACTGGCAGGCTTGTTGTAAAAATGTGATACACTGACACACACTGCGACGTTGCAAGACACTGCATCACACTGCACAAACGTAGGGTTTACACAAACGAGAACTGTATACCAGACTTGACACATATGAGATGGTACAACCCAAACCGCGCCGGAGGACTCCCAGTGACTCGTAACCAGATTGCAACTCACTGCTTGTACTATAACACCTTTTCATGTGCGCGTGTCTATTTGTGTGTGTTTAGGCTCCCGATTCCTTCTCCCCTGTTCACAAATACTGCAGCGATTGCAGGCACGGGACAGAGCAGTGTGAAAATATAATTGTATGCATATATATAAAGCCATGGGAGTATATACTGATAATATGTATACGTGTATGTATACGTATACGTATACACGTTACACACATATCGAACCATCCAAGGGGTAACACGACGGCAACGTTGAGGAAAAAAAGACGACACATCATTTGGCAATAGTCCACGGGAGTCCTGTGCCCACGTGACAAAGACTTTTGTGGAGACTCCCTTTGCCAAGCCCAACGTTTGCCACTCGATCCTCACAGACCCCTTTGCCAAGCCCACCCTTTGCCATAATATGGCCAAGGCTATGGCAAAGGTTGGACTTTACCATATCCTTTGCAACACCTTTGGTCAAGACACCTTTTGTCAAGCCATTTACCACTCGATTCTCATTCACCCCTTTGCCAGGCCCCATCTTCACCACTCGATTACCACGCAATCCTGTGCCATTTATGGCAAAGGTGGATGGTATAAGACTCCCGTACAATAGTCAACAACAACAGCAGTGATGGCCACAAAATGCTACCGGTGGCAACACGTTACATATTGCCCTATTCATCGTCACCGTCGACTTCTGCTGGTCTAGCCGTGTCAAACTCCTTTTTCGTATTGGGGGCTCTGGTAGAGCCCACCTTCTTCGTCATCACAGCCTGCCTCACGGTTGCGCACTCGCCTGTTCCTGTATTTTGCAAAAGATAAAATATACTTTAACAAATCGTCGCAACGTATAGCAAGCCAAGCATGCGGAGGGATAAAACATACAACAGTCAGAAATAAAAGGGAACGGGGATTGGCGGAGAAGTCAGGGGGCAGCGGTTTGGGTCAGGGCGCGAGTGGTGGGAACTTTGAAGGTATTGAAACGGTTGACCGTTCAAGGAGTTTGTTTGATGGATGCAAGGCGAGGCATGCATGCTTCCGCATCATAGGTCACGGTGTAAATGTATATACATCTGTAGCATGATAAGTTTACATCAGCGCGTTGGCGGCGCCTCTGGCGGCGCCTTTGAGCTTCGACCCAGCCTTCTGGAGACTCGGAGGCAATTGATGTGCTCTCTCCAGATGTCGCTGCTACTTTCACATCACGCGGTGCTGGTTTCTCCCATGCCGTCTCTCCTGTCTCCTCATTCCAGAAATACACTGCAGAAGGGGCATATGCAAGTGAGTCAAAAGCGTCTATTAAAGAGGGTGAATCGAAAGTGTCAGGGATGGGCCTGAGCAAAGGGATTTGATCCAGAACAGGCCCGGCCACTTTACGGTCAGGTTTTGACGTAAGACTTCCTACTTTATGTGTGTTTCTTACCGTTGCCCGATGCTGCATCCGTCAGTTCGGTCCAGTCACCGGCCGCTGCCATCATCAGGCGACCTCCTCTCCGGATATTGGACGTTGCACATGCAGACCTCAGCGGATATGTCAGAACATCGATACGTCCACCCACCAGCAGGCCCCGGGCGGTGGTGAAGGCAGTGGCATGTTCCATGAGCAGCACGCCCACTATCACCCAGAATCTGGGAGCCATTGTCGTTCTCAGGCTGTCCTCAGACTCATCCAAAACCCTTCAAATAAGGTGAAGGGGTTTTCAAGTGGGTTTTTGAAATGTTGGTTCATAACCGCCCGACCCAATCAATCATGTATATTCCCTTCCAGGTAAATAGATTTCGAAAAAGTAATTTACTTATCGTTCAGTACAAATATTTAAAATCCTTTCCGAGGATCTTATTCTCAAAAATCCAACAAAAATCTGATTCTCCACACAAGATCATGCGATACTGCATTTATTACTCAACATAGTTGGCTTCTTCATTTCCGCCAGGCAGAAGTCTTCCTCCTTCAATACACAGTTGGACAAGCACCGAAGGGGCATGTAGAGGGGGTTTACATGATTCATAGGGGCGGGCGGCGGAGGGGATGGTCGAGCAGAAAAGGAAAAGAACAAAAATCATTCCTGAAAAAGTGTGAGAACGAGAACGAACTTGGTACTCAGTCGGAGTCAGTCCAGGGCCAGGGCCGGATGGAACAAACGACTCAGGCTGGTACAGGCGACTCTGTGAGCTGATTTCATCGTTCTCGGTGTGCAACTCTGTTCAACTATAGCTATTTTTCCGTGTGTGGACAATTTTGCTTTCAACTGTTATTTATGACCTAGATCCTGGGATTACTGCCAAATATTCAAAACGTCACACTTCTTTCTACTCTATGCAGGGTTCTCTCTGATTTCACGCTCTGAGATGCCCTGAGATACTTGTATCTCCGAGTTTTTCAAAGATTCGAACCTGGAGTTTTCAACAAACAGAGGAGGTTTCGAATAATTTTTCGAATAATTTTTGCGTAAGTTGACACATCACCTATATGTATGCATTGTTTATTGGATTGAGGTTAACTAAAATAAGCCTAACCCTTATCAATTGCACCCGGCTTAGGACCAAAGGTCAATCCGCCGGTTACCCTCAAGCCCAAATTGA
>Ga0105055_10010069_pt1 | contig 11911 bp, 10 predicted proteins | sample BON03_FD_78090 | JGI IMG/M metagenome (GOLD analysis project Ga0105055, IMG submission 78090) | Freshwater microbial communities from Lake Bonney liftoff mats and glacier meltwater in Antarctica - BON-03 | ecosystem: Environmental > Aquatic > Freshwater > Ice > Glacier meltwater | place: Lake...
TCCAACAGCAGTTGCAATGACGGGCAAACCTGCCTGCATTGCTTCATGCATCGAGATACATAAACCTTCAAGGCGAGACGGCTGAAGATAGAGATGAAGCCCAGCAAGAAAATCCAGTGGTTTTTCAGTATAACCAAGCAAGTTAATCTCTGAAATACCATTGCGTTCAATCATATTAGCGAGTGTTTGGTGATCGCGACCATCGCCTGCGATAGCTATCTCAATAGGTATTGGCGCTACAAAACCACGTTGTTTTAGCAACACTATAGCTTCGATCAAAACATCGTAGGCCTTTTGCGAGTGTAATCGCCCTAGGCTACCTAAACGCAAAGTTTGACCTGCTTGCCATGGTGTTGCTAGAGGTGCATCAGGATTAGTACAAAACAGCGGCCATGATGCTAGACGTTCTGGTGGCACATCGAAGCGTTTTCCAGTTATCGCCGTAACCATATCTGAGTCACCAACCCACATAGCAGGGCGTTTTCGCAAGATATGGAAAAGTATGTGACGACTGAATTTTAAAGCGGCATTATGTTGCCAGCACACAACAGGAATTTTATCTCGCCAAGCAAGTAACAGACCTATAATGCTTGCACGCGATACCGAGGTCCAGATCAATGTCGGTTGATAGGCTGTGAGTTCATCTCCTAACCAACGAATAGCGGCTAAATGATCGCGATCACTACCTTCACGGATATGAACTTTAAGACCATCAGCGAGCATCGCGGGTAGTGCACGTCCATCGCGCCGTGTGAGAGCAAATACTTCAACGTGTGCGCCCGCTTCGCGCAATACTCGGGTCACGGCAGGGATTGATAATTGAGTTCCACCCCCTTCAAGGGAGCTGGTGATGTAGGCAATTTTCATGAGATAAGTAATAAAAGTAAGAGATAAATCTGCAAAATCAAGAGTCCTTACTTAGTCGGTTAACGTTAAGTGAAAAATATGCCTTATCAGCCACATAGCATCTTCAAATTGTAATTATAGCTAATTTTATTCTTGTTAGGAGTGACATCATGGTGTTATTGATGGCATAACCTTTCCGTTAGTGTGGTTAGTCGAGATTCGATATCAGTAGGGATCTTGAAGGTATCGGAATAATAGTTTTGAGTTTTATTAAATTTCTTGGCAATTAACTCATCGTGCAGACTGCCCATTAAGCCATTAATGGTACTAAGGTACATCGATATTTGATTGTGATATTCCATAGGATAGAGGATCTTCAAATTATCATATAATGCAACAAGTCGACTGATAACCTTTCGTATCTCGTGAAATTCTCTGCCGGTCATTTCATTTTCGGCCAGTTTAGCACGAATGAAATTAACTTCGCTGTTGATGTGGTTTCTAAAATTTTCGGGTGTAGTAGGCTTAAAGTCATCAATTTCTTTTACAATATAATGATAGAGGAAATGCGTTAAAAAAAGTCGACTGCATATGGCAAAACGAATGATGGTCGTAGTCTGTTTATTTCTGAACGCATCTTGTAGAGAGCCTAAGGTTGCGGTTAACCAATGAAATATTCTAGGATAATGATGGCTATCGCCAAGTGTCAGATAAGTAAAACGTAAATGCTTCATTTTGGCTCGGATATCTCTAAAAATAAGTTGTTGTTCAGTTGCCAGTGATTGATCTTGTAAGAGTTTCTTGACCAAATTGACTAGATTAGTCCGTTCAACTCCTTGTTGCCAGACTTGTCGACAAAGTCTATAACACTGGTTGAGTTGCTCCTGAGTATAATCAAGATGAATTGAATCAGGTAAAATAGCATCTGAATAGAACTCATCATGTACCAAGATTGCGGCAAAAAGTGCCTCAACTTGCTGAGCTGTAAAACGTGGATAATCGAGCGGTTTTGAGATGTTAGCACTGTTGTGATTGGGCTTTGAATTCATCGATAACCTTGTTTTATAGAAGTAGTGTAAACACTATGCATGGAGATTATATGATACTTTGCTGTGGTGAAATGGCTTCTATTGCAGATGTTTATGATTAAAACATAGTTATAATACTTTGAACTCACAATAAATTATATGAATTAAATAGGATGACTTGATGCCGATAAAACAACTGGCTCCATTAATTGCCATCATTGGCAGTGATGGATCGGGAAAATCTACGGTCAGCGAACAACTCCGCAATGAAATTGAGGCTTATGGGGCTGTTCAGACCGCTCACTTAGGCAAACAATCTGGCAATATTGCGCGATCACTTGCTGGTTTACCATTGGTAGGCAACTGGTTCGGTCGCATGATTGCTCGTAAAGTCACCAAATTTGAAGACTCACAAACAAAAAATAAAACACCCAATGTGTTTCCTTCAATCGTGATTTTTATCTTTACGCTACGTCGTATGTGGCGTTTTCGACGGATGCTGGCCTTGCGGCGTCACGGTTTTATCATTATTACTGATCGTTATCCGCAACTTGATATCCCACGTGCATTTGATGGCCCAAGCTTAGCGGCTAATGCGGAAGGTAATTTTCTAGTACGTTGGCTAGCCAGACGCGAACATGAAGCATTTGAGTGGATGACCAGTTATAAGCCCGACCTGATCATTCGACTTAATGTCGATCTTGATACTGCATGCGCGCGTAAGCCCGATCATCATCGAGACTTATTACGAAATAAAATCGAGATTACGCCGAAATTAAAATTCAACGGTTCCCCTATCGTAGAAATTGATAGTGCCCAAGCATTAGATATTGTTGTGGAGCAAGCAATGACGGCGGTAGCAGCAATATTGACCAAGCATGGTTATACTTCCTCTAAGTCTTAAAACTCTAGTTTAGACCAATAATATTTTGCCGCTAAATGTCATAAGCTTAGTCATGTAGCGGCTATTATCCCACTGGCGAAGATGTACCAGACGAATGCACACCGAGCGTGATACCAGATAATCCGCTGGCAATAGAATAGATAGGAAAATTGCCGTGAGATAAAGCTAGCGACGATCGCCGAGCAATGACAATAGCGGCGCAATCACAATGGCTACGGTAGAGTATAACAGGGTCTATATTAGTATATGACCGCTAGGAAAACGGTGGGATCACGATGTGAAACTAGTTGTGGTCTTGGTCGTGCTATTATTGAGCAGTCTGGGCAACGTTTTTCATAAAAGCAGTTAATTTTTTTTGTACAAGGTCATAGGTAAGATCAATGTTGCTAGCAATATCACCTTCCAATACTTGTAATCCACTTAAAATATCGCGTGCTTCACCAAAACCAGTATTAATTCCACCACTAATAAGATCGGTAAACGTTGTTAATGCTTCAGCTGGTGATAAATCTGGATGTTGTTTCTGATAAGCACCAAAGAATGCGGTTGCTTAATGACACAATACGCTCAGCTGTTGCTTCAGGGCTAATGTCTAGGCCAGAATCATAGGCGTTTTGAATGGCGTTATCGCCGAGTGTCTCTTTGAGTGCATCATTAATGCCCTCGATTGCAGCCTTAAATGTTAGAGATAGGAATTTACTACCGGCACTAACATCAATTGCAGATTGTAATATGGCTGAATTTAGTTGTTTTTTAGCCGTTACTGCAGTTGATTCTTGTGTTTTTTCGGCATTCTTGTTGTGGGTTAGCTCAGATACCTGTTGGCCGATTGGTGACGCGCTAGTTTTCTTAGTGTCTGATTTTGCTAATGTTTGAACAGCTTGGTTGAATAATCTAGTGTCCATAATCGCTTCCTCACAAAAGCCTAGTTTATTTATCGTATCGGCAGCTGAACAATAATAATTAACATGTGTACTGTTATTTTAATAACAAATTTCTAAACTTAAGCATTTTTAATGATTAATCAACAACCCTTAATCGTCAACACTTTAGTGTCACTGGTTCGAATGTTGATTGATCATAATTAGAATGCAAGCGTTGTTACAAGGTTCTTATAACCCGACAATGAGACTCTTTTAAAGCACGTTAGAATGAAAGCTTAACTCGCAAGTATGCTGAGTTAATGATAATAATCGATTTAGAAAAAATCGAATTTAACCGCTAGCTCTTGAACTATCGACAGCTGCCCCCATCTGCTGAGGTTGAAGTTAACAAACAATGCCGGATGGAGGCACAATTTAATGACTGTTGATGCACATAAAGAAACGTTAGGTTTTCAGACAGAAGTTTCACAATTACTGGATCTTATGATCCACTCACTCTATAGCAACAAAGAAATTTTCATGCGTGAGTTGATATCTAATGCGTCTGACGCATCTGATAAATTACGCTTTGAAGCGTTGTCAGATGATGCGCTTTATGAAAGTGATGCGGAATTAAAAATTAGAGTTGCCTTTGATAATAAAGCCAAAACGATCACCATTACCGACAACGGCATTGGTATGAATCGTCAGGATGTTATCGAGAATATCGGTACGATTGCAAATTCAGGCACTAAAAAATTCTTTGACAAAATGACCGGCGATCAAAGTAAAGATTCACAATTGATTGGTCAATTTGGTGTGGGGTTTTATTCTGCTTTTATCGTGGCGGACAAAGTGACGCTAAAAACACGTCGAGCGGGTTTAACAAGCGAACATGGCGTGCAATGGGAGTCAGCAGGTAAGGGTGATTTCACTATCGAAACTATTGATAAACCAACACGTGGTACAGAAGTTACTTTGCACTTACGTGATGACCAAGATGAATTTTTAGACAGTTGGCGTTTACGTCGCTGCATTACTAAATATTCTGATCACATCAATTTGCCCATCGTTATGGCTAAAGAACCCGAGCTAAATGAAGAAGGTGAAATTGATACAACCGCTGTGGCTGAAGATGAAACCGTTAATAAAGCAACGGCATTATGGACCTTATCGAAAAATGATATTTCTGATGAAGAATATAATGAGTTTTACAAACAAATTTCTCACGACTATCAAAACCCATTAAGTTGGAGTCATAACAAAGTTGAAGGTAAAACTGAATACACCTCTTTGTTATACATACCATCAAAAGCACCGTTTGACTTGTGGGACCGTGAAAGTTCGAAAGGTCTAAAATTGTATGTGAAACGCGTCTTTATTATGGAAGATGCGGATCAATTAATGCCTCGTTATCTACGTTTTATGCGTGGAGTGATCGACACTAATGATTTGCCATTGAACGTTTCACGCGAGATTTTACAAGGTAGTAAAGTCATTGATAGTATTCGTACTGCTTCCGTGAAAAAAGTGTTGAGCGAATTAGCTAAAATGGCTAAAAATGACGCAGAAAAATACACTGCTTTCTGGACTGAGTTTGGTCAAGTAATTAAAGAGGGTTTAGGCGAAGATTATGCAAATAAAGATGCCTTAGCTAAATTGATTCGTTTTGCCTCAACAGAATCAGGTACTACAGAACAAACTGTTTCATTGGAAGACTATGTCAACCGAATGAAAGAAAAACAAGAAAAGATCTACTACATCACCGCTGAAAGTTTTGCTGCCGCTAAAAACAGCCCGCATTTAGAAGTCTTCCGTAAAAAAGGCATCGAAGTGTTGTTAATGACGGATCGTGTTGATGAATGGATGATTAATTCATTAACTGAGTTTGATGGCAAACAATTACAATCCGTTGCTAAAGGTGATTTAAACTTAGGCGAATTAGAAGACGAAGCAGAGAAAAAGGCACAAGAAGAAGTCGATAAAAACTTTGAAGATATTGTTGCGCGCGTTAAAACGGCATTGGGCGATAAAGTTAAAGATGTTCGCATTACCCATCGTTTGACTGACTCACCAGCGTGTTTAGTGGCTGACAGCAATGAGATGAGCGCTAATCTGGAACGTATGCTTAAAGCTGCGGGTCAGAATGTTGGTGGTTCAAAACCTATCTTTGAACTTAATCCTGAGCATCCCATGGTTGAGCGTCTTAAAGCTGAATCTGACGATGCTTTATTTGCTGATTGGTCATCAATTTTATTTGATCAGGCCTTATTAGCAGAAGGTGGCCAATTAGAAGATCCTGCAAGCTACGTTAAAAAAATGAATGAACTATTATTAACATTAACAAAATAAAAGTTCGTTTCAAACGACAGAAATGTCGAAGCTAAGTTAAAATGCTGGGTAGTGATCTATCCAGCATTTTTTTTGGAAAAAAATATGACCGACACAATAGCTAACAATACTGAACCCACTGCATTTCAATCTGATAATTTACAACGATTTATTTTTGATAATGCACCCGTGCGAGGCGAATGGGTACATCTGACGGAGAGTTGGCAGCAGGTGTTGATAAGACGTGACTATCCACCTGCCATTCAACGTTTACTCGGTGAAATGATGGCGGCCGCAGCCTTATTAGCCGCAACGGTCAAAATTAAAGGTCGACTTGTTTTGCAAAGTAAATCCTCAGGCCCAGTGACTTTGATGATGGTCGAATGCACGAGTGATAATACCTTACGTGCTTTTGCACAATGGGATGGTCATATTGATGATGATGCCAGTATGAGAGAACTAACAGGAGGGGGTATCTTAGCTATAACGATTGATGTCGAAGGTTCAAAGCAACCTTATCAAGGTGTTGTAAGCCTAGAGGCCGAGTCAATTTCTGGCGTGTTAGAAACCTATTTCAAGCAATCAGAACAACTTGATACCCGTATCTGGTTGGCAGCCGATGTTAATAGTGTTTCAGGTTTATTGTTACAACAATTGCCTAGTGCCGAAGACAACAAAGAAGAAGATGAGGACCATTGGTCTCGACTTAGCCAGTTAGCAGGCACCATCACGCCAAATGAATTATTAAGCTTGGGTGCGGGTACCTTACTTCATCGTTTATTTCATCAAGAAGAGTGCCGCTTGTTAAACTCAACTGAGCTAAGTTTTGCCTGTAGTTGTTCGCGGGAACGAGTGGCTGATACTATCACTTTATTGGGTGAACAAGATGCGAGTGATTTACTTGCTGAACAAGGACAAATTGAAGCCGCCTGTGAATTTTGTAATGAACACTATTATTTCGATAAGGTCGATGTAGCAACTATCTTTTCAGTAAATTCAACACCTAATTCAGACTCTACTATCGTACATTAGATTTAATACTTGATTTAACATGTGAAATAATAATTTAAATATTATTATTTGCTAATATTGAAGGAGCGACAATATGGCACATATAATCGTTATTGGCGCGAGCACCGGCGGTTTGCCTGCAGCCTATGAGGCTCGAGCAGTCTTGGGTAAGGAGCATCAAGTCACTGTTGTTTCCAACACGCCTGTTTTTCACTTTGTGCCAAGTAACCCATGGATTGCCGTCGGTTGGCGTAAAAGAAAAGATACTAGTTTTAATGTTGAGCCATATTTAAATGCAAAAGATATTGCCTTCTCATCTGCTGGAGTAACTGAAATTCGGGCTGAAAATAATCAGTTATTATTAGGTGATGGTTCAACATTAGATTATGATTATTTAATTGTTGCGACAGGACCTAAGTTAGCTTTTGATGAGATTGAAGGTTTAGGTCCAGAAGGTTTTACAGAATCGATTTGTAGTATCGACCATGCTGAAAAAGCCTATCAATCATGGCTGAAATTTGTAAAAACCCCAGGCCCAATCGTCGTAGGTGCCGTGCAAGGTGCATCATGTTATGGTCCCGCTTACGAATATGCCTTGATTATGAATCACGCATTACGTAAAGCGAAAATTCGCCATCAAGTCCCGATTACATTTGTCACATCTGAACCTTATATCGGCCACCTAGGTCTAGGCGGGGTCGGGGATTCCAAAAGTTTATTGGAATCTGAATTAAGGAATAATGACATTAAATGGATCATTAACGCTAAAGTGAAGCAGGTTGAAGCCGGTAAAATGATTGTTGAAGAAGTAAACGATCAGGCTGAAACTATAAAAACGCATGAATTACCGTTTTATTTTTCAATGATGTTACCTGCATTCAAAGGCGTCGATTGTGTGGCGAACATGGGGGAAGACGTCGTAAACTCGAGTGGTTTCATTAAGGTTGATGACTTTCAACGGAATCCTAAATACGCCAATATTTATGGTATAGGTGTGTGTATTGCTATTCCACCTGTAGGAGGAACAGCATTGCCAGTTGGTGTTCCTAAAACAGGTTATATGATCCAAAGTATGGCTACAGCATCAGTCTGTAATATTAAAGCAGTCATTGAAGGTAAGGAGCCGTATGCCAAAGCGACGTGGGATGCTGTTTGTTTAGCTGATATGGGTAATACTGGCGCTGCGTTTGTTGCGAGTCCACAAATCTCACCACGTAACGTCGCATGGATGAAAAAAGGCAAATGGGTACATTATGCAAAAGTAGGCTTTGAAAAATACTTCATCTACAAGATGAAACAAGGTTCATCTGAACCTGCTTTTGAAAAATACTTTTTGAGGTTTTTAGGAATAGCTAAAACAAAATAATGTTTGTTCAGTTCAATTATTGAGCTGCCTGCCATATACGGTTTAAATATAAAATTCTTAATTCATATATTGAATCAGGGCTTTTGATAGAGCACTCTTTTGCTCTTGACTTAAGAACTTAAAACAAGTCTTAAAGCTTAGCCAGCGTAATGGTAAGGTTTAAGCGATCATCATTTAAATAGATTTCGCCATCTTGAATATTGCACTGCAATTTCATCGACCGTTTAATCATTGTCTCTACACCTTCAGCATTAATATGAATAACAGTAAGGTTATTAAACCGTTGCAATTTTGTTTGCTGCTGTTCCCACCATACCTTGGCTTTGCCTTCATGATAAGTGTAAATAATGACGTGTTTGGCACGGCCGCAAGCTTTACGAATTCTTTTTTCATCGGGCTGACCTAAGTCAATCCATAACTCAATTTCATCGGTAAGTGATTTTTGCCAAAGATCAGGCTCTTCACTGCTATCCATTCCTCTAGTAAAACTGAGTCGCTCATTGGCATTAGCCATAAATGCAATCAGGCGAATCATAAATCGAAAGTCTGTTTCAGAAGGATGTTGTGCGACCGTTAATTCGTGGCTTTGATAATAATGCCGATCCATGTCAGCAATATTAAGGGAGACTTTATTGATTGTGGCGCTAGTAGCCATAAGATGGGTTCTATTGAATAGGGGGGGGGGGGTCATTGTAGAGCATTTAATATGATTATCTGGCCTAATTTGATTTTAATATCTGTTTTAAGGGACATTGTAGGATCTGATCCAACAGTCGCAACGACTTTTTATACTAACTCAGTTTTATTTTCTTCATCCCACTAGCCCAGAATAATCTACTTATCTTGGACAATCCCAGACTTTTTATTTACAAATAGAACCGAGTAATAGTGACTGTTTTGTGCTTCTAAATGTATAAAAACTTATTTAATAACAATACTTAAAATTGAAATCAAAAAATTTTTAAAAAAAGATTTGTAACAATTTAATTGTTTAATAGTCCGTTGTAGGGGGTAGCCATATCCCTTTATTTTAAACATGTAATTAGAACTAAAACAGGATCAGCGGATGTGATTGAAACTATGCAAAAAGAGGCTTTAAGTTCAGAAAAAACAATAGTGAGTTACGACGCTAACGGCAGTTTTCTGCAACAAACAACTATCTTATTGAATAATAACACTTTATCACCATTGCCTACCCATGATGCTGTCATTGTACCCATGGCCATTATATTGCTCGCTCAACAACAAAAATTAACGATCTCGCAGTTATTAACCACAACATCGCAACGATATACGTTTAATGACCGAGTTACATTTGCTACAGAGGAAGTGGTACGTATCAGGCCACCAGGTAATGCCCTCGAATTACGGTGTTACACAGAATCAGATACGGCAATAAAGGCCGAACAAATCAACCAACAAAGTATTGAAATCATCCAGGAATGGCGATAAATATGGAAAGCGATAATATCGTATGGCATTTACATAATGTCACCAAAAATAATAGAGCGATACAAAAGAAGCAGCAACCTTCTATTTTATGGTTTACAGGGTTAAGCGGTGCCGGGAAATCAACGATTGCAGGAGCGGTAGAACAAAAACTCTATGAAATGGGCCATCATACTTATTTGTTAGATGGTGATAATGTCCGCCATGGACTTAATCAAGATTTAGGTTTTTCAGATGCGGATCGTGTCGAAAATATAAGGCGTATAGGTGAGACAGCTAAACTGTTTATAGATGCTGGATTAATTGTTTTGACTGCTTTTATTTCACCCTTTCATTCAGATAGAAAATTGGTACGCGAATTAGTCAATGAGGGGGAGTTTATTGAAATTCACATGGCGACCCCGATAGAAATCTGTGAGCAACGTGATCCCAAAGGCTTTTACCAAAAAGCACGAAAAGGCGAGATTAAAAACTTTACGGGTGTTGATTCTGAGTATGAAGCACCAGAGCACCCTGAAATAACAATTAGCACGGCAGAATTAAGCATTGAGCAATGCGCTGATGTTGTCATTGCTTATTTGAAATCGAACCAAATAATTTTTGAACATAAAGAATAACATTGTGCAATATATTGATGTTTTTAATGGTGATGCCGATGGCCTATGTGCCTTAGTTCAACTAAGAAGACATACACCATTAGAATCTACGTTGATGACGAGTACCAAGCGTGATATTAGCTTGCTAAAACGCATAAACGATGCGAAAGATACTCATATCACCGTATTAGATATTTCATTTGAAAAAAATGCCTGTGATGTCGAGCGGTTACTGCAATCAGGCGCCCATATAAATTATATCGATCATCATCAGACTGGTGAAATAAAACGCCATCCTAATTTAACTACAGATATAAATTTATCTGCTGATATCTGTACCTCTTTAATTGTCGATCAACAATTAAAAGGGCAATACCGCGGCTGGGCTTTGGCGGCTGCATTTGGTGACAACCTGACCGACAAAGCGATGCAGCTCGGTTTAGCGTCGGGCTTTGGGATGCAACAGCTTGAAATCTTACAAGAGCTGGGAACTTACATTAATTACAATGGCTACGGTAGTCATTTAGAAGACCTATTTTTTGATCCTGCAAGACTCTATCAACGGCTAGTTCAATTTGATACGCCGTTTGGATTTTTAGCTCACGACCAAACAACATTTAATACCCTCAAAACTGGCTATCTAAAAGACATGGAAAAAGCCGAACTTAGCCTCGTCATTCATGCCACCGAGCATACTACAGCAATTAAATTACCAAATGAAAAATGGGCCAGACGTGTGAGTGGCGTCTATGGTAATGCACTAGCAAACCGACACCCAAACAAAGCACACGCGATCATCACTGATAAAGGTAATGGTTATTATCTGGTTAGTGTAAGAGCACCACTCAATAGAAAGTTTGGTGCTGACACTTTGGTTCATCAGTTCCCAACGGGTGGAGGACGAAAAGCTGCAGCAGGTATTAATGCTTTGCCAATTGATAAGTTAGATGTGTTTATTCAACAATTTGACCAACAATTTATGCTTGCAAACGAACATAAACGATAAATTGCTCCAGCAAGTTTAATGCTCATGGCTATATTACCAACCAAAAGAATAGGATTTAAGTTAAAAGATGAATGAACATAAAGTTGCATTAATAACAGGCGTAACGGGTCAAGATGGATCTTACTTAGCTGAGCTTCTTTTAGAAAAAGGCTATATAGTTCACGGCCTAAAACGCCGTGCTTCATCACTTAATACGCAACGTGTCGATCATCTTTACCAAGATCCGCATGTTGATAATGCTAAGTTCATTCTTCATTATGGCGATTTAACTGACTCGTCCAATTTAACCCGTATTTTGCAAGAAGTACAACCTGATGAAGTATATAACTTAGGCGCACAATCTCACGTTGCTGTTTCGTTTGAATCACCTGAATATACTGCTGATGTTGATGCCATGGGCACATTGCGTTTACTTGAAGCCATTCGTCTACTAGGTTTAGAAAAGAAAACCCGTTTTTATCAAGCGTCTACCTCAGAATTATATGGCTTGGTACAAGAAACACCGCAAAAA
>Ga0105055_10010071_pt1 | contig 11908 bp, 10 predicted proteins | sample BON03_FD_78090 | JGI IMG/M metagenome (GOLD analysis project Ga0105055, IMG submission 78090) | Freshwater microbial communities from Lake Bonney liftoff mats and glacier meltwater in Antarctica - BON-03 | ecosystem: Environmental > Aquatic > Freshwater > Ice > Glacier meltwater | place: Lake...
ACCAGGTGATCGAGCATCACCCGTTTGATATCAGCGACGTAGTGCGCTTGCTCAGCGTAGCGACGGCGCGAACCCGCTTCGATCAGTCCCAGTTTGCGCAGGTAGTGGTTCAACAGCTCTGTCGGGTATTGGCTCTCGAGTACCCGTGCACTGCGCCGCAATTGACTGTCAGGCCCCGCATCAAAACACGGGCCGTCTTCCAACAGTGCCGCAAGAGCTTTGTCAAACTGCTTTCGATCAAGCCAGATGCTGACTTTTGCATCGGTCCAGGCGGTCTCAAGACACGACAGCAAGCGTGGTTCAAAGGCATGCCATTCGTCGGGTGTACACAACTGCTCAAAGTGCTTGTAATGCTCAAGCGTTAGCCGCTCGGTTGTATTGGCAAACTGCAGTGCCATGTAGCGCTCGCGATCACCCATAGAAAGGGCGTAATCGGCCAGAAAGGTTCTAAGCCCCGTGGCATTACCCCACCGGTGGGTTAGCGTCTGTGCCAGCCCTTGTTCGGCTGTCAGGACGGCTTTGTCCATTTCACCGGCCTCGGCGTAAAACGTGGCAAGCTCTAAAAAGTCGCGGTCGTTGTCTAGGTGCTCAAGGCGCAATGCCAGGTATCGGTCGCGATCACCGATCTGACGATAAATCTGCATGGCCTGTTCTTTGTAAGTACACGAGCCAAATGACCATTTCCGCTCAGTGGCTTCGAACGTTTCAGCAAGCTGTCTAAATTCCTCGTCGGTGTGGCAGCAGGCTTTTGCGACATCAAAAAGTTCATCAACACTGGCGTTGTCACTGGCCAGGTACTTCAATGCCATTGACTGGATCTCTTGCCTGCAATCGGCGCTGGCGCGCCCGTCAGAGACGACCTGGGCAAGCTGCTCTAATACGTACGCTACCTTCTCATATTCTTCATCTGGCCCGGCAAAGGTTTCCAGTTCAACCAATGTATCCTCGATGCTGAACCACAAAGCCCACGCTTGGTTTGTGGCAGCTTTCATGCTGTTCTCGTCTGAGGTTTTGTTGTGCGCCAGCAATAACGTGATGCACAGGCGTTCGAGGTGTGGCGTTTCTTCGGTGAGGTCCTTGATCACACTGCGCAAAGACGCTGCGGTTGCGGTCTCTAGAAGCCTTGTCAGTGAAGCGCCAGCCTCTGTGCTTGGGTCTTGGATCGTGACATAGCGTGGCAGATAGCGATATTTTTCAGACATGGCTGGCTTTCGATAGTCTTTGATGCTGTGGTGGTCGACACTGCGGCTGTTGTGATAGCAGTTGTCATAAAAATGCATATGATAAGGTAACCGGTAACGGTGCGTCGTTACCGGCGTCGTTACCGGTTACTTGGGCGCAAAAACAGACCTGAAGCGTTTGCCACTATGGTTGCTAAGCCATTTCCTTATAGAGCGGTATTGTCGGTGCATGCGCATCGATCATCTCCAATACCTTCGAGGCAAGTGGAAGGTTGTTTTTTTCCATCGCCCAGTACTCTTTGAACCGCTGCACAGTCTCTCTTGCCGTGTCGATAACAAGTTTCTCGGGTAAGCGTGCCTTGGCAGCAAGATGGCGCAGTTCATCGGTGTTGAACTGGGTCATTTTTTTGGTGCGGGAAAAGTTAAGTGCGGCCGAGTCTTCACCTTCGATATAGGGGATGGTAGACAGCAGGTCGTAGGCTGGCGAGAGGGCTGCTGTGCGCGCGTCGGGATAGATCAGCGACCAGTTTTTGAGATGCATGTCGCCGTTACCGATTAGGGCACTGAAGACGAGTCTGCGGATGTATTCGGCGGTTCCTGGGTCACCTGCCTCGGCACCGATGACGCGTCCGATGTTGGCGTAGCTCGCGCGTTTGTATTTATTGTCGGGAAAGACCCCAAACACCTGCGCGAAATCCTCCGTGTGCACTGAACCTTCGGCGCTTCGGTCAAAGCGGCTCACTGCAAGGGCTTGTCCTTTGATCTCGCCGATGCCCTTTGGCACGCCAGAGATAGCGTTGATGTCTACAAGCTGGATGTCGGGTACATCCATGCCGATTAAGTTCGCGAGCGTCATCATCGAGAATTCATTTTCCGGCACACCAGAAAACTGTTGTGATGGCAGCTTTACGATCCATGAGCCACCGACGCCTTCGGCCGGTATGGTGAGGCCGCCGCGTTTATTGGCGTTCGCGAGCGCTGAGAATTTGAGCAGCATGCCAGCAAGAGAGAAGCGATAGGCATTTGGCTTGGCACGATCATGCATCGCTTGTTCTGCGTCTGGTGGCAGTGCTTCACCTTCAATTGGTTGAATCGACAAGGCACCTGGAAGGTCTTGCCCCAGCATCCAAAGCAAAAAGAACTCGCGCTGTGAGTTAACACCTGCCTTGTCTGCCAGATAACGGCGTAAATGCCCTTCAGGCAAAAGGTTAGAAAAGAAAGGTGTGACCACACGCTGCGTGGGTCGGAAATTAGTGAGCAGCCCGCCAAGGTCGTCGCGAAAGGACAGGCTCAACGTAGGACGAGCGGTGTCGGCAACGTACGCCTCATTGAATGCAAATAGGGTGCGGTCGCCTTGCAAATGCGTGAGGGTGCCGATTGATTGCCCATGCAACCGAACATCAAGAACTGAAACATCAGGCATGATCGACCTCACCATCGTCCTCACCACCGTCCCCGTCATCGTCCCCATCATCAAGCGTGTAGGCAGCTTTCGGTTCAGAGGTTGCGCCTTGGGCGATGGCGTTGCGTAGGCGTTGCAGGTTTTGCGCGATATCGCGGACGGCGAGAGTCACTGGGGGGCCGGCCTGATGACGCTCAAGCATGGCGATCAACTCACGCACGCGCTGCATCTCTTGGTCATTGAGATTTATTTTTCGCAGCAAGCGCAGATTTTCATCGATGCGGTCGAGATCGGCTGAGCTGCCATAAAGCTGTTTTATCTTCCTGATGACACGTACGGCGCGCAAAAATCGCTTTTCATTGACCTGATTGGCCTGTATGCGCATGTCGGGCGTGGTTTGTGCCTTGATGAGGCCTTCAACGGCAGCCAGGTGTTTTTTTGGCACGAGGATAAGCTCAAGATCCAGCGCACGCGCCATGTTAATGAAGCTCGACAGGCCAGGCTCCGTCTTGCCACTTTCGATATTCGAAATATGACTCTGCGTCAGACCGGCACGATCACTCAGTGATCGTTGGCTGATGCCAGATGCCTCCCGTGCCTTGCGGGCTTGCGTAATGAGCGCTTCGCTTTTATATGACATGATATTTTATTATATATCTATATTGTATTTAGATACTTTATATTATATCAAATATCAAAGAAGAAACTATTGATACACAATAAAGATCAATTTATACATACGATATTTAAAGTATATCAATTCTTTGGTTTTTCAGAGGGGTGTTTCTATGTCGAGCGCTCGTTCAATCGATGAATTTCGCGATGGAATACCTGAGTCTGGCGGCGAAGTCGTGTGGTGGGTCCCGAGGGAAAACGACAAACAAATTGACCAGTAAGGCGATTTCAGCGAAGGCCAGACACCCTGCGCCTTGTTGCCCACGCTCAGGGCAACACCCGCCGAACCCAGAGGTACGCTGGGATGCGTAAACGCGAACCTCAATACTGACGATTCGGCAGGGTAGTCTCACCACAACGCTTTACGGTTAGGGTAAGAGGTGCGGGCAGGGCTCTAATAAAAAAAATCGTATAGCCCTAATTCAGAACGGGACGCGGTGGTATGCGTTGCTACGCTTAAACAAAAAAGTAGGCATGGTGCAACTCAACCCTCAGGTGACCATCAGGTATGAGCGGTGAAAAGCGGTGAAAAGCGGTGAAAAAAATGACGAAAAGTGGTGGCAAGTAAAAGTAATGACAAGTCATAGCAAGCACGCTGCCATGACGACTTTCCATGTTCCTCCACGCCATTACGTGCCGTATCAAGTCCGTGAGAGCCGAGCTGAGACGCCACCAATGGCGTTGACATTGTCATTTACAGATGTAGTCAACGCCTTTCCTAGGCACAGTGGCTTGAATAGCCTGAATCGTTTAAGTGGTTTAAAAGGCTTCAATGGCTTCAATGGGTTTTGAGCGCCAAAATCTAAAACGCAAAACATGAGCGTGCTGGCGAATAAGCGAGGAAAGAAAAGGGAAGGAGGGAATTCACTTTGAGACCCATGCCAGCATTAAAGCCATTCCAGAGGGCTGCACTTTCGCATGCACCGCGCACAAAAAAAGACTCGCCTACGCCTACCAGGGGTCCTCTATGGATCAAGCATTTGGTCGAGCGAGTGGCGTAACTAAAATTTCCTGAACTGGTTAAAAACTCTGATATGATTTGGTTCAGAATTGAACATTGGTCGTTCTGAGTGTCAATTCGTAGATCACGCAATGCGACAAAAGCATCCTACAGAGCCGGTATAAGCGTTTTACGGCAGTGCTTCATGTCATGGCCTTAGAAGGGTGTTTCACTTCATTGCTTTACTTCATTGCGCCATATCAGTGCTGTACTTTAGGTCTTTTTTTGGTTTTCCAGGGCAGGTTGTTGATCTTTGACAACTTGGCGGAAGCGTGGCTGATTGACAGGCGGACTCAGTAACCGTCGCAGCAGTCCTTGTCTGCAGCTTCACGAATTCCCCCCCCCTAAATGACCATCTAATGCGCTCCGAATGTGCTCTAGATGCGCCTTATGGCTCCCTGAGTAAACCACTCAGCAGCCCAGTTGCTACCGCGCATTGCCCTAATCACCAACTGGTCACTACTTAAACCACTGCCCAAATCGCTGCCTTGGTGAGTTCCCCACTAAGCACCCCACTTAGACAATGCAGTTCAGCCCTGTCACGATTTCTAGCTCACTATCCCCGAACTTATCTCCCGCCTCCATTGATCACCCCTTATGTCTAGTCAGCACAACCAGCAAAATGAAGACCTTGATTTCAGGGTTTTACGTCTACTGCAGGATAAGCCTGATACCTCTCAAAGAGAGTTGGCTGATCAGCTCGGTATCAGCCATGGGAAGATGAACTACTGCATAAATGCATTGATTGACAAGGGATTGATCAAGCTCGGAAACTTTCAGAATAGCCAACACAAGTTCAAATACGTCTACTTGCTCACGCCAGCAGGTTTTGCAGAAAAAGCCCAGCTCACCAGCCGTTTCCTACAAAGAAAAGTCGCAGAGTACAAGCAACTGAAAGCTGAGATCGAAGCGTTGAAGGCAGAGGTCGCTGATAGTGCTACCGAAGATTTCAGTAAAGCCTGTCGATGAAAATTGCCATCGCTGGTACTGGTTACGTTGGCTTATCAAATGCCATATTGTTGGCTCAGCACCACGAAGTGGTTGCACTTGATATATTGCCTACCAAAGTGGCGATGCTCAATCAAAGTAAAACCCTTTTTGTGAATTTAGTTGCAATATTTGCAACCGACTAAAAGGTGTCGATTTCATCAATAACAGGCAGTGGTGCCGTTGACACAGGGGGCAGGCTGTTGGTCGAGGCGGTTTGGCCACTCAGCAAATGCTGACAGACCATTGGGCCATTGAGTCAGGTGCCGGTGGCCTCAAAGCCACCACGGGTAACTTTAAGGCGTTCAGCTATGGTGTGAACCTCAATGACGCGTTTGGCACCCCTAAAGTTTCTCGCTTAACGCCTTCACCAACAATGCTATCGGGCTACGAGGTTTCCCCTTTGCAGTTGCGTGTGATGAACCAAACTTACTTTAATGCCAACAATCAGTGGCACAACAATGACGACTTGGCCTCTGTAAACAATCTAGGCGTGGCTTTTGATTATTTTGTGAATAAAAACATCTACATAACGGGCCAAGGTTTGGTCGCCTACACCGACAACTCACAAACCACCAATGCAGTCACAGCCACCTCAGAGTCAACCGGGTTGCTCGGCCCAGGTTGGTATCAACCGATTGCGAGCAATTGGTTTGCTAAGGCCGAGGCCTTGATGGGTGCTTCTGTGGGCGGCACCATTAACACCGGTAATGGCGTTGTGTGGCAAGTAAAGCCAGAAGTCGGTTACAACTTTACAGAAAACTTATCGTTCAGCATCACAGGCGGGCGTATGCAAGCCTTTGACGGCCCCTTTCAAACGAACATCTTAGGCGCATCACTGGGTTATTGTTTTGGGTTGGCTTCTAAGTGACAACAGCCTCAACATTTAGCCTCTTCAAACGCTTTTGGCAGCACATGAGCCTACGCAGGCGTGGGCAAACAGGGTTACTGTTTGTTTTGATGTTGGTCACGGCCTTAGCCGAGGTGTTGAGTATTGGCGCGGTACTGCCTTTTTTGGGCATACTGACATCACCCGATATTGTGTTTAAGCAACCCATGTTGGCCCCACTCATTGAGGTGCTGGGCATTCAAACCCCCGCTCAGTTGCTCTTACCCTTAACCCTTGCGTTCATATTGGCGGCTATAATCTCTGGTTTTATGCGCATCGTTTTAATTTGGGCGCAATACCGTTTAAGTTCTGCCATCGGTACAGATCTTAGCCTTAACGTTTACCGCCGCACCTTATTTCAACCCTATGCGGTGCATGTGGCGCGCAACAGCAGTGATTTAATCGCAGCCATTTCATCCAAAATCGGCTCGGTCATTAGTCAGTCTTTAATGACTGCCTTAACGCTCTCCAGTTCTTTCTTCTTAATGTTCATGATTTTGGGTGTGTTGTTATTGATAGACCCTTTGATTGCCCTCACTGCATTTGTAGGGTTCGGCTTGGTTTATATCTTTGTCATCGCCTTAAGCAAAAAGCGTTTACTACGTGACAGCAAACGCATTAGCCAGCAATCTAACCGAGTGGTTAAAGCCTTGCAAGAAGGCTTGGGCGGCATCCGCGACGTTTTAATAGACGGCACACAAAACACCTATTGCGATATTTATCGCACGGCCGACCAATCTTTGCGTCGCGCTCAGGCCAATGTCAGTATTGTGAGTAGCAGCCCTCGTTTTATGATCGAAGCCTTAGGCATGGTGTTAATTGCGGGATTGGCCTACGTGATGGCACAGCGCTCAGCCGGCATTGCAGGCGCCATACCGGTATTAGGGGCATTGGCATTGGGGGCGCAACGCTTATTACCGGTTTTGCAGCAAGCTTACTCAAGCTTTTCTGCTATTAGGGGGAATAAAACCAACTTAGAAGACGTGATTGACCTACTAGACCAACCCATGCCAAACGAAGGCACAGGCTTGGTTGAACCGATCGCGTTTGAGCATGACATCAAGCTGAACAAGTTATCGTTTCAGTACGCCAGACTATCGCCCATGGTGCTTAAAAATGTTGACATCACCATCAGCAAAGGTAGCCGCGTTGGTTTCATAGGCAGCACCGGCAGTGGTAAAAGCACTTTAATTGATGTGGCGATGAGCTTGCTCAAACCCACGCAGGGTTCTTTAGATATCGATGGCCATGCCATCACCACAAGCAATCATCGTGCTTGGCATGCGCATTTGTCGCACGTACCGCAATCAATCTTTTTAGCTGACAGCAGCATCGCAGAAAACATTGCCTTTGGCGTACCCAAAGCCTTAATCGATATGCAACGCGTTCAGCTCGCTGCACAGCAAGCACAAATTGAACAAACCATAGAAGGGTGGCAAGACAGCTACGACACCTTTGTCGGTGAGCGCGGGGTGAGGCTTTCTGGTGGACAGAGGCAACGCATTGGCATTGCCCGGGCGCTATACAAGCAGGCAAACGTGATAATTTTTGATGAAGCCACCAGCGCCCTTGATAACGAAACAGAGCGTGAAGTGATGCAGGCGATTGACAACTTGGGTGGCGAGCTAACGGTCATTATTGTGGCGCATCGTTTAAGCACTCTTAAACATTGCACCCATATTATTGAATTGAAGCACGGCGAAGTGGTGCGCCAGGGCGGTTATGACGAAATGATAGGCCAAGCCGCCTGATGTATACGCGTTCATGCCAAAAGCGCGTCAACACAATTACCCATTTACCCAAAGGCTAGCTCCGCAGGGCAAGATAAAAAAGAAAGTAAAAAAACTTGACAATGGCATACAAAACAGTTGTTTAAAAACCGTAACGCTAATTTTGAATCATAGTTTAGGGCGAAACGATAAAAGCACTAGATCAAAAGGTTTATCTTTACAATAGACCTCCAGACAAATCTGTCTGCATGACCGGACTGTTGTAAAGTAAATACTGATCAGTTTTTGGAACGACATTGGCAACAAGCTTCAATATTTTAGTCATCTGCACTGCAAACATTTGCCGTAGCCCTGCGGTAGCCATGCTGTTGCAAGATGCATTGGCAAATAAAAATGTTAAAGTCTCGTCGGCGGGCACTTTAGCGCTAAACGGTAACAAAGCGGCAGACACCATGCGCAAACTTTTGGTTGAGCGCGAGCTACACCGAATTGAAGACCACCGTTCGCAAGCTTTAATGCCACACCACCTTTCACAAGCCGATCTCATATTTTGTATGGAACACGAACACGTGGCCCGCGTTCTGCAAATGAACCCTGTTTTAAAAGGCAAAGTTAAATTGATGGGCCATTTTGAAAACCAATCAGAAGTCAGTGACCCTTATGGTCATGATGAACCCGTTTATGAACAGTCAATCGAACAAATGCAACGCCTAACCACCCAATGGGTCGATAAAATGCAGCAGATGGGGTTGGTTTAATGTTGTTATTTGGTTTGTTGAACGCAACTAGCTCGTTGTATCGTTCCTTATTTGGTCGTAAAAGTCTATTTGGCTGGGTGCTCTTACGATCATGCATGCCCGCCCATCGCAATTCCAATTGCCCTTTTCACACCGCTTCCTGCATCACACCCCAAAGTACTTCTAATGGCGCAGCTAAAAGTGCACCTAATAGCACCTCTGTCACTAGCCCATTCCTTACACGTACTCGACTTGGCTTAATGTTTTTGACATTCAGTATGACTTTAGGCTTAGCAGGCTGCTCAATTTTGCCCGGCATGTACGCTTCTTTTAGCAAAGACCCAAAAGTGGTTGAAAGCCCAGAGCTACCTGCCAACATCGACTACACCATTTACCAAATACACCTTTGTTGGTTAGGCAGTTAACCGATCAAGCCAATGCAGATGAAATTGCTTCGGGTAGCGTTACCCTGCCACCGATCAAGCCCAGCTACCCTTATCGTTTGGGGCCGCAAGACAGTTTAATGATCTCGGTGTGGGGTCATAGTGATTTCGCGGGCAGCAGCGGGGGTGGGGGTTCATCAGGTGGTGGCTCAGGCAGTGGTTCTTCTGTGGGCACCTCTGGTAGCGGTGGTGGTCGTACGATTGACTCTGAAGGTTTTTTGTTTTTACCTCTAGTCGGTCAAGTGAAAGCCTCTGGCAAAACCATTAATGAATTCAGGGCTGAGCTAACCAAACGCATTGCTAGGTTTATACCTGACCCGCAAGTCGATGTTAGCGTCACATCTTACCGAAGCCAAAAAGTATTTATTTCGGGTTCAGTGGGTACACCGGGTAACGTATACATAACCGATCAGCCCCTTAGAGTGACCGATGCCATCAGCAATGCAGGTGGCGTACTTGAAAAATCTGATTTATACAACGTTGTCTTGACCCGCGGCGATGAAATCGTTACCTTAAATCTTGATCGTTTGTTTTATTCAGGTGACTTAAAGCTAAATGTTTTGTTGGCTGATGGCGATGTCATCACTATACCCAATAACGCTTTGCGTAAAGTTTTTATGTTGGGTGAGGTCGGTAATAGTGTGGGTTCAAACAGAGCAGGCGCCATTGTGATGCGGCGTGGCCGCATGTCGCTCGCTGAAATTATTTCAGACGCTGGCGGGGTTAGCCCTTTTAGTGGCGCTGCAAATGAAATTTACGTGATGCGCGCCAACCCAAATATTAAAGACCCTGCCGAAGCCTCACGTCAACCCGTTATTTACAAGCTCGATGCATGGGAACCTGAGGCATTGTTGGTCGCTGAACAGTTCCCCATGCAACCAAGAGATTTGGTATTTGTTAACCCCACTGGCCCAATCATGGTGGGTCGTTTCATTGGCCAATTCATACCTCTGCTGACATCTGTCAATACGACAGGCAATGTTGGCGTTTACTAGGGTATGGCATGAGCAACTCAAATTCTAATTACAGCAGTTCAAGTTATAACGGCCAAAGTTCGTCAAGCCAAAGCAGCAGCCAATCAAATCAACGTCAGTTGGTTCAAGACCCTGATGTCATTTCGATTGCCAATGTGCTTGACAATATGGTGTTCTATCGTTGGCACCTTATTATCGTTACGATCATCGTTACGGTTTTGTCGGCCATCTACGCCATGACAGCAACACCTATATATGTTGCTGATTCAATGATTCAAATTCAACCTAAGCAGCAAGGAATATCCTCACTTGGCGCACTCAGCGAGGTGAGCGGCAGTGCTGGTGCTTCGGGTCGAGTAGGTGCTGGCACTGTTGATGAAATTGAAATTATCAAGTCAAGATCAGTCATTGGTGCTGCCATTGAAGCGTTGCAACTGAATGTGAATGTCACGGTCGTCAATCGTGTGCCGTTAATTGGCAACTGGCTTGCTCGAACGCTTGAAGCAGATGAGCAGGGTTTGGTTAAACCACCGGTTGGTTGGTTTTCTTATGCTTGGGGGGGTGAACGACTCGAAATAGATCAAATTAAATTACCCCAATCTCTTATTGGCAAGCCTTTGTTGTTGACAGTAGAGAAAGACAGTCAATGGCAATTAACTGAACAGGCTACCGGGCAATTACTGGCTAAAGGGCAGGGTAACCATTCAACTGATGTAATTTACAACTTGGGCTTTACATTTAAAGTTAAAGACTTATTGGCTAGACCTGACACTCAGTTTGTCATTAGAGTAGTTGCGAATCAGTCGGCCGTCGGCGGTGTACTCGGGGGCTTGACGGTCACACAAGTTAGGGGCGGCTCACTCATTGATTTGACTTACCAAAGCCCAGACCCGGCCTTTGCGGCCCTGATGCTCAACACCATTACTAACGTTTATTTGAAGCAAAGCCTTGAGCGCAGTACCCTCGAAACAGAAAGAACAATCGAGTTTATTAATACGCAATTACCAGAATTACGAGAAAAGTTAGACCAAGCTGAAAATAATCTGACTCAATTCAGAGTTAAGTATAAAACAGTTGACATGACTGCCGAGCTAGAGGGTTTAGTCGCTGCAACCGGTCAACTGCAAGCACAAAAAATGGAGCTTGAAATTAAGCGCCAAGAAATGTCGACTCGTTACGACGCCAAACACCCCATTATGAGGTCTTTGGCGGCTGAACTTGAAGGGGTTGAGCAACAATCAGCCTCGCTATCGAAGCGTATCAATTATTTGCCAAGTGGAGAGCGTAATTACGTCAGGTTGATGCAAAACGTAGAGTTTAATACACGGCTCTATATAGGTTTGCTAAACAACAAGCAGCAGCTCGAGATTTCTCTAGCCGGTTCGGTGGGCAACGTATCAATTATTGACCCAGCTTTAACGCCTTTGTTTGCAGCCAAGCCTCAAAAAAGAATTATTGTTTTAGTGGGCCTTGCAGCAGGCTTAGTATTGGGCTTTTTACTCACACAACTAATGGGTTTATTAGAGAAAGTTGTACGTGACCCTAAAAAATTAGAAATCGAAACAGGCATACCCAACTTAGCTATTTTGCCAGTGGTTGACATTCAGAAGTCTCGCGCTGATGTGGGTGATGAATCACATTATATGGTGGCTAAAGAAATGCCTGATAGTGTTGAAGTTGAGGCACTGCGTAGCTTGCGCACTGCCTTAATATTCGCTTTATCTGAAAAGCCCAGATCAAAAGTGACCTTAATTACTTCAGCCGTTGCGTCACAAGGTAAATCATTTATTTCTGCTAACTTATCTTATTTGTTAGCCGCAACAGGCAAACGAACCTTATTTATAGACGCAGATATACGTAAATCAAGCTCGCACCGCTATTTTGATGTTG
>Ga0105055_10010073_pt1 | contig 11905 bp, 14 predicted proteins | sample BON03_FD_78090 | JGI IMG/M metagenome (GOLD analysis project Ga0105055, IMG submission 78090) | Freshwater microbial communities from Lake Bonney liftoff mats and glacier meltwater in Antarctica - BON-03 | ecosystem: Environmental > Aquatic > Freshwater > Ice > Glacier meltwater | place: Lake...
CAGCGCGCCGTGCCGAAATCGGGCATGAACAGCGTGTCACCGACAAAGGCCGCATCGCCGATCACATAGGTCAGGCAGGCGGGGGTGTGGCCGGGCGTGTGCAGAACGTCGCCGCGCATCTGGCCGATGTGAAAGCTGTCGCCGCTGGCAAACAGGGCGTCGAACTGCGAGCCGTCGCGCTGAAATTCGGTGCCCTCGTTGAACACCTTGCCGAAGGTGGCCTGCACCACGGTGATCTGGTTGCCGATGCCGACCTTGCCGCCAAGTCGCTCTTGCAGATAGGGCGCGGCGGACAGGTGGTCGGCATGGACATGGGTTTCGAGAATCCACTGCACGACCAGACCCTGTTCGCGGATGAAATCGACGATCCGGTCGGCCGAGGCGGTGTCGGTGCGCCCCGAGGCATGGTCGAAATCCAGCACCGAATCGATGATCGCCGCCGCGGTGCCGCCGGGGTCGCGCACGACGTAGGACACGGTGTTTGTGGCGGTGTCGAAAAAGGCGTGAACCTGGGGTTGCATGGGAAACTCCTGTTCCAAGATGACCCGATCATAGGCCGGATGAAAATGCATTGCAATGTTGATATATGTTTTGGGTGATGGTATCAAGGCCCCATGACCGATCCGGCCCTGTCTCTCGACGACATGTCCGCCGCCGCCCATGCGGCGGCCGGGGCTCTGCGCGCCCTGTCCAACCCCCAGCGCCTGTTGATCCTGTGCAAGCTGGTCGAGGGGCCTGCCAGTGTGGGTGCGTTGGAAACCGCGCTGGGGCTGGGCCAGGCCTATGTGTCGCAGCAACTGGCGCGGTTGCGCGCCGACGGGGTGGTCAGCGCCACGCGCGAAGGGCGCAGCATGGTGTACCGCCTGTCCGATCCGCGAATCACGGCTGTCCTGCGGGCGCTGCATGCCGCCTATTGCCCACCCCCCGGCGATTGATCTGCGTCAAGGCGGGGCTGGGCGGGTGATGGCAGGCTTGGGTCAGCCGAACAGGGATCAGGAGGATTGGCAGATGGACAGGGAAAAGCGGCTGAGGGCGCGGTTGCAGGAGTTGCAGGGACGGTTGCACAGCATCGAAGACGCGCTGGAGCAGCCCCATTCCCGCGATGGGGAAGAGCAGGCTGTCGAACGCAGCGATGACGAGGTGATGGAGCGGATCGGAATGGCCGGTCAGCAGGAGATCGCCGGAATCAAGGCCGCGCTGAAGCGTATCGAGACCGGCGAATACGGGTTCTGCATGGCCTGTGGTGCCGAGATCTCCGAGGCGCGGCTGGATATTCTGCCCGCCACGCCATTCTGCAAGAGCTGCGTCAACTGATCGTCAGGAGCGCCTCCCCAAAACGGAAGGAACCGCCATGTTTGAAGCCACCCAAGCGGCCATCGCGCTGATGTTGCAAGACATCGCCGCCCGGCCCGAAGACCGCCATGTGCTGCAAGAGGCGCTGCGCCAGAAGATCAGCGAATTGCGCACCATGGGCCAGCCGGTGCCGGATGACATCCTGCGGCTGGAACAGGCGCTGGAAGATCCGGAAAGCGATGATTTCTGGGACAATATGCCGGTCTGACGCACTTTGCGTTTTACTGGAGGCAGAGGATCGAAAGAAGCGTTCGAGCCGCAGGCGAGAGGCAGCGTCTTTCGATTCGTATGAAACGCAAGGTGCTTTAGATTTTTTCCTGGGTGTACCGGCGCAATTCGGCCCGGGCCACCTGGCGGCGATGCACCGCATCTGGGCCATCGGCCAGACGCAGGGTGCGCAGGTTGCACCATTGCCGCGCCAGCGGCGTGTCCTGCGATATGCCTGCCGCGCCGAACATCTGAACCGCCTGGTCGGTGATCTTCAGCGCGATGGTGGGGGCGACCACCTTGATCTGCGAAATCCACGGGGCAGCGGCGCGCGCGTCACCCTGGTCCATCATCCATGCGGCCTTGAGGCACAACAGGCGTGCCTGTTCGATGTCCATCCGGGCCTCGGCAATGTGATCGAAATTCGCCCCCAGCTGCGCCAGCGGCTTGCCGAAGGCCTCGCGCGCCAGCGACCGCTGGCACATCATCTCAAGCGCCCGCTCGGCCTGACCTATTGCGCGCATGCAGTGGTGGATGCGCCCGGGGCCAAGCCGGCCCTGGGCAATCTCGAAACCGCGCCCAACCCCCAGCAGCAGATTCTCGCGCGCCACCCGCACATCGCTGAACCGCAGGTGATAATGGCCATGCGGCGCGTCGTCGTGGCCATAAACCTGCATCGCGCGCAGCTTTTCGATGCCCGGGGTGGCGGCATCGACCACGATCATCGAGTGGCGCTGATGTTTCGGCCCTTCACTGGCCGTGCGCACCATGACGATATGGACGGCACAGCGCGGATCGCCCGCGCCCGTGGCCCACCACTTTTCACCGTTCAGCACGAAATCATCGCCGTCCGGCACACAGGACATGGCGATGTTGGTGGCGTCCGAACTGGCCACGTCGGGCTCGGTCATCAGATAGGCGCTGCGGATTTCTCCAGCCAGGAGCGGCGCCAGCCAGCGCGCCTTCATCGCCGCCGTGCCATACCGCTCGAACACCTCCATGTTGCCGGTGTCGGGGGCGTTGCAGTTGAAAACTTCGGCGGCGAGGTGCGATTTGCCCATCTCTTCGGCGAGGTAGGCGTATTCCACCGTGGACAGTCCCAGCCCCCGATCGCTGTCGGTCAGCCAGAAGTTCCACAATCCCCGTTCCCGTGCCCGGGCCTTCAGCCCTTCCACTATCTCGGTCTGGCGCGGGGTGAACTGCCAGCGGTCGCCCACCGGCACCTCGGCCAGATATTCGGCGTCCAGCGGTGCGATCTCGTCCCGCACCATGGCGCGCACCTGGTCCAGCAACGGAGCCAGTCGGGGGGTGGGGCCAAGGGACATTGTCATGGGGGCGCCTTTCGATTTTGCACCTGTATGGCAATGCCGGGTGCGGGGATCAATCAAGGGATTGCGGTTTCACGCCTGCAATATACTAATTGCGCCATGAATACCGGATATCTTGCCACCCCCGAAGCGATGGGCGACTGGATCACGGCCCATGTGCCCGGGGTGGGCACCGTGCGCGCCATCACCAAGTTCGCCGAGGGCCAGTCGAACCCGACCTATCTGGTCGCGGCTCGGGGCGGGCGGTTCGTGCTGCGCACCAAGCCGCCGGGCGATCTGCTGAAATCGGCGCATCTGGTCGAGCGCGAGTATGCGGTGATGCACGCGCTTGCGGGCAGTGCCGTGCCGGTGCCGCCGATGCTCTACCTCGGGCAGGACAAAGCGCCGCCGCTGGGGCGGGCGTTCTTCGTCATGGGCCATCTGGAGGGGCGCATCTTCTGGGATCCGGCGTTGCCCGCGCTTGCCAAGCCCGAGCGTGGCGCAGTCTATGACGCGATGAACGGCGTTCTGGCGGCGCTACACTCTGTCGATCCTGCGGCGGCGGGGCTGGGCAACTTTGGCAGGCCCGGCAATTACCTTGCCCGCCAGACCGACCGCTGGGCGCGGCAATACGCGGCCAGCGCCGAACGCCCGCTGGCGGATATGGAACACCTGGCCCGTTGGCTGGCCGACGCCATGCCGCCGGATGACGGGCAGGTGGCGCTGGTTCATGGCGATTACCGTCTCGACAACATGATATTCGCGCGGGATGCGCCCCGGGTCATCGGTCTGCTGGATTGGGAACTCGCCACCCTGGGCCATCCGGTTGCCGATCTGGCCTATCAATGCATGCAGTGGCGGCTGCCCCATGACGGGGGGATGCGCGGCCTTGGCGGCCTGGACCGCGCGGCCCTTGGCCTGCCCGGCGAGGCCGAATATGTCGCGGCCTATTGCGCGCGGCGCGGGCTGGCCGGAATCGACCACTGGACATTCTTTCTGGTCTTTGCGTTTTTTCGCCTTGCGGCCATTCTGGAAGGGGTGGTGGCACGGGCTCGGACGGGCAATGCGTCCAATCCACAAACGGCGCGGCGGTATGCGGGCACGATCCCGGTGCTGGCGTCCATGGCGGCGCGGCTGACGCGCGAGGGGGCTTGAGGGCATGCAGATCGACACCGAACGTCAGGGCGACATCGCCGTCATCCGCTGGTCCAACCCGCCGCTGAACCCACTGAACGGCGCGCTGCGGGGGGCGCTGGCAAAGGCGCTGCGCGACGCCGCCAACGACCGGGCAATCCGCGCCATCGTGCTGACCGCCGAGGGTGCGGATTTCTGCGTCGGGATGGCCGAGGATGCCGCCGCGCCGACGCTGTCCGACCTTTGCGCCCTGATCGAAACCTCGGCCAAGCCGGTGGTCGTGGCCTTGCAGGGCGCGGTTCTGGGCGACGGTCTGGATCTGGCGCTGGCCTGCCATTACAGGGTGGGCGCGCAGGGACTGCGGATCGGAGCGCCGGGCATCCGCATGGGCCTGCCACCGCGCGGCGGCGCGACGCAGCGCCTGCCCCGGCTGTGCGGGGCGGGGGCTGCGCTGTCGCTGTTGCTGGCGGGCACGCCGCGTGCGGCGATGCCCGGGTTTCTGGACGCGCCGCCCGCCGACAACGCGCTTGCCGCTGCCCTGACCCGGGCACGCGACCTCTACGCCCCCCGCCCCACGGCGGCGCGCGCCGAGGGTCTGGGCGATCCGGCGGGGTTCATGGCGGCGGTGGCCCGGGCGCGGGCCTCGGTGGCCCATGGCCCGATCAGCGCGCCCGAGCGGATCGTGGCCTGTATCGAGGGGGCGATGGTTCTGCCGTTCGAGACCGGCATCGCGATGGAACTGGCCGCCTATGACGATTGCGCCGACAGCCCGGCCAGCCATGCCTTGCGCCACCTGGCCGGTGCCGAGGCGCGCGCCTGGTCGTTCCCCGAAGCGGAGGGGGGGCGGGCGCAGAAGGTGACACGGGTGGCGGTGCTGGGCGGCACGGCGCGGGCCGGAGACCTGGCGCTGGCCTGCCTGGATGCCGGGTGCGACGTGCTGCTGGTCGAAGTCGAACCCGAAGGGCAGGCCGTGGTTCTGGAGCGATTGCTGGGGCTCTACGACGATGCGGTGGCGCGCGGCACGCTCAGCGAAAAGGAACGGGATGCGCGGCTGTTGCGGGTGCAGCCCGACGCGGGGTTCGACGATCTGGGCACCGCCGATCTGATCTGGGAGGCGGCGCCCGATCTGCCGGGCCTGAAACGCGAACTCTGGTCGGCCATCGGCCTGCTGGCGCGCCCCGGGGCACTGTTGCTGGCCTCGGGCGACGTGATCGCGCCCGCCGATCTGGCGGCGGCGGCGGAACGCTCGGGCGATCTGATCGGGCTGCACATTCCGGGGGCGGCGCACACCGGCCCCCTGGCCGAACTGCGTCCCGCCCCCGGGATCAGCGCCGATGCGGCGGCCACGGCGCTGGCGATGGTGCGCCGCCTGCACCGTCAGGCGGTGCGCGGGGCCGACGTGCCCGGCGGGCTGGTGCATCACCTGTCCGAAGCGCTGGAACGCACCATCGAGGCGCTGCTGGTGGCGGGCCACCGGGCCGACGACATCGACCTTGCGCTGACCGACTACGGCTTTCGCGTCGCGCCCTGCGCGGCGCTGGACATCCGGGGTCTTGACCGGGTTCTGGCGCATCGCCGCGCGGTTCATGGCAGCGACGCGCCCGAAGTGGCGCTGCTGGATGCGCTGGTCGACAGCGGGCTCACCGGACGGGCCGCCGGGGCGGGGCTGCTGCTCTGGGGCGCCGATGGCCCGCTGGGCGAACCGCACGAGGCGCGCGCCCTGATGCACGCGCTGGCCGAGGCGGGCGTGGGGCGGGCGGGTGACATGACGGGCGACATGATCGCACCCGTCTGTGCGGCGGCGCTGGCCAATGCCGGGGCCGGTCTGGTGGCGGGCGGCTTTGTGGCGCGGGCGGGCGATGTGGATGTGGCGGCGGTGCATGGCCTCGGCTTTCCGCGCTGGCGCGGCGGGCCGATGCAGGCCGCCGATCAGCGCGGGCTGATGCGGGTCGAGCGCGAGGCGATGCTGGCCGGGGCAGGGGGCACGGTTTCGCCCGCCTTCACCGACTGCATCAAGAACGGCACGCCGCTCACGGCTCTCGGCAAACGCTAGGCCGCCGGGGTCAGCCGAGGAAAATCCCGACCACCACCACCATCAGCCCCAGCACCGACACCATCAGGGCGCCCAGGTTCACCGCGACCAGCTTTTGCAGGCGGGCGCGCATGGCGCCATCGTCCAGCCCGGCGCGGCGCACCCGAATGCCCGACACGATGCACCAGATCAGCCCGATCAGCCCGATCAGTGACAGGGCGGCGCCGCTTGCGATGACGATGTCCATGGCGTTTCCTTCCCCGTTGCGCTGGCGCAGGCCTAGCCGATCCGGCGGGGCCGTGCAATTGCGCCGCCACCCTTGCAGGCGTCGTGCGGCACCGCTAGTCATCGGAAAAACCAACCATGAAAGAGGCCCCGATGAGCGACATGCCCCCCCCCGAACCCACCGCCGCCGACAGCAACTATCGCGTGACGGCGGACGAGTTGCGCCAGTTCATCGAGCGGTTCGAGCGTCTGGAACAGGAAAAGAAGGACATCGCCGACGCCCAGAAGGAAGTGATGGCCGAGGCCAAGGGGCGCGGATACGACACCAAGGTGTTGCGCAAGGTGATCGCCCTGCGCAAGCGCGACAAGGACGACATCGCCGAGGAAGAGGCGGTGCTTGAGATGTACAAGGAAGCCCTGGGCATGTCCTGACCCGCCGGGTCAGGCGCGCAGCAGCCGCACCCCGGGAATTTCGGCGATGGCATCGATGTCACGCTCGTATCCGGCAGTGAGCCGCTCGATCAGGTCGGGCGTCCAGCCGGGCAGGTCGAGCACTTCGTCGATCTCGTCCTCCAGCGCGAACTTGTCGAGAAACGCGCCCACCACGCGGCGGCGGATCAGGTCATTGGCGGGAGGATGGGCCTTGGTGTAGAGTCGCAGCTTCTTCATCCCTTCGGGCGAGATGATTTCGCGCAGCAGATCGAATCCGCCGTGCATGCCCGCCTCTTCGGGCACACCCGCCACGGCGCGCATGATCTCGCCCCACAGCAGCGGCGAATCCTCGTGGCACCACACCGTCAGCGGACAGTCGGGACAGGCGGCGCGAATCTCGGCCACGGTGCGCGACCAGCGCATGGCCAGCGGTTCGGTCGGCTGGATGAAGTTGGTGAATTCTTCCGGCCCCCCCTGCATCAGGCCATGCAGGGCAGGCAAGAAGGTGGCCGGATTGCGCACCGCCAGAAACAGCGCGACGGGGTTGTCGGGAAAGATGTTGCGGATCCAGGCCACCTTGTAGGCCTTGGGATAGATCCTGTTGCCCTCAAGGGTGGCGGCGGGCATCGAGATGAAATTCGGGTTGGACAGGATCAACCGCTCGGGCTCATCACGTTCCAGAACCGTTTCCAGAACGATGTCGCGGGTGTCGGCGCTGGCCACCTGGCCGCGAAGCTTGACCATGACATCCCGCAGGATATCGCGATAGCGTCCGGGGCCGGGCACCGACACCCCCAGATCGCCCAGCGGCCCGCGATTGCGCAACAGCGAGCGCAACAGCCGCTCGCCATCCGTGCAATGGGCGCCGAGGTGAATTGCGACGTCCATGAAACTCCCGAAACCATTTCAAAAGCGGCGGACCCGTGCCCCGCACTTCATGGGTACAACAAGATTGACGTTGAGTTAATCCCCGAAGTTGGGGGGAGTTTTTCCGGCTATCTGTCAGGTTTGCACGCCTGACCGCCACCGCCACCACCCCGGTTGCGAAGTCCGTGGCCCGCTACTCCAGCAGAGCGGAAATCTCGGCAAGTGCTGGCATCGACGCCGCCGCCCCGGCCCGCGTCACCGAAAGGCCCGCCACCGCGCGGCCGAACCGCGCGGCCGTGACCGGATCGTCGCCCCGCGCCAGGGCCGCCGTGGCGAATCCGCCGTTGAACGCATCGCCCGCCCCGGTCGTTTCCACCACCGGCCCGAGTGCCATGGCGGGCACATGCACGCGCGCCCCGCTATGGCACAGCAGAACCCCCTGCGCGCCCAGCGTGATCACCGCGCCGCCCACGCCCCGCGCGATCAGGGTATCGGCGGCGCGCCCCGCATCGTCGAGTGTGGCGACAGGAATGCCGGTCAGCGCCTCGGCCTCGGATTCGTTGGGGGTGATCCAGTCGCACAGGGCCAGCAGCGCGTCGTCGAGATCGGCTGCCGGGGCGGGGTTGAGGATGGTTGTCACCCCCGCCGCACGGGCGATGCGCAAACCCGCGCGCGCCGCCGCGATGGGGGTTTCCAACTGAGTCATGAACACCCCCGCTGTCTCGATCAGCGCGGCCTTTGCCGCAAGATCGGCGGCGCCGATGGTTCCGGCCACACCCGGGCAGACGATGATCGCGTTGTTGCCTGTGGCCTGTTCGAGGAAGATATAGGCCGCCCCGGTATAATTGTCGGCGTGGCGCGTCACCTCGGGTATCACCCCCGCGTCGGACCACAGGGTCAGCGCCATGTCGCCAAAGGTGTCCTGACCCAGACGGGTGATGAAATGCACCCGCCCGCCGGCCCGGGCCGCCGCCACCGCCTGATTGCTGCCCTTGCCGCCGGGGCCAAGGGCGAAGCCGTGGCCCATGATCGTCTCGCCCATGACCGGCTGGCGATCAGCGCGGAAACTGGCATCGGCGACGAAAACGCCAAGGATCACGACGGGGCGCATGGGCCTATGGCCCGGAGGGCGGGGGAACAACCCCCTTGCGCAGCATGACGCAGCCATAGAACCGCCGCTCGCCGGTCTGGATCACCGCATAGGCGCGGCGGGTCAGGTCGTAAAAGGCAAATCGTTCGATCCCGACCATCGGACGGGGCGCGCCTTCGGCCCGGTCGATCACATCCTGCACCTCGCGCTGGACGGCGGGCAGGGCGGCGGGGTCGCCCACCACTTCCATCCGCCCGGCGAAATCGTCGACGAAGGTGTCGAGCGGCAGAAGCGACAGGATCGCCTCGGCTGCCTGCGGTGTTGTGAGGTTCTCCATGAACAGCGGGCGCCCCACAACGGTGTCGCGCGCCAGGCTGGTGGCGGGAAAGTTGGTGTCGCACAGCACCAACGTGTCGCCGTTCCCCATGGCACGCAGGGCGTGCAGCACATCGGCGCCCAGCCTGTTGTCGATCCCTTCAGCATGGTCCCCCCCTTTTCCGCGCGACCATAGGGCGCTGTCCGACCGGGGCGCAAGGCCCGCCTCAAAGCCGCGAGGAAATCACCCCGGTGTTGAACCCGCCCCTGCGCAGTTCGCCAAACAGCCGCTGGTACTCGATCTTGGGGCAGCGGTTCTGGATCACCGTCATCCCCCGCGCCTGTGCCCGGGCTGCCGCCTCGGGGTGGGTGACGCCGATCTGCATCCAGATCACCGACGGGGCGGGGCTCTGCGCCAGCGCCATGTCGACGATGGCGGGCACATGTTCGGGGCGGCGGAAGATGTCGATCATGTCGACGGGTTCGGGCAGGGCGTCCAGATCGCGCACCACGGTTTGCCCGAACAGGCGCTCGCCCGCATGCAGGGGGTTGACCGGAACCACCCGGTACCCCCTGAGCGAGAGATAGCGCGCGACATAGAAGCTGGGACGCACCGGGTTCATCGATACTCCGACGCAGGCGACGGTTTTCACCCGCTTCAGGACATCGCGCAACAGATCGTCGGAATACTCCATGCCGCCGCTATCGCACAAAAAAACGCCCGGGCAAAGCCCGGGCGAAGTATGGAACGAGGGACAGTGAAGGACAGTGCGGGGAGTTCCAACCCCGCGTCCTGAGTGTGATATGGGTGCAACGCAGCGCCAGAAAAGCCCCGCTCGCGGTCTTGTGACATGGGCGAATCAGTCGACCCAATCCTCGATCTCGTCCCAGACCTCGGCCGCCCTGGCGTTCAGCCAAGCCCTGCGCCGCCGTTTGGCCGGCCGCGGTTTGCGTGCGGGGCGCGGGCTTGGAGCGGGGCGCGTCGGCTCTCGCAGGCTGGCCAGGGGCAGCATCTTCAGGTCGCGCAGGGGTGCGCCGCAATTGGCGCAGGCCAGTTCGTGGCGATCAAACCCGGCCAGCACCAGCGCGGCACGGGTGCGGCAATAACAGCAGGTTGCGATCTTGCGGGGTGGCCCCATCAGCGGCTGGCGGCGTAAAGCGCGACCGCCGCCGCGTTCGACACGTTCAGCGAGCCGAAGTCGCCTGCCGCCGGAATCCGCGCCACCACATCGCAGGTGGCCAGCGTCTTTTCCCGCATCCCCGGCCCCTCGGCCCCCAGCACCAGCGCCACCGCCCGCCCCGGGATGGCGTCAAGCGCGTCCGAAAGCGTGCCGGTGCCGGTGCCGTCCAGCCCGATCAGGGTATAGCCCATGGCGCGCAACCGCTCCATCGCGTCGGCCAGGTTGGTGACGCGCAGATAGGGCTGGCGTTCCAGAGCGCCCGAGGCGGTTTTCGCCAGGGCGCCGGTTTCGGGGGCCGAATGACGGGTGGGGGCGATCACGGCGCAGGCGCCGAACACCTCGGCGCTGCGCAGCACGGCGCCCACGTTGTGCGGGTCGGTCACGCGGTCCAGCACGACGACCAGCGGCTTGCGCCCTTCGGGGGCGATGCAACGATCCTCGACCGAGCCCCAGTTCAGCGGCTTTACCTCCAGCGCCGCACCCTGGTGCACCGATCCGGGGTCAAGCGGGGCGGTGAACTTGCGCGGATCGGCAATTTCGGGCGCCATCCCCGAGGCTGGGACGGCGTCGCCCAGCCGGTCCAGCGCGTTGCGCGTGACCACAAGGCGCAGCCGGGTACGGGCAGGGTTCAACAGCGCATCGCGCACCGCATGCAGGCCGAACAGCCAGAGGGTTTCGGCGGCCTGCGCGCGCTTGTCACGCTCCTTGTCGATCACCCACTTCGGTTTTTCCATCTGCCCGCCGCCCCCAGAATTGCGCCCCAGCCCTAGCGCGAATGCCCGATGAAAGCCAGAGCGCGGCCCGCCATCGCCACCCCGATTTTCCGGCTTGACGCTGAAATCCGGCGCCGGTATCCACGCCCCACTGAGACGGCATGCCGGCTCAAGTGGGCGACAGGCCGCAAGGTGTGGCAGGAGACTGTAACTCTCTCGCGGAGACGCACGCCTGGTTCGATTCCAGGGTCGCCCACCATTCTCACTAGCAAGTAGTTGGTTGCAATAGATTTTCTTTAAATCGACGGATCGAAACAGCCCTTAAATCCGCCCTAAGGGGATTAGTTAAAACACCTTGCCATGCGCTGGAAAAAGTCGGAGTGTTAGATTTAATACGCAAGGCCGACACCACGAGAGGTAGGCTTGATTGGTGTGTAAAACTTTGTAAGCTGGGTGAGAATCGTAGCACTTAAGCCGCTCTGTCATGTTCTGTTCACAACTTGTTAGGTTGTCTGCGTTATGTTCAACCCTATCTAAATCGAGGAGTTCAGCGGCGATTGTGCGTTGACGCAGCGAATCTTCGGCTATGGAGAAACTTCGTTGACATGTGCAATTTGCTAGGGCGTGTTGACGTTTAAGGATTCCCAAATCGCTCGCTGACTGATTCAAGGTTGCCAACATGGGAGGCAACCTTGATCCGTACGATTCTGACTGATGCCCAGTGGGCAACCATCGCTCCGCACTGTTTAGGCCGCGCATGCGACCCCGGCCGCACCGGACCCGACCCTCGTCTTTTCGTTGAGGCGGTGCTGTGGATTGCCCGCTCGGGCAGCACCTGGCGCGATCTGCCCGAAGATTTCGACAAGTGGAATTCGGTATTCAAGCGGTTCCGCAGGTGGGTAAAGGCAGATGCTTTCTATCGTAAGTTCAGAGCGTTAGGAGAAGATTCCGTAAATGGAGCAAAACCCTGGGCGGTGGTCGGCGTTTTTGCTTTCCCTGTGACTCGCTTTATGATTCATCCTGTGGATGGCCCCACCCGGAAACATTGA
>Ga0105055_10010077_pt1 | contig 11901 bp, 13 predicted proteins | sample BON03_FD_78090 | JGI IMG/M metagenome (GOLD analysis project Ga0105055, IMG submission 78090) | Freshwater microbial communities from Lake Bonney liftoff mats and glacier meltwater in Antarctica - BON-03 | ecosystem: Environmental > Aquatic > Freshwater > Ice > Glacier meltwater | place: Lake...
CACAGTAATTAGTAATTTTTTAATCATGTTTGAGTTAGTTAAAATTGTTAAAGTGTTAAAAAATAATCTATATTTCAATACGTATTACTTAACAATATTGAAATAATATTTCTTAGTATCCAAATTTATGTCATACATAATAAATAATGAACAACTTATGAATCCAATTACTGTGTCGTTTAAATGCCTAATTTTATAGAGTAATGCTATATAATATGTTAACTAAAAAGGCTTTTATAAGACTTATTAAGGTACAAAAGCAATGAGACATGGAATTGACGTATCCTTGTAAAGGAGAAGCGGATTGCTGCAAGGGGAAATTAAAAATTTATAGGAACAAGTCGGCGTTTTTTCAAATAGACTGCATTAATGTAAATTCATATTTTTCATTTGATATTTTACTATTTCCGTATAGCACATTATCGGGTAATCTACTGCATCAAAATATTTAGGAAGCTTTTAAAAGCGTCAAAATCTCAAAATCGAACTCATTCTTCTCATCACTTTTATACGAAGCAGTTTCTAAAACTTTCCAATCATCAAAATGTTCTAAATCGAAAAAAGCATCGCCTTCTGGCACTGTATCTACTTTGGTGAGGTACACTTTATCTACTTCAGACCAAGCTTGCTCATAAATATTGGCTCCGCCAATCACAAAAATCTCTTCTAAACCTACTAGTTCTACAGCTAATTCAAAGGCTCTTTCTAGCGAATAAACCACATGACATCCTTCTATTTTTAGTCGCTTATTTCTGGTAACAATAATGTTATGACGGTTAGGCAATGGCCTACCTATAGAATCATAGGTTTTACGCCCCATAATAATGCTATGCCCAGTAGTCAATCTTTTGAAGTTTTTCAAATCTTCAGACAAACGCCAGATAAGGGTGTTATCTTTCCCAATGACATTATTTTTCGCAACTGCTATAATAAGTGATAAATTCATAGCCCAAAGTAAAGCATTATCACTTAAAGGATCCGACTAAGACCTAGCGATAATGTGCTATTAATTTTCAATTCGCCGTTACTTAGATTTTGAATCAATGGAATACGTGCCGAAGTATTGAAGCCATATTTCCCCGCATATAAATCTAAGCCTACTAAAGCTGCGGTACTGTAACCGCCTGTAAAAACATTTCGAATACCATTTATTAAATCCTGTTTCTTAAGATCTGCATATAATCCTGCCGATGGCATTAATTGGCTATTGCCAATATAAATAGACCTAAAGGCCATCAGGCTTACCACGGTTTGATTGGCAAATTTATAGTCACTATTATTAGCCGAATTTAATTTATACAGTACGTTAAGATTGACACCAAACTCATGCTTATTAATGGTATAAATAGCGTTTAAGGGTACATCAAAACTTCCAGTGCCTAATTGGAAATTAATATTTGCTACTTCAGAAACGTCATACTGGTTAAAATCGGAGGCACCAGTTGGCACCTTAATTCCACCACCAAGCATGAGTTGATGATTCCATTTGGAATGCATTCTAGTGGTATCTACAAAGGTGTTTAGAACATTAAAATGAATAAGTAGACTGGCATCACCTAGACCACTTAATTCGCTTTTGAAATTATCAGTAGACCTGGTTTGAACATTCTTTTGAAGCGGAACAAATACCATTATTTGTATTTTCTTCAATGGGTAAAACCTACCCCACAGTTCAGCCGTTTGAAAGGTTTCATTACTTTTCAACAATTGGCTTCCAATATGAGAATCATATGAATTTTGACGCAATTTGATTCCCATAAACTGCTGATGCCCCTGTGGCAATATCCCGAAGAATGAGCCACTATTGGCACAACCACAAATATCACAGGCAAAGGAATTGGTAGAAATAAAAAAAGCTATAAGAACTATAATTTTCCTCATTTTTCAAGGTGCCGCATACGCTGCTTGGCTAATAAAAGTGGGATCACTTAGTGTTTTTAAGAAAGCCTTAATGTTTAACTTCTCCTCTTCCGAAAGTGAAATACCAAGTTTTGAATCTTTCTTTAATTCAGAATCCAAGGTTTTTGAATCTTCCACGCCATTGGCATAATGCTCCAGAACCATGGTTAGATTGATAAATCGCCCATCATGCATGTATGGTGAGGTATATTCCATATTTCTTAGACTCGGCACTTTGAATTTATACTTATCATTCTCATTCTCCGTAATTAAATACCTCCCTACATCTAGATCTCGCTCATAAATAGCTAAACCATTGTTTCTATAACTCCCGTCTGTAAACAAATCTGTGGCATGGCATGAGGCACATTTACTTTTAAAAGTAGAAAGGCCAGCTATTTCTTGAGGAGTAAAACCTCCGCCTTTCTCTTTTCTTACATACTTATCATACTTAGAATTAGCAGAAACTAAACTATTCATAAATTGACTTAAAGCTTTCAAAAAACGTTCTGTCGTTATTTCTGAACCACCGTATGCTTTTTCAAATAGTTCTGGATAGCCCGCTGTACTTTTTAGTTTCTTTAAAACGTTGCCAACTTCCTCATCCATTTCTAAAGGATTCGTAATGGGAGCTACAGAGAGAAAATCCAAATCAAAAACACCCCCATCCCAAAAAAAGGATTTCATAAAGGCAGTATTTTGAATAGATGGAGCATTTCGTTTTCCAACTCTATCATCTATCCCATGGCTTAATGTATGACCATGATGTGTGAACGCATAAGACTGACTATGGCATTCGGCACAGCTTATGGTGCCATCTCTGGAAATCCTACCATCATAAAAAAGCTTCCTGCCAAGCTCAAATCCCTGTATAGTGACGGGATTATTCTTAAAATCATACGAAGCTGACGGGAAATTATCTGGTTGATAAAACAATCCATCGGATTCTTCTTCAAGTGGATTAGGCTCTTCTGATGGCCTATTACAGGACATCAGAAGAAAACCGAAGACAATGATATTGAGTATTTTAATGTACATGATCTACAATGAAACCTTTGCTGTAATTAGCAGATATCGTTTTGCCAACCATAGGACTATGAATTATTGGCGAAGTAGCCAATTTAATTGTAGATGAACCATCCATTACTTTATTTACATCAAAAATGATATGTACAGTTGGAGAAGTACTTTCACTCACTTTTGTCATTTCGGGTAAGTTTAACCCAACATTCTTAATGTTATTTGGAGTTGGCCCTTCTTTACCACCAAAACCTCCAATATGGAATTCAAACTTATCTATCCCTTTTATGTCTATCACGGGAGAGTTCCCTTCAATTTTGAAAAAGATATAACCCATATTCCACGACCAATACATATTGTCACTTCCGTAAGAAGCTATATCCAATACACCAGTTCTTAGACCCGCGTCTGCAATACTCCTTAAACTGTCCACACCAATATAAAAACTCAAATGTTGGTAGTTCCCGGTAGGAACATTCTTTAATTCAATCATTTGAGAACCTGAGTCAGATTCCTTAACTAAGAAATATTGGTCAGGAAAAGAAACCATATCACCCATTTCTGTAATGAGTTTCAAATTCGAAATAAAGTAGTTAAGGGTAGAAACTGTATATTTTTCTCTTGAGGAGTTCGTTAATACGGAAGTTCCTAATACCAAGTCAGCAGAACCTATTCGGTTGTCAAATTCTATGACTACATCATTTGTGGCGTTTGGGTTTTCCACTTCCATTTTGTCGCATGAAGCAACGAGTATGGTTAGTCCAAATAGGCCAATAAAAAAACTATACGCTGTTTTCATCTTAAAATTTAAGTAAAAAGTAAATAATTTATAAGCTAAATACCAAGCACTATCAGAGCCAATTGTTTATAAATGGCCGGGCTAGTATTCTGTCAATAAAATTTAAGAAATGTACTGAGGTGGGTGAAAAATGGCGTTTAAGATCTTTTCGCCGTTTATATTTTGAGGCTTTTCCAATAAAACAACATCCTGATATGACCAGGTATTGTTGTCAAAACTCCATTGTGGGACTTCGGGAAAGCAATCTAATACGAGCAACTTATTTACGAAAGTGGCTGTGGCCTCGTTTTCATCTTGTTGTTGTGCAGCCTTTATTTGTTTGGCCAAATAGCACATACCATCACACTTTAACTCAGGTCTATCTTTATTCACACAGAAATTCTGGATAATAAAATCATTTCTAAGCTCGTAATCAAGAAAGATAGCAGGCACCACCATTGCCTTTACTAAAAGTAAAATCAAAAAACCAAAAGCCGCTAATTGTCTAAAATTTTGCATTTTGTTATTAGAAGCCATAAAGGTATGATGTGAAAAATCAGAAAAGATTGCGATTGGTCATATTTCCAGACTATTTTTTTTTCTTATAAAGCGGCACCGTACTACATGGTTCACCAAACATTAAGCTTTTTACGATGGGTTGAAGCTTTCTGGAAACCTCTACATAAATCTCGGCAGGCACATCTACTTTACTGCAGCCTTTCACTACTACCCTTCCGTCACTATATTGCTCAAAATCCACACCTAAAAGTGCTTCTTGGTATAATTTAACCTCTAAATCTTTCAATGTTCCTTTAACTAAGCAATTAGCAAAAGGCTCAAGTGCCAAAGCAAGGAGCATGTATGCCCATGTTGGAATTATCACATCTTCTGAGCAGATTATGGCCACATTTTTACCTTCAAATTGGCTCCAATCATGTTCTTTCAAAAAAGCCCTAAAGTCTTTTTCCTTAAGAATCATGTTCATAAAAAGATTGTCTTTTAGGTCATAAACCACTCGCTCGCCTGGATGATATAAATCCTCCAAGTTGAACGTGACAAGACCGCTACTTATTACTCTATTTATAATTTCTTCTGCCATATATCAATAACCTTCTTAGTCCTCAGAAAGTTTGGAGCTTTCATCTGCACTCTTATCCGGTATAATGGAATTTATATCCTCTTCCTTACTAAATTCAATTATCGCTATGTCTATAATTGGTTCTTTGAAAAACAACATTGGATTACGTTCGAAATAATCCAAAGCAGCGGCATAGTTCCAATGCTTTAAAACGAATTTACTGAAGATTAAAACTTGCTGAAAAACAAAGAAAACAGTAATAGTAAAGCCAGAACGCATGCCAATGTACTTGTCGAGCAATAAATAAATCAACAAAACCCCTACACCTATCAAGCCTATCCCCCAAAATATGAACACCGATTCTTTTCTGCGGAAAATATAATAAAACGCTTCCCAAAAAGCTGTCACAAACCCTATTCTAGGTTCCTTATACATAAATACTTTGGCATAAAAACTTAAAACTAGCCCAAAAGACATGAACACAAAAAGTATAAAGGAAGGTGGCAAAAGCCAAAAGAAATAGCCACGCTCAGTACTACCATGGGCTATAGAAGCGAAAATGAAATAAATAAGTCCACTCACTAGAAAGAATACAAAAAGCAAAATGCCGAGAAAAACCAATAAACCTAAATACTCAGGAAAAAATCGGGCTGATTGTTTAAAGAATCTACTAAAGTTAAATAATCTTTTACTATTTGATAATTCATCAATAACACCACCTGAAAAGAAGGTATAAACCAAAGAACCGATAAATCCTGCTCCCAAAGAATACCAAAAAACAGGCTTAAAATCCTTTCCTGAAGCATTCCAAAAATCCCCGAAAACCATAAAATTAAAATCAGGTACTAATTCGTTTAAAAGTATCGATTGCCCTGCCTCCTTTTCAAGAATTTGGTAAAAGACAAAAAAAGGAATTGCAGATAAAAGTAAACTTACCAGATACATTAGTGTATGTACCGGCCATTTTGCCTTGATAATTTGAAATGACGCCTGCAAACTATCCTTCATTGAAGTTTTTTATTCTCTTTATGTCTATTAAAGTCCCTCTTTGTCTTTTTCTCCAAATTCTTCTTCATAGCCTCTGTAAGGTCAATTCCAGTTTGATTTGCCAAACAAATAAGGACAAAAAGTACGTCGGCCATTTCATCGCCTAGGTCTTTATATTTGTCAGATTCCTTCTCCGATTGCTCCCCATATCTCCTAGCCATAATACTGGCCAACTCCCCCACCTCCTCTGTTAAAATGGCGGTATTGGTCAGTTCATTAAAATAACGAACTCCAATGGTGTTAACCCATTCATCTACTGTTCCTTGTGCTTCTTTTATGGTCATGTTTTTTTAGATTTAAGAATTTAGACTTGAGAAAAGATATTAGATTTTAGACTTAAGATAAAAGACTTTTAAATCCCTGTCTGCCGACAGGCAGGCGTGTCTTATCAGTGTAATCCGTATTCTATTAATTCGGAAACTTATCAAACCTTAACCTTCCCCCAGCCCAAAGTACTTATCATCCAATTAGGCAATGGCTTACGCATTCCTCTCTTTTTCAAGTCTATAGAAATATTGAATTTCTTTAAAACGGGCACTTTATGCGTTTCTACAAATTCTAATAATGTGCCGTCATGGTCTTCTATGTATGAAAACCTTCCTCCCGCATCACTCATGCCAAAATAGCCACCAGAGTCCACCGTAAAAGGAAATCCGCCTTTTGTAGCTTTTTCTTTGAACGCATCCATATCTAGGCAATCGAAACATAAGTGAATATAACCTAAATCTCCCCAAGTACGGCCTTCCATGATGGTCTCTACAGATTGGTCTAAAGCCTGAATCAACTCTATTTCTATATTTCCAAAAAGCTTATAAAAAGCTCCATCAGCAGTTTCCGATTTTTTAAGCAACACTCTTCTTACATTTCTATCACCACCTTTCAACGCCTTCAAATCTGCGAAAATACCTGTTTTATCGTATCGTATTTCTGAAATGCCTAACGTGTCTTTATAAAGAGACAAAGCCTTTTCCATATCACTCACGCCAATTATGGCACCCAAAACACCTCCTGTATTATCTGCTTTCTTTTTAAACCAAGAATTATCAGAAACCAACTGAAGCGGATTTCCATAAGGGTCATTTATCCATGCTGTAGTTTCCCCATTAGGAGATTCTACTGTTTTTAAACCTAGCTCCTTTGCTAATTGAGCCACATTACTCGACTTTATTTTAGCCGCATAAATACCTAAATCTCCAATTGAAGGCTCATGTTTCGGGGCAATTGGCAATGGGTCTTTTGATTCCCAAATCTCGGCTCCACCACCACCAGACATATTGACTGCTAAAATGGCCCGTCTCTCCCGCACTATTCCATTAGTATGCGGCGTCATTAATTCTGCTCTAGCTACATCATCAAAAACAGGCACATTTAAGCCCAAATGTTTATTATACCACACAAAAGCATCACCAGCGTTTGGTACACCAATACCTATTTGCTGAATACCCGTTAATAAATTTGCCATGAATATTTTATCTGTTTTAGAATCAATTGGCAATTAAATCAATTTATCATTTAAAAGGAATTAGAATCCTTCCATTTCGCCTTATTTTTGAAATAATTAAAAGTAAAAACGAGACTATGCAGATTGAAAACATAGAAGAAGTAGATTCACCCTCCTTGGTGTTATATGAGGAAATCATGGAAAAGAACCTTATGGAGATGATAAGCATGGTTGAAGGCGATACAGAGAGACTCATACCCCATGTCAAAACCAATAAAATGCCAAGGGTTATTCGAGTAATGGTTTCCATGGGCATTACGAATTTCAAAGCCAGTACCATAGGCGAAGCTGAAATGGCAGCAATGGAAAAAGCTAAACACGTGCTAATAGCTCATCAGTTAGTTGGCCCCAAAATTGACCGTTTCATCACGCTTATTAGGCATTATCCTAGTTGTACGTTTTCAAGTATTATTGACAACATTGGCAGTTTAAATCAGATGAATGAAAAGGCCATAGAAAACAGAATAAACGTTGAATTCTACATTGACCTAAATACGGGCATGAACCGTTCTGGAATAGAAATTGGTAAAGAACTTCATTCATTAATAGAAGAATCTAAAAAATGTAAAAACTTAATTTTGAAAGGATTGCATGCCTACGATGGGCATATTCACGACCAAAGTTTCGAAGAACGTAATAATAAAATAGAAACTGGATTTGAGAAAGTGGAAATCGTTTTTGAAGAATTAAAACATCAATTTCCTGAAATAAAGTTGATAAGTGGCGGTACTCCAGCTTTCACATCGCATTTATTAAAAAAGAACAGAATTTGTAGTCCAGGTACTTGTGTTTTCTGGGATTGGGGCTATGCCGATATGCTTCCCGAACAAAACTTCAGTTCAGCAGTCTTGTTGGTAACTCGGGTAATCTCAAAACCAACAGAAGGAATTGTAACTATTGACTTAGGACATAAGGCAGTAGCTTCGGAAAACCCAATTCATAAAAGAGTGAAATTTATCAATTTAAAAGACTATGAATTGCTTTCACAAAGCGAAGAACATGGTGTATTGAAAGTTAAGAATTGGCAAGAAATAAATATTGGCGATGTTTTTTATGGAATTCCGTTCCATATTTGCCCTACAGTAAACTTGCATGACGAGGTTTCTGTTATAAAAAATAATCTAAAAATAGACACCTGGCAGATTACGGCTAGAAGGCGAAAAATTAATTTTTAACAATGGAGATTACGTCGGATAATAAACTTAAAAGATTGGAAGTGGTGGGTGATAAAGTTTTAATCAAGCCCAAGAGTCATTCAGGAAAAACCAAGACTGGGCTTTTTCTACCTCCTACGGTTACAGAAAAAGAAGAAGTGAGAAGTGGCTACGTTATTAAAGTAGGCCCTGGATATCCATTACCAAATACGGCAGAAGAGGAACCGTGGAAAGTAAGTTCTAATAAAGCAAAATACATGCCTTTACAAGCCGAACAAGGAGATTTAGCTATTTATTTACAAAGGCACGCAATTGAAATCCAGTATGAAGGCGAGAAATATGTCATTCTACCACAAAGCTCTATTTTAATGCTGGAGCGAGCTGAAGACCTTTATTAATCATACAAACTTTCGGCAAATTCCGCCTCTTCCAACATTCCTTCTGGTGTAAAAACACCTTCTAATCTATAAAGCACTTCACCATTTGGCTTTAAGAAAAAATAGGTAGGATAAGCGTTTACATTGTATAAGCGAGCCACAGCTCTGCCGTTCATATCTTCGATATTTACCTTATAATTAATTACTGGCGTCCGCCTAAATTTCAAATTGTCCATAAAGTGTGCCTTATCGTACTCAAACGATACTTTTTGCCGAATCTCAAAAACTACCCCCTTCTTTTACTCGGCTCACTTTCCAGTGGGGAGTTCATTTTTTTCAAAAAAAACGAACGGCAGCGGCCGACCGTCAAAAAAAACAGCAAGGCAGCGGCCGACCGTCCTGTAAACTCACACATCCAAAATGCTGATTATAAATTAGTTGTGAATTATTATTTTAATCTAAGTATTTTCGGCCGTGTTCAAGCAGTACAGGGCGATGTAAGGAATTCATTTTGTTTATTTTTTCCTCGGACGCCAGTACTTATCAATGAAATAAACTCAGAAAGTGACCTGAGGAATGATGCTTTTTTGCTGAAAAAACCTAGTTCTTCTACTTTTTAGATGCTTCCCTTAACTAGTTAAAAGTTTTCTTTTAAATAATCCACTAAATCTGATTAAAGAAAAATTAATAATGTGAGTTTTAAGTATCATTCCTGAAAAAAATCAAATTTTAAGGAATATAATATTATTTTTATAGCGAAAAATCAGAAGAATATAATATTACCTGTGAATGCAGAACATCAAATCTTACAGTGCTCAAAAGTTTAAAGGGAAATTTACAGAAGAGCATCGTAGGCATCTTCTTAATAGAATATTGTTCGGCTGTACGGAAAAAGATTTTGTAAGCTTTCAAAACAAAACACTTGATGAGTGTATTGATTTACTCATAACAAAATCACCACATCCCGCACCCCCTGTTAATTATTATGAAAGTAAAGTAGCTGATACCACAGGCGTAAAAGAAGGAGAAACTTGGATAAATGCACCCTATGGCGATGGCACCATTAATTTTAGACGTGAGTCTTCTATGCGGTATTGGTGGCTACAGCAGATGTGGTTTCAACCTCAAACCATCCACGAAAAATTAGTACTGTTTTGGCACAATCATTTCGCTACCGAACTGAACGTTTACAGCAGAGCCCAAATGGCTTACAATTACCAAAACACACTGAGAATTAATGCCTTAGGAAACTTCAAAGACTTCGTAAAAGCCATCACAATTGACCCCGCCATGTTAGATTATTTAAATGGCAGAAAAAACACAAAAGAATCTCCAGACGAAAATTATGCTAGAGAACTACAAGAACTTTTCACAATAGGAATTGGCGAAAACTCAGGTTTCACAGAAGAAGACGTAAAAGCTGCTGCCCGAGTACTCACTGGCCATTATGCTTCCAAAACTACTTTTGATTATAGGTTCAATGCTAATAATCATGACACTGATAATAAAACATTCTCCCCCTTTTATAAAAACAGAATAATTGAAGGTAAATCGGGCCAAAACGGAGCTAATGAGTTAGACGAAATGTTAACCATGATTTTTGAGGTGGATGAAGTGGCTAAGTTTATGGTAAGAAAGTTTTATAGATTTTTTATTTATTACGATATTAATGAGCAAGTTGAAACGGAATTTATAGTCCCGTTAGCTACCATTTTTAGAAAAAGTAATTATGAAATATTACCCTTGCTAAAAGCCTTTTTTAGAAGCGAACATTTCATGGATAGTGCGGTATTTGGTTCTTTAATTAGTAGTCCTTTAGAATTCATGGTGAAAACGTTAAGGCATTTAAATCCGCCAACGCCTAGTTTGGCAGAAAACGTTTATGTGAACTATAGTATATCTGGCGTTTATATGCGTTTGGCAGAAAGCTTTCAGCAATTAATAGGTGACCCACCTTCGGTTTCTGGTTGGCCTGCCTATTATCAAACACCCATCTATCATGAATTATGGATAAATTCTGATACCTATCAAAAAAGAAATAAAGCTCTATTGGTTTTAATTTATAACGAAATTAGGAGAGAAGGGTACAGAGTAAATGCAGATCTAATTTCTTTTGTGTCTCAATTTTCCAACCCTGGAAATCCAGAAATTCTGATAAACGATTTAAGTAAAACTTTTTTCTCTGTTGACATTTCAATGGAATTAAAAGGCAAGATTAAAAAAGATATCTTATTGGCTGGCCAGAGTAATGACTTTTATTGGACAGAATTGTGGGACGGTTATCAAAAGCAACAAAGTAAAAAAGACATTAAAGATATGTTGGAACAGCGTTTGAGATCACTAGTATTATATATGGTTTCTTTACCAGAATATCAATTGATGTAATTATGGAAAGAAGGAAATTTATCAAACATGTATTAGCCGGAAGTGCTGCACCTATTTTCTTAAATGGCTTACCCTTATCTGCCTTTGGACAAATTAACAATACCGCACTAGAAGATGATAAAGTATTGGTAGTTATACAATTATCCGGAGGAAATGATGGCTTAAATACAATTATCCCTATTGACCAATATAGTAAATATCAAAATGCAAGGAAGAATATTGCACTCTCAGAAAGTAGTTTAGTTAAAATTCCTCAATCAGATAAAATTGGTTTACACCCCTCATTAAATAAGATAACCCAACTTTTCAAAGAAGGAAAAGCCTGCTTAATTCAAGATGTAGGTTACCCTGACCCAGATTACTCTCATTTTCGTTCTACAGATATTTGGCATACAGCCTCAGACTCCGATAAACATGTTTTGAGTGGATGGGCAGGAAGATATTTGGCAAATGAAAATCCCGACTTTCCGAATGGCTATCCGAATGAAGCTAATCCAGATCCGCTCTCCATTCAAATTGGCTCCGTTTTAAATACGAGTTTGCAAGGACCCGTTTATCCAATGGGAATGGCAATATCAGACCCCGAATTCTTTTATGAATTATTGTCGCCACCAACAGAAAAACCTGCTGTAAGTTTAGCTGAAAAAGAACTGGCTTTTTTA
>Ga0105055_10010081_pt1 | contig 11896 bp, 20 predicted proteins | sample BON03_FD_78090 | JGI IMG/M metagenome (GOLD analysis project Ga0105055, IMG submission 78090) | Freshwater microbial communities from Lake Bonney liftoff mats and glacier meltwater in Antarctica - BON-03 | ecosystem: Environmental > Aquatic > Freshwater > Ice > Glacier meltwater | place: Lake...
GCGGCGCGCCCTGCAAAGGCAGTTCCCTGGGCCACACAAGGGGCCGCCAAGGACCGCAGGGCCTGGATTCATAGTGTTTGTGTCAAGAAAAAGCGTCCCGGGAAGGATAATGGCAAAGCTCACAGCGTAACAAAGGCGCGCGTGGGATGGAAAGGAAGGAGGACGAGGCACAGAAGGACCGACAAGGACGTTGGCTTGGCAGCTGGGGCAGCAGTCCTGCTGTGGCGTCATGCACCACCTTACCCCTCTTTTTCTCCCTTGGCTTGCCGCAATTCGTTTGGTTCTTGATGCATCATCGTCCTGGGTTGTGCGATGCCTTCGACTGTGGTGGAGTGGTCAGGGTTTGTGTGGACGTGGGCGTCGTGTATTTGCAGGTGGCCGGAGACACCCCCACACGACGTTTGAACGCTTGAGCATGGGCCCGAGGAACGCACACACACGCGTTGGGCTTGTCTAAATGCAAACGCGAGAGAGTAGTAGCATAACCAGGCAAAACGTAAGTTAACATATTTGTTTATAATTGTATTTCTTCTTTCTTTCATACAGCGTTGGTTTTGCTGTCGCGGGGGCTGGTGATTTGACACACTAAAAGTCAGGGTGCTTTCGACGCGTGTGTGTCTCCTTCGACACACACGTTCGTCTATGGATGGCCTAAGCACAAAAGTGCCCTATCATACAAGCTTCGTTGAATAGAAATCAATCACCACGCCCTATTTTAACTCTATCAAAAATCGTGCCACAGTCTCAATCTCACTTACACCCCCTTACACCCTCCCTCACTAATACAGGTCGGTCCTTTTTCTGGACGACGGAAAATACATACACATACAGTCACACACACATGAACACACACATACAAGACACTACATAGAAATTCAAGCTCACATCGTCACCATCTCGCACACCGAAGAAGCCGCCGCCCGGGAGGACGACTGCTTGGAGCCCTTGAAAATCCGTTTGACGGCCGCCCGAAATCCCGCCACCTTGCTTCCATGCGTCGACTCCTTCTCCTCCTCCGCCTGGCACAACACCCCCGCCCCATCCACGTTAATCGAGCGCGACATTACCTCGCGAGGGAGGACGGACTCGCTGCGCCCTCGGTCGTCACTGCCAATCTTAACAGCCGCAGCAGTAGACGCCGCCATACCCACGGAGCCCCTGAACGACTGGCTGCCACGGCTGCGGCGAGCAGGCAAGACGACACCCAGGATGCTAGAGAGCGTCCAGATGCCCTTGTTCGCCTTCTTAATTACGACCAGCTGCTTGAAAGGAGGGACGACGTCGACGCCCTCCACCTCCTCCCCCAAAATCGCCCCAACAAAAGTATCGGCCAGATTATCAAACACAAAGTCATAGAAGGGAGGCCGGGCCATCACTCCCTCCGCATCTTGCCCGAACGCCGCACCTACAAAGGTGCTGGCCAGGTTGAAATCATAAGTCTTGAAAAAGGGCGGCACGGCCTCGGTGCCTTTCACCTCCTCCCCTAGCAGCCCCCCCACGGCGGTCTCACCCAAGTCAGAAAACGGTGCTGCTTTAGCTTTAGGAGCTGCTGCTGCCTTGCGCCCGCCCTTCTTGGCAGCTTTCTTCTTCTCCTTGCAAACGACGCCTTTCACCAACACGGCTTGCAGGACCGTCAATCCGCACAAAGCAATCCAGTAGTAAGCACGCTGCCCCTGGGGGATGACACGGCGGGTGTAGCGGACCTTGCGGCGGCTGTCGTTGACCCTGAAAAACTGCATCCAATCACTTGGCGGCAACTGTGTTTTTGGTGAGGTGTGTATCAGTGTGTAGATGGGAGAAATGAGTTCCACCATAGAATAAGATTTTGTGTGCATATAGAAGCATAAATACCCTTCCCCTTTTCCACTCTCATTTCAACCTCCGTCTCCTTCACTTACCTTATCGGGGGTAAGTTCCACGACTGTCGGCAGCAACACGAAGTCAGCGCCGTGAAACACCACCAGCTGCATGGCCTCGGGCTGAGAGACGGGCTGGACAAGAGCGAGCGCATCCAGGAGGAACACAGGGCCCTATATAAGGTGGTGGAGAAGGAGGAGGAAGAGGAGGGAGGGAGGGGAGGTGAGTCTTGGAGGAAGTGTGGGGGTGAGGGGGAGGGAAGGGACGTGCGGCGAGGGCACTGAGGGAAGGACGCAAGACAAGCACACACATACCTTGACGGGGCGTGGGCCGTAGATGGCGAGCCAGGTGGGGTTAGCCACCATCGTCACCTCCATACGCTTCAAGGGCAGCATGAGGCAGGTGCCGAACCAGTTGGCCACCTCGGCGGCCTCCTCCTCCGCGCCGCAGGTCGCATTACTGGGCTGCAGCAAGGGGATGAGGGAGGCCGGCACGACAAGCGAAATCACAGGCATCGTGCCGTAGATTGCCTGGTAGGCCGGGTTGAGTTGCATGGGGGCAGCCACGAAGGGAAGCCGGGGCGACGTCGACAGACATTCCCCCAGGCGCAGGGTGGAGGGAGGCGCAGAGGAGGCGGCAAAGGAAGCCACGCTGACAGTGAGAGCGGCGAGGACGACAAAAATATTGATGGCAGGCATGTTGCTTGGCTAAGATGGTGGTGGTGGCGGAGTGGCCTGTGGCTGTGGGGTGGGGAGGATGGGTAAATGAGGTGAGACAGACGCATGCTTTGCGTGATAGGCAGGGAAGGCAGGGACGCACACCACGCGCAGTCTCGACGTCATGCAAGCCAATGTCATTGCACGTGCACCCTGCAGCCGCGCCCTCGCACTGTCCACCGCTACGGGGGGGGAAGGGGGTCAGACTGGCCCAGGGGTTGGCGGTGTTGGAGTTGAGGTTAGATAAGCAAGCTTGATGGGAAAACCGAGCGAGCGAGGAGGCGGCATGCCCTGCAAACGCACTTCCCTGGGAAGACAAGGGACAGGCAAGGACTGCAGGGCCTGGATTCCTAATGCTTATGTCAATACAAAGCGCATCGGAAAGAAAAACAGGGAAGCTCACTGCGTAACAAAGGCGCACGTGGGGCTAAAAGGAATAGGGGGAGGCGCACAAGGACGGGCAACGCGACGGTTGGGGCAGCGGGGCAGCAGTCCTGGTGTGGCGTCATGCGACCCCTTGCCCCCATACTGCTCCCTTGCCTGGCCGCAACTCGTTTGTTTCTTGGTGCATTATCGTCGTGGGTTGTACGAGGCCTCCGAATGTGGAGTGGTCAGGGTTTGTGGACGTGGGCGTCGTGTATTTTGCAGGCCGGAGACACCACCCCACGGACGTTTTGAATGTTTGAGCATGGGCCTGGGAAAGGCAACGCGTGTGTTCGGAGGCCTGGTCAAATACTCGAAAAGGCCCTAAGAAAGTATCAGCATGACCAGGCAAAGAAGTAAGAACACATATTTGTCTGTAATTTTTCTTTTTTTACTTTCATACAGCGTTGGTTTTGCTCTCGGTGGCTGGTGATTTGACACACCAAATCAGGGGTGCTTTCGACGCGGGTGTCTCTCTTTCGCACACACACAGTCGTCTATGGATGGCCTAAGCACAAAAGTGCCCTATCAAGAAAAATTTCAATGATGAAAATCAATCACTATGCCATATTCTACTGTCCAATACCGCAAGGAAATTGTCATCTGCTGCATGTATTTGGGGACGTGAAGAAAAAGGAGGGAGGGGTATAATATTCTAAGTCTGAGGGGATGAATGCGCCACGAAAGAAATAACAAGGAAATAAGCGCGTCAAACGCGTGCACAGTAGTCGTATATGTGGAAATTTAGCCCTCCTAAATACATACCTTGGCCTCCAAGAGGCGCGGGCCTGTGGCAGGGTGACGTTGGCGTGCTGGCCACCACCATGGGATGCGTGAACGCCTGGAGGACGATAATGCATCATAAAAGTGTGACCACGTCCCCTGCCTCCTTTCACACTACATGTCGCGTTCTCATAAGCCCACAAAGGGGTCGAAAAGGGCAGCCCCAAGGTTGGGAAGGTGTGAGCCGCCGGACGACGACCAGGTAGATTGGGCTGAAGCATCCAGAGCTCCGAAAAGGAGCCGTTGCGTCGTAGCAGTGCTAGCTACAACAAGGCACTGCCACGGCGCACTGGCTCCCCCACCATGGCCGCCGAGTTAGCGAGCATCGAATCAACCTGGCCGTCTGCGGTTCGTCGCCCCGTCCTTCCAGTCGGCAAGCGGGGTTTCCCACGCTCTCGAAGGCGCGGCCTGCAGCGTCGAAAAAGAACCCGCGGAAGTGGCCAAGCTGCGAGGGCACATTAAGTAGGCAGGAAGGCTGCCTATCCAAGTGATGGTTGTGTTCAAATCCGGCAGTACCTCGCCTCACCAAGGCCCGCCTCTCGGAGAGGTATGCCCTGGGCGGCGTCTTCATGGGGAGGGCGGGGGAGGACGCAATTTGGGCGTAGCGGAAGAGCACGACGATGCGCTGGATGCCTGCTGAAGGTGTTTGGAGTGTATTGTGCCGGGCATTGATGATGGCAGCTAGCTGATCTGTGTTTGGGGGCGTGAGTGTTTGGGAGAGAAGTGTCGTTCTGTTTCTGTCTGAAACTTTGCCTTCGCGCACTCTCCGCTCCCCTCCCTCCCTGCCTCCTCTTCTTCATGTCTTGCCCCACCCTTCGTGTCTGTGGTCATGCTGTCCACCTCTAAGGCCAACTTACGCACCGCACCCCACCACCATAAGACAGGCAATCAGGCTTTCGTGCTGTCGTCGGCTGCCTGCTGCAAACGTCTGTTGTGGCGCGTCGTCGACCTCCCCTCTTGCATCGTCTTCCCTCCATCTTACCCGAAGAGTCTCAGCCTGCCCTGCTCCACACGCCACCCCAACCACAGGACACCCTCTCCGCTTCACCCCACGCAAAGCAACATGGTCCTCTTTGGTGGCCGCGGCGGTGGAGGCCGTAGCACGGGCATCGCTAGCACTCCTGCTGCCCCAGCTCCTAGGTACGTCTTGCCCCGCGTCTCCTTCTTCCTTCCCGCCCTCCCTTCCCCGCATCGCATCGAGCTCTAGGCACCACCGTGCGGCGTGCGATGACAACCAGCTAGTAATACACAAGCGTCGTACGCAGCCCTATCTCCAGGGTGCCCAACCCCCCGCTTTGCATACAACCCAAGAAAAGGGCGTCATCATGATCATCATCAGGCAGCAGCAGCAGGAGCAGCAGCACAGCACTAAGCCACCACCCCTCCCTATCCTTCCACAGCAGCACCCTTTCCGACCGCTTCAACCGCCTGCATGTCAAGACCGCGGCTGCCTTCACTGGCGGAGCTGCGCGTGACAACCGGCGCATCCAGACGCAGACCTCCCAGCAACAAAAGCGGAATGCGGCCCAAGCATCCTTCCGAGGACAGACCGTGCAGAACGTCCTGCCCAAGCAGCAGCAGCCCCAGCAACACCGACAGCAGCAGCAACAGCGAGGGGGGCGTGTGATGGCACGTGGTGGAGGCCGAGGTGTGGGTCTGGCGGGCCGTGGGGGTGTGGCGCGGGGAGGACGAGGGGGAGGACGCGGCAGCACCAGTGGACGGGGCGCCCGTGGTGGGCGAGGAGGTGGCCGTGGCCGTGGAGGAGGACGGGGGGAGGTGAAGAAGGTGGATAAGGATGACCTGGATGCGCAGATGGACGAGTACCACTTCAAGGCTGGCAAGGGCCCCGACCCGAAGATTGTCCAGGCGGAACGCAAGAAGGCCTCGCTGGACACGGAGATGGATTCGTATTGGGAGGCCAAGAACAAGGCGGCAGTAGCAGCAGCGGCGGCGGCGGCCGCGGGGGCGGCGGTGCCGGTGGTGGCGGAGGGAGGGGAAGCAGAGGCGATGCCCATGGAGGGCTGAATCGGCAGGAAAATGGAACGAGGGGGAACGAACGGGAGGGGGAATGGGGGGGGGAATACAACGACGGTGATGTGTGACGTAATTTTAGTATGAAATGCGGGATTGATGTTAACAAGGACAGGGGCGAGGAGGGAGGGGCCGTGGTTCGGGAGGTGTACGTGCGCACAATCACATCGAAAAGAAACCACCAGAAAGAAAGAAGAAGAAAAGCAAGCACGACAGGGATATCGTTAAGCCTTGGTCCAAATTAATGCTTACTTTTCAATTTTTCTACCTCACACCTCCTCAATCAATCCCTTGTCCCGACTCCACGCAAAGAAATCGACGCCCCGTCAACGCTTCTTGGTAGGGAAGAAATCTCCTGACAGGTTCCTGGTACCCGGGCAAGTCCTCCAAGTGGTCGATCCAGAGAACCGAGAGCCCGGGCAAGTCTCAGACATTCGCATAGTGACAAAGCCGCCCTTGCGCTGTAGTTGCATCCATCCAATTTGACTTTGTACAGTTGGAAAATCTTCTTGCCTCAGCTCTTAAACCCACCCATCGACCAAGTGCTCTAGCCCTGGATCCCCCAAGTGGGCATTGTCTCCCAGGTCCAGCGTCTGCAAGGCCGGCAAGGGCAACGGCATTGTTGTCATTCCGTGCAGCCACACATCCATGCCCCGTGACGTCAGTTCACAGTCCCTCAAGGAAAGCCTTCGAAGCGTCCGCGCACACGCAGCCCACCCACCACCCAGGCACCAAATCACTGCTCTGCACCCCTCATCCCCTACCGACGTTCCCGACAGGTCCAGCTCCTGTAATTCCGGCGAGGCCCCCTTGATTAAGGCATCCACCAGCGCCGCGCAACCCCTAGGCCCCACGTTCCGGTCGCCTTGGATATGCAGAGACCTCAGTCCTTTGCCCGTGCGCCACGCCAGCAGAGCAGAAGCCAGAAACTCAACCTTGTCGTCATCCATGCCGCAGTATCTTAGCCACATGTTTTTGAGGAATGGGAGAGTCCCCTTCCCCAAAGCTATAAAGATTGGCGAGTGTGGTTCAACGAACACGTTGCTCAAACTAATGGTCTGCAAGTTTTGGGCCCCGCCCCGAGCCAATCCCTGAAGCAGATAGCGAGTCGGCATGACCATGGCCAAAAGGGGCGCAATTGTAGGGTCTTCTTGCAAAGTAGTGGAGAGAAAGATAGATTTCAAGCCCTCCGCGCACAGCCAGCATCTAGGGCCATTTGCATTGCCCGTGCTGCCGCCGCATAGTGATTAGGGTCGTCACAGGCCTCGATACTGTACGCTTTGTAAATCATGTGCAGAGGCGCGGCACGTTGCACGCGGCACCGACACTGATGGCATGAATCAACGCCGTCAAGCTCCGGATGTCCTGCACATGCACCGTCAGTTTCGGGGCGCATTTGTACCTACGGATGAGGCTGGTCAAAACCTCGTTCCTCGAGCCTGGCGCAGGACGGCGGATTTTGATTTTCAGCCACTCATCGCGTTCTTGGTACGCCCTGACCTCCATTGGACATGCGTTCGTGGTTCGCCAAACAGCTCTGCAGTCGAAGACTGTCAAATAGCTACAGATCTCCTTGTGCAGCTCGTAGGAGAGCGCAGACCAGCGCGAGGTGGGGCCCGCGGCGACGGGCGGGGCGGAGGACGATGATGATGATGCATTGGCATGGCGCTTCTGCTGAGCCCGCGTGGACACCATGCTGCTAGCTACGGCGCGATGGCAGGCGTAGGAAGACGACGGGCGTGTGCCTGTGCCTGTGCGTGGGGTGGTGGGTGGTGGGGTGCGTGTGAGTGGTTCGTGCATGTGTGGTATGAGCAACAAGAGAAGCAAAAAAAGCAAGAAGGCCGCTATCATGATGCAACGGCGGACGTGCTTTATTCCACTCATACCACGCTCACCAAGACCAAAGCACCCGGCCACCTTGTCTCACATCGTCACTTACCACACCCTCGCCTCCGTCTCCAACCCCCTCCTCACAGCCATGCCGTCGGCGGGTGGACAGAAACAAATGTGCCGCTGCCCTCTCGCCTCCCGCCTTCCCACGCCCCTTCCTCTTCCCCTCCTCCTCGCCGTCGCCCTCGTCCTCCTCGTCCTTGTCCTCCCTTTGCCAACACAAAGCCACGCGCTCGCGCCTCCATCCATCACCTCCTCCTCCTCTTCGTCCTCCTCTACCTCTGGTTCTGGGCGTCCTCCCCTCCCTCCCCAAAGGAAAACACAGGACCTCGGCCGTCTATTGAAGGAGCAAGAACTCCGAGCACTTGCCAAGCTAGAAGCCGCGGCCCAAGCACTCCTGGAGAGCGAGACGGAGGTAGATGCTTCGGGCGTCCGACGCCCACTCGACCGGCATATTTCATTCACGCCGTCTTCGTCTTCTTCCTTTTCGGTAGACAGAAGGAAAGCAAGACAAGCGGCAGGGGACGAAGAGGAGGAGCAGGGCGGAAAACGGACTGGAGGAGGACAAGCCAAGACATCTACAAGGGTAGCAGCAGCAGCAGCCGACGAGCACGTGACGCCGGCGGTGGATGGACAGCTGCTGCGACAGGCGTACCAGGCACGAAAGGCACGTGTGGAGGAGCTCTCGCAGTTTCGGTCGCGGCGGGGAAAGCAGAGGAGTGGCGCGAGTAGGAATGGCGGGAAGGTAGGAGTTTACCCTTGCGGGAAAGCAGTGAGAGGGAGGAGAGAAGAATATTGAAATGAAATGCAAGAGCTTAGCTTTTCTTATTCCCGTGTTTTTACACAGACTCACGCACATCTACCCTCCCTCCTTCCCGTCCTTCCACTCACCCACAGCTCTCTCACCCCACCATGATGCCGCCGCCGACGACAGCAGCAACGACCTCGCTGCTGCTCCTGCGGATTAAGTTTCCGGACGGAGCCCTGTTGACGGCCCGGTTTTACGAGGGGGAGCGCGTGGCGGTACGTAAGTCGGTTTTGAGGCTGGTGGGGAGGGGAGGAAGGACTTGGAGGAGGAGGAGGAGGAGGAGGACTGCGTCAAGAAGAGCATGATGTCTGCTTCTTTTCTGCAGATTTCTATTTACTTATCCTTCGGCCTTACCACCCTCCTCCCCCTTCCTCCCTCTTCTCACTCCACAGGACGTCTTCGCCCTTCTCCGCACCGCCCTCTCGCTCGCGCCCCTCCCTCCCTCCCTCCCTCCGCTCTTCACCCTTCTCAACCTAGGAGGGATGGGGCCTCGACGCTTGTCTGCGGGAGATTGGAAACCGACGACAATGAATCTGACGCTCAAGGCCTGTGGGCTGACGGCGCCTGCGGCCACGCTGCTGCTGCAGTGGCAGAGGGAAGAGGGGGGTGCTGTGCCCAAGGTAGGAAGGGAGGGAGGAAGGGAGGGAGGGAGGGAGGGAGGAGTGGGGGTGTTATATGGATTTGTACAATCTCGGAGTAAATATGGCGAAGATAAGTTGTAAGAAAGGGAGAGGAGAAGGGAAGGAGAAGCGAAAGAAAAACTGTTGAAGAAACTCATTCACGTCACCTCCTCTTCTCACCTTTCACCACAGGACACGGCTGAGTGGCTTGACTCGGCCCTGCTGCAGCCCCGCGTGGGCGAGAAATAGGGGGGGAGAAGTAGAGAACTGAAACTGAGAAAGCCATTTTGTAGAAAGAAACAATGAACATATGGAAAGGGGAAATGTGCCAGGAATTTTGCTGTGTGCGTTTCATTGCTTTTTGGTTGGGGCGTCTGACTGACCGATTGGGGGTAGTAATTGGCCAGTACAAATAGTGGGCAGAGTGCTTAATACCGCATCTTGAGTTTATTTCCGTCATTTTATTCTTTTTCGCTTCCATTTCTCAAGCGCAATCAGCAAGGCGTGCACTGTTCTCACACAGGAATGGGCTAGTCTGACCTCCCCACCCCCCGCTGCCCTATCCCGGCTTGTGTCTAGTTTGCTCTGCCAAACCTCATCAACAAAGAGAGTGCAACCACGACAAATCAAACAGCACCCTACCCTGAACATCCACACGCACTTTGCACGATGAAACGAGGCAGGCAGACACTCCCCAAAAAAGTCATTTGCCGGCGCATGGGCCGTCCTCGTATCTATTGTAAAATACAAAAGTAGGGCATAAGTCGCAGCCGTTGTTCTGCCAACCTCTCTTTCCACGCCGCAAACCACACGACCATTATGAAAGGGGGTTGAAGAGAAGCACACGCGCAGCACGCTCACCCCTTTCTTGATGCCACGCAGTCAACCCGTTCACACCTCCGCACTCTCAAAAACCCACCATAACAACACAGCCACCAGCTGTACGTACGGCAACAATGATGGCCTCTGAAGAAACAAAGGTGCCTGCGACCGTCGCGGCCGGAAGCGCCAGCAACCTAGGCAAGCCCAGCACCTCAGCCAAGGTACGTGCAGCTTCTACGACAGCAAGTCACCCCCTCTCCCCTCTCCTCTATCTCAAGGGGATGGCTGGTCTTTGCGTGTGTGGGGGGGGGGCGCTGTTAGGTAGCATGATTGTCCGACGGGCCCGCAATTCCTCTCTTGCCATGCATGAGGCCGCGTGAACACTACCCCTCCCTTCATTCCCTCCTTTCGTCGGTATGTTTGCACGCCATGCCACATCTACGCACGCCTCCCCTCCTCTTGCGGGCGCTTCTACATGTACCAACCAACCCTCCCTCCCTTCCCTCCCTTCCCTCCCTTCCCTCCCTCCCCTTCCAATTTTAGGTGAGGCAGATGACCTGGCTGGACACACTCCGCCGAGACGGCTGCCTGCCCATGAAGACCATCGGCTTCTTTACCGGTGCGTAATCCAAGAAAGTGGTGAGAAGAAGGGGGAAGAGAGGGAGAGACGGAGGATGGGGATGACTGAATTGTAACGCGTGCATGCCCTGCCTCCTCCTTTACATCAACACTCACACCCTGCCTCCCTCCCTCCCCCCCTTTTTCCCCCTCTACTTCCCTTAGGCCTTGCTCTGACCGCTATTGCCTGCCTAACCTTCGCTGCCAAGCTCCTGGACTTGAATGTCGTCGGGGCTATCAACCAGGTGAGGAAAAGAGCGGAGGGAGAGAGGGAGGGAGGGAGGAAGGGAAGGAAGAGTGTGCACGTCGTCGGCACAATTTTTTGTGAAAGGAAAACGAAATAGACGAGGGTACGATTAACATAGGTATTCTGCGATAGCATGCAAGTACTACCGAATGACACGTTCTCACAACCTTCCCTCCCTCCCTCCCTCCCTCCCTCCCTCCCTCGCAGGTCTGGCTCGCCATCTTCGGCCTGATGATGATGCTACTCGAGGCCTCCAGCAGCAGCACCAACTTCTTTTCCAAAAAGGTGTCGCGGTGGTTGAACGAGAACATGAAAATTCTGACGTACATGACTGGGCGTGGCTTGTTTTATTGCTTTATCGGCACGGTAAGGGAGGGAGGGAAGAAGGGGAGGGAGGGAGGGAGGGAGGGAAGGAGGAGCGGACGTGTATTTCAGCTTTGTTTGCATGCATAGAAAGCTGGCATGCTGACAGGCGACATGTCAAATATGATGCTCACATCCTCCCTCTTCCCCTCCCCCCTCCTTTCTTCCTTAGATCGAGCTCGGCTTCTGGTTCTCGACCCTGCACCTTGTCATCGGCATCATCCTCTGCGTTTTGGGCGTGCTGACTATTTTCGTGGGGTGGGCCTTAGGAATGAAGCTTCGTTCCATCCGCCGGGACTTGTCGAAGGAGGACGACGCACGCAAGGTAAGTCTCTCCTCCCTTCCTCCCTCCCTCCCTCTGTTGCATACTGCTGCTGCTGCTGCTGCTGCTGCTGCTGCTGCTGCTGCTGCTGCTCGCGTGATCGTCGACAGCATGATTTTTCTCCTCCTTTTTGGGGGTGACGATGAAGGTTCGCCACGATTTACCCTTGTGCGCAGGAAAAACACGCCGGGTAGACCCTCGCTTCTGTATGAAAGGATGCAGCACTTCTTTCTTAGAAGGACGCGCTGTGTTTCCACGTCCACGTTTGCCGCAAGGAGTTATCTGGTGTGTTTCATGGCCGCCATGTCGGTAAGTTGTGGTGGACTTTCTTTTCCCACGCGGCTGAGGGAGAGAGAGAGAGAGAGAGAGAGAGAGAGAGAGAGAGAGAGAGAGAGA
>Ga0105055_10010085_pt1 | contig 11891 bp, 10 predicted proteins | sample BON03_FD_78090 | JGI IMG/M metagenome (GOLD analysis project Ga0105055, IMG submission 78090) | Freshwater microbial communities from Lake Bonney liftoff mats and glacier meltwater in Antarctica - BON-03 | ecosystem: Environmental > Aquatic > Freshwater > Ice > Glacier meltwater | place: Lake...
GAGACGACTGTATGACAGTGCGCCGGCCCTCGAGATGCCCATGACCACCTACAGGGGCGAACAGAGCAATAATGTTTTTGGCAGAATTGCCGACCCCAGTGTCAGCAAACAGCGTGAGTTCTCTTTCACATTGGATGCCACCGTTGCGGCCAGATTTTCACGCGGCGAGTTAGGAGGGTGCATCTATAAGGTGACATGGCAGCCTGGAAGCAAACTGATTCTCGTGGCGGGCATCTACCCAAGAGATGCATACATGGAAATGGAGGTGAGGGTGATGTTTCCGCTTTTTGCCACAACTGCCAGCTGTGTTTCACCGCGCAGGCTGGATATGGTGTATCCAGATCCCAGCAGCCGCCCCCCCCATAGGATACGCCCTGACATTACTGAGACGTACACGATAATTGAAATGCCCGGAAAAACCCAATGAGCACTGCCAGAAGTTCTTTTTGGTACAAGGGGTTCTATATAAGTTTTCGCGTGAGTGTCGTGCTGTGGTCCTGACATCGCCAGGGCAAAACACAACTAACAGCATAATGCAGGACGAGACATGGGAATCGCACGCGTACCGGTGTCCAATATGCATGCAGATATTTTCCGACGAGAGCGGCTCTAACATGACACCGCTAATCGTGTGCCAGAATATACACACGGTGTGTCGTGGGTGCTGCACCACGCTCAAGGAGCAGCAGCGCGGTGGCGGCGATGCAAAATGTCCGCAGTGTCGTGTGGAAGTGTGGAAACACGAGGTGCTGAACCGAGAGAAGATTTATTTTTTGTCCAAATCAATGCTGCCGTGTGGCAGCTGCAGTAATACTACAGCCATGTCGTGCGGAACTGCGCGACAGCACTCGCGTGAGTGTGCCGAGAACCACATCACCTGCCCGCTCCTTAACAACGACGTTGGGCTCTCGCGTTGCACGCAGGGCATGAACATTAGCGCGCTGTGGGAGCACTGTCAAAAGTTCCATATATTGGAAGGCGCGCCAGGCACCATGCAAATCAAGGCGCGGAAGACTGACAACAACGACAACAACGGGACACTTACTGCGACAGTCTTGCTGTCCGTAGGCTTTGACAAGAATAACTACTTCTTCTTCACGGTGACAACGGACAAGAAATCATACAACATGTGCCTGCACCTCACCAAAGAAATGCCCCGCGACAGCAGTGATACACACGACCATCACCATCACCGTGCCGCCGAGGTGGCCGAGAACGCGTCCATATTCTTTGTCGTGCGCCGCTTTTTCCCCGAGCTAGAACTCAAATTCGGCACCATGCTGCTGTCGGTCGAGGTAGGTGCAGTGTGTGGCATGCTGATGCGCGTACCGGCAGTGGTTTCGTCGTACGAAGACACCACTATGCTCAAGGACCTACCATTGCAAGACCGCTGTCAGAAAATTTTGCAGGTTCCCCTGGCATTACTGCGCCAGATGTCCGTGTGTCCAATCGCGGCAGGTGTCCCCGGCGCACTGCCAGACGACAATTCCCGGCTCAAAATAGCACTATCGCTGCAGATGTACTTTACCGAAGCGTAAATATGACCCGACCTATTTAAATGAGAGTCTGACCTACAGCATCTACAGCATCTACAGCATCTACAATCACAAATGTCGGGTGGAGTTGGTGGACAAGGACATCGTGCGGCAAGTGAGCGTTCAGAACCAGCAGCAGACATGGGAGACGACGACGAAGACGGTGTCGCAGCACTTGTCCTCATGTCTGATTTTGGACGCGCTCTGGACGCGTCGCCCGCCGAGGGCATTTACTTGCATGAGTTTCAAGACGCAAAAGCACATTATGATAGTCTGTCGCTTGAAGACAAGCAGGGTGAGGTGGCGCTGAGCCAGATGTACGTGGCCTCTTACAAATTTCTCCTTCATTCTGGCATGTCAGAGGTTACTTTGCGTATGTTTCTACAAGAGGCATCTGTTCATGGAAGCACAAACACACGCATGGTGGCAGAATTGTGGAACATGGGGATGCCAGGGTTGATGGTTTCCAGCGAGAGCCAGAAAATATTTGCAAGCGCTGACGCTATAGACCTTACGTGGGGAGAGTTTTTCACGTTCCCGCGCGTGTATGACACTATGACAGAGGAGACGATCGAACAGCGTGCGGCTTATCTTAATTTGGCAGCTGATGTTTGCGAGATCGACGGTGCGAACATGGAAATGTTCACTTGTGAAGACACCAGAAACAATCTCGGTGCCGGAAGGTGTGCCCAAGTCCAAACGATATGTATGCTCTTCTGGTTGATGAAAATTGGTCATTTGTATCATCGCACAGACGAAGGCTTGCGTCCGCGAGACGACGACGAACCAGTCGAGCTCAGCCGACAAGAGGGGGACGAATCCGAAGACAACAACGACGACGACGTATCCGACAACGACGACAACGACAACGAATCCGACGACGAATCCGACGACGCTGAAGGGCGCAGTGCGGTGCTTGTTATGAATGACAGCGAGTTTGGACGCACGCTACACCCGCCCGCGGACGACAATGAGTACATCCAGCGGTTTCAAATTGCAAAGAAGCAAGTTGAATGTCTGCCAGTGGCGGAGAGGGAGGGGCAACGTGGTACAGACGCGATGCAGGAACTCGTCTCCGCCTCAGCTGTTTTCCTACATCATCATGGTGTTCCCGATGCCACTATGCATGCGTTTGCGACAAAATCAGGTGTACAGGGACCCATGAATATGGTCAAGCTTGTACAGTTGTGGAAAATACGGATGCCAATGCTTATAGTGGAGGAAGAAGGCGACAATCGCGTGATAGCTTCTGACACAAGCGAGTCGGCCAAAATCACGTGGGGGGAACTTTTCACATTCCCATGCGTGCCGGACAGCATGACGGAAGAGACAATCCGACAGCGTGGAGCCATGCTCACATTCGCGGCTGATTATTCACAATCGGTCAACAGTACTGACTATCAAAATGTGTTTTTCCACAATGAAGCCAGAGAAAGCTTTGGTGCTGTACCGTACGCCAAACTCCATTCGACTTGCATGCTCTTTTGGCTGGCGAAAGTCGGGCGCATATATCGTGTCTCTGAGAGCGGATTACGCGAAGTCCGTGTAGTCATGAGCAGACCGGAAGGAGACGACAACAACCCGGGACATCTTAGCGAATCGGGCGACGACGATGACGACGACGACGACGACGACGACGACGACGACGATGACGACGACGACAACGACAACGCTGACGACGACAACGCTGACGATGACGACGTGGTTGTAGACCATATCGCACACGCAATCGCGAATCGTCCCGCAGCAGACACGGCTGAATTCGGTGACTGGATTCACCTTCGCATGCGGACTATCATGCATGATTATGGCTTCTCGACCGGGCTATTCGACTGGGCGCGTAGCCATGGCTACTTGGCACAGACAGTCCACTTCTGGGAACGGCCGTTGCCGTATCTTGCGACGGGCGGCAACGGGCGCATTGTGCCTGCATATCTAGCGCCACAGGACTTCGTTGGGGTCACTATTGGCGACGTGTTGGTGTGGCCAGTACCATTTATTTTGAATATTTCTCAAGAGAATGGACAGAACTCTGTTGTGCTGGAGTCGAGCATGCGATATGCCAGACGCGCGCGCGCCATGCTCATGATTGCACATGCAATGCGACGACCGTTTCTACAGCCGGCTGCTGATGTAGATGGAGAAGCGACACACGGACTCATCACAGAAGACCAGTTCAATAATGCAAACCTCAACAGCAACATCATGTTATATGTTCGCTGCCAAAAACTCATGATCCGTGTGCTCGCGGGTTGTGATTTGGAAGCCGACAGCAGTGCAGACGATAACAGCTAGTGATGCACACCGTCGATGCGGTCATTTGTTGTAAATAAACCCGAAATACCAATCCACACCCCCCTAAAAACTGTAATATTCTAAATTACACTTTTTCAATACGCACACTTTAGATAGATAGGCCCTGAGAGTTGCCATCACCGTGGATCTCCTCAACATTTTTCATTATGCAACTCAAAGTCTCTGTATCACCTGCCTCCCCACACCCACCCCCTCACACACATGCACGCAAAAAGTGCTTCACTGGAATATACCCTCATTGAGCAAGACAAGCTCTTTGAGATCTACTCCCGTCATCATCAAAATACCATAGAGGTCAACATTCTGAATGACATATAGAGTAGCGCGCATGAAACCTGATGTCTTCTGCAGAAGGCAGAATGTGAGTTTCCACAATGTGTCGTAGGGCATAAAATCACAGACTATATATATTCTTTTTCACGGAGCAATAAGAGTTGTAGTCGACCCATAACACACAAGAGGCCCGGAGGCGGTGGGGGTAGAACAGAGACTCGGATAACCTAACCCATTGACAGTCCTTCGAAATGTCGAGCGAAGAAGAAATGTTCCAAGCCCAATTCTATGAGCATCCTAATCCAGCCGTCCATTATGAAAACATCGACCGAGACCGCAGAAATGAGCATTACACACAGTACAAGCATTATATACAATTGTTGCTCAACACGGACTCTCTCGACGTCGAACATTTTTACAAGTTGTCGATCCAAATCTTCATAAGTGTCATAATTACGGATGTCCGATTGATGCAAGAAGAAATTCAATACCACCGGTCTGAAGTACGCAGACTTCAAGTGGAGATTGCCACGGCCCAAGGCAACGCAGGAGAATATGCACGCATGACACGCTTAATACATCACCAGAAAACGCACCAATGGGTCATTCACAAGGTTCAGATAGAGTTTATGTATCTTGCAAGGTACACACTTGCAGCACACATACAAAATACATGATCTCTCGTGATGTTGGCGTCAGGGTTTCCGTGCATAAAGGGGGGGTTCCCATCGCCTGTCCATTTTTGGGAGGACAGCCTGGCGAATTGAGGGGAGAAGTGTTTTCTGCAAATTATAAGCAATATATTGACAAACCTTTTACGGCGCCGCCTGTGTGCACACAAAGTATATAAACCACGCGACACTATCCGCACCTGCATCCTTCGGGTGGATACGACACAAAGAGTTGTCGAGATCACCACAATGCTCCTGAATAAATCTGCGTTTCGGGAAATCTTGTCGGCCAATGAAACAAAGCGGCTCGAGTTTTGGAAAAGCCAGATCCGGAAAAACATCGACAAGTCCATCGGCGACACCGTACACTGGCTTCGCAACACACTTCGCAAGTCTGGATCGTTCCGGCAGGGGTTCCTCAGCTGTGGTACCCGTGATCTCGGGCATTATGCCGTGCTGTACGCCATCCGAACCAACAAACTGGATGCGCTCAGGTTCCTCATTCAAGCACAAGATCCTGAAAAGTTCTGCATGAAACGCCAAGGCACAGCTGTTATGCACTCGCAAGGCCGCACTACAACGCGAATGATGCCAAATGTCTATGACGAAGACGAGCCCTACTTGTACACAGCAATCCAATATGGTACAGTTGCCGCCGTGGATATGTTGTTGCGATTGCTGGGAGGCGTGCAGGATGGCAAATGGCACTGGCCCGCCAATGGATTCTGCCAGGACACCACATTTCTGTCCCTAGCCTTGCGGAAACTGTGTCTGTCTTCTGAAGCCCAGCAAAGCACCGAAGCTTGGAAAAAGGTCAAATGCTTACTGCTACACGGCGCGAGTCCGCTCCTGCCCGATTCATACGGAGCCACTTCGCTGACGGTTTACTGCGAGCAAGTTGCTGCAGTGTGTGCGGAGTCGGTCCTCACGGGTCGTCTCTACGAGAAAGTGGCAAGTTCATACGACAAGGATCATATGAGGGTGATGATCGGGCTGCTTCTGTCGTACATCCCGCCGTCCCTCGGTGTTAACATGGCTTGCAGCAGAATGTGGACGACGACCGGCGTATGCAACCCTCTGCAAGTGCCTGCACAGAACGGCAACACGTGGCTATTGTTGATACTGCTGGAGAGAGGGGTCGAAATCAATACAGTTGACGCCCGTGGTCAGAACGCACTTTTCGTGGGGAAACTGACCCGGAACGCAACCCACGGCAGCACACCGCACACGACAACTCCTCTTGTCAGCCTCAATTTTCTGATCAGACACGGCGTTAACCCGAGACATATAGACTTGTGTGGGCATACACCGCTGACACATCTGCTCCTGAACCACCCGAACTCGGATCTACTTCACCAGAAAGTGGAGCTGTTGTATTGGTGTGGTGTTGACATCGAGCATGTCACGCAACAGCAGGAAACAGCTCTCTCGCTCGCAAAGGCACTGGCGGGTGAAAATCCCGACACATTTGACACGATTGTCGACCTCGTGCAGTCCCTAATCATGCGGAATCGCAATGCGATGCACCATGACATGAGACGAGCGGTTGCAATGCGTGTTGTGAACCCGCTACCTTTCCATCTCCCAGACAACCTCTTTGACACAGAGCAGTAGTTTGTGAGTAAAATGACCCGCTACGGGCCCTTTACACTTGCTCACTACCAACAAATCTATGATTCTACAAACGACGGGAATTGCATCTTTTTCCAAAGTGCCTTCGCCATGATGCATACAGTCTTGGCCCAGTTTGCGGCGTGTTGGCATTGCGCTCTAGTATATATGCATGCAGATATACATGTTACAGTAGTGGGTGTCGGATTTCACATGGATTCGTCAGATTTTGAAGAGCATCGAGAGCGTCTCAGAGTAGTTTGGAAGGATGTCGAAGGTGCGAATATCAACGTGCGGGATAAGTGTCAAGTGCTAAAACAACTTACAAAAGAGCCAAATAACAGGACGCCTCTGCAAGGGAAAATACTAGATGTGCAGGTAAATGTATTTGATACGCAAAACCACATTATTCAAGTAATGATACGGTACATATTTTCATCTGGGATGGGCCAATTTTCGAGAATCTTGCGATACGTCGAGTCACTGACGGGTGAAGCAAGTCAGACCAAAATGCTAAATGAATACAAAATGTTACAGATGGAGACATCAATACAAGAACTAAAAGATCAGCTACAACAACAAAACAGTACGCTTCTCAGTCAAAAACGTATGATACTAGCACTTGGAAACACGATGGACCAGATTATAAGGAAACTGTAATCGTCACAGGTTCCACGCCAGAGGCATGTTTAGGGGATTAAAGACAAAAAGACCCCCACGACTGGTTATATGCCGGTCAACTAATCATATCAAGCATGTAGTTGCATTTGTCGCGCAGGGCATCCGCTTGCGACGCGGCTTCAAGATTGCTGCCAAAGTAAATCCTCGACGATTCGATGGCATCTATTGTACACATCGTGAGGTGCCAAACTTCATATTTGTTCCCAAATGATAAACGCGTTTTTTTCTCTTCCGTCGTCTCGCCCTCTACTCGCCGGTCCAGTTCCGTCGACAATGACTCGGTGATTTTTTGCATGCAACGCTGAGCAAATCGAACAGCCGCCGTATCATTGGTTCCTCGTTGAATGCTCTTGTCCCAACTCTTTATAGTTTTCAAAATAAAATTCAGCTCCCGCTCATTTGACGGCGGCAGAGCGCGATTTTCTAACAACATCATCACAAATCTGCAATCATCGTGGAAAGTCTGGTTGTATTCATAGCGCAAGCCCACACGGTGGTAGTCTCTATGGTGAGGAAACAGGCAATCGTAACCGCACCAGAACGCTTGCATGATATCATGGAAACTGATGTTGGTATTGAACCCCCTCATACGCAAGAACTGCACAGCCTCTGTCTTCAAATTGTCCTCGTCAAGTGACATGGTGCGCACAAACATGGCGCGCACCATGCTGCAGGCAAGAGTCGCAATATCTTCGTGATCAGGCAATGCTCGCATGATGCACTCCAAAATATTGAGAACCGGCGTCCAGCGCTCCTTCTGCTGTTGCTCGCTCATGCTGTTCCATCTCAGGTTGTTTTTGAGGACTGCGAGCATGTTCGACACAGAATGCACATCCAAAACATTTTCTACAAACCTGAACATTGGAAACGGCTGGTGACTCCGTAATTCAGCCGCCAATAAGTCCAGACAAGAGTCGAGCTCGTCGCAATCGAAATCGAGCGCGTCGCACATGCTCAGCGTATTTCGGCCGTCATTTCTCACCGTCATGTTGTCACCGTGTAATTCCAAAGCCGCATGCAAGGCTTCAACAGCCCCGCTTCTGCGCATCAACGCTATGGTCGTTGCACACTGCGGATACTCTGAGCGCATTCCGTGCGACATCACTTGGCTGAGCAACTTGAACGCAATTGATACCATGCACACGTGCTGTGACCAGATCGACAGCGTGTCAACTAACATGAGCAGAATAACTGGAATGAACTGGTGTCGCACCTTGGACCTCATGGATTCCATTGGCGCTCTTGTCCCAATAACTTCCAGCGTAAACGCAATCAGATCCGGCGACACTTCATGTCGATCGGGAACTTCAAGCCAAAAACGCATCTTGTCGACAATGTGCCCCATAGAGCTGGAGCTCCCATTGTAATGGACAGCCGCTCTCTGCAACAACTCTAGCGCAAAAACACCGTGATTCCCAGTGTCACTGTCTGGCATCGATCGCTGCAATCTGGCGATCGAGCTCATGTCGTTACGGGGCGCATGCGTCGGGGGCGCTCTCTCTGTATTATCATCTTCGTCGTCATCCGCGCCGTCACACTGCACGGGAGGTAATGGCGACGCCATGTGCGACCACCACCGCGTCAAGTTCAACCGTGTCCTTATATATTATAATGCATCTCAATGAACGACGATGAAGATGTAAGAAATTCAATTTTATTATCGACAGCAAAAAAAATCCGTGGATGCGCCCTTGCGTCTGATCTATCTAGCTCCTTTGCAATCCTGAACATGCAGAAGCGTTTGCTCTGTGTGGTGCAAAAACATTTCTTTTGTGGAGCGCACTGCCAGTCGCAACGAATCGTTTATGTACACGACCACGCCGTTCACATCAGGCTCGGTCGCAACCCACCCGAGAAGCATAGCAGTGCGCGACAATTTTCCCATGTGTTCCAGCCGTGCTGACTGCACCAACATATCTCTGTCCGTCACAGACATCAGAGCAGACACCGCAGAATTTTCCGGCCGTAAGAATACACGCAACTCCGTCTCGGGGCCGACAACATTTGTGCGACAGAAATTACGGACGAAATTATCAATCTCCTGCTCGGACGTGCCTTCGAGGAATTCGAAAGTCTGCACCTTCCGCATGTCTGGCGACACATACTGCCGCAAATTCTCTGCCCGCACCACAAGAATCTTGTGGCTTGTGTCGAGCCTCACACAGAGCCGGTCGTCATCCTGCACAGACACAACATTGCCGCGGAGATCGTTCAGCTCCGGGCGATTGCGCAGATTCTGCAGCACCACACACATGCCACGAAGCATCGAGGCAGTGCGATGCTTTGGTTCGGTTTGCGAACTCTTAAAATTGGCCGCCGGCCCGAAATACTTAAAAAGACCAGGACCTTAAAACGCACGTTTATTACTATAAAAGGTATAAAACTCGAAATTCGAGGACCATTCGACGATCGCCAAGCAAGCTGAAGCTGAACAGATGGCCGGGGTGGTGCAAATCGGGATCAAATGTGCGTCCGAGTCCATAATGCTGCTCAAGGTTAAGCAATCAACCAGTGTCGTCAAGATTGTCAAGGCATACTGCGACTCCAAGGGGCTCAAATCCGACTCGCTGCGAATTCTCTTCGACGGCGAGCGCATTCCAGATGCCGCCACTGTACTCTCGCTGGGCATGGAGAACGGTGATAGGTAAGTAGGTTCTTCTGCATCACCCGATTGTTGCTATCAACTCGCACACACACACACACACGATTTTGACTTGTGCACTTTTACAATAAACAGCCTCGATGCATTTGCGCAGCAAGTCGGGGGATGCCACGGCCCAACTCTGTGGCCTCGTGGTCAGGCAAACGACTTACCCCCTAGTCATAGGCTTCTGGAAGTGACTGGGTTTTGAAGGTGTTTCCCAATAAAACTGCATTTTACTATTCATTGTCTCGACCAAGCAATACATATTTCTCAAAAACTGAACACGCAATGAAGCTGGTGGTCACAGCAACAATTGCTCGAAAATGCTCGAGATACAGTCGTTTCCGTTTCCTAGTTCGCCAAGCCATGCTGAGTGAGACGGCGGTTCTGGACGCTCGTCATGTACAGCCAATAGAAACGGAGTCAACTGGTAGGATGCCAATATGAAATCAGAGGCCTTCGACCGAAAGTGTGCTATACTCGCGGTCATTGCGGGCGAAAGCATAGTGCTACCAGGTTTCGTGGCCCTCAAAATATCTGCCACGCTTTCTCCATCGTTGTTGCGAGCTCTGGCGTCAAACTCAAGCGGGGACATTAGGTCAAACACGTGTGACAGCATTTTGACGTCCTCTAGATTGCGCATTGACTTGCCCCTCCAGCCCGTAGAACTGGTCAATATACCAACCAGCCAGTGAATGATTGTATTTCCATTGTTGTCGTGCTCGTTTATTCCAATTCCACGCCCTTCCCCTAGGTGCAACAACATAAGCAGCATGCCAATTTCATGCACGCGTATGTGATCCAAATCGACCCACATCGCCTCCACGGGCTCGCCTGCGTCTCCATGAGCAGAGGTGTATCCTGCCAACACATCAGGATGGTCCGTAGTCAACCTACGACGGTGTGGTTGGAAAACGCTGCACACAATGCCCCGACAAAAACGGGCCCCAGCGCGCACAAAATCCGCAATAATGCCCGAATTCCCGCAGCGAACATGGTCGTATCGTGGACTGAGCGATGCAGCGTACTCACGCCCGTAATCCCGAAACATCTGAGTACGCTGCAACAGCTCTTCCATGGGAGTAATGGATAGCACGGGGTCCACTGACGTCACGCACACCCCGAACCGGAGCAGCAAGCGCGTGATTTTGTAGTGTGAATAGCCCTTTGCATTCATTTGCGGTGTCTGTATTGCATGGTCGCGTTTCATATGACGGACTGAAAAATGCAACAGATTGCCACTTGCAATATTCCGTCCGACCGCATTCCACCACGCTACAGACATGTGGACACCATGTTGAAAGACCAGAAGTTTCAAAGCCAAATATCTTCCACTTGCACACACGTTGTACACGTGAATCGGCAGATCTTCAGAAATTTCACTGTCTGGACCCACAATCCACCCGTCTTCATCCTGTACACCTCCGCGCTGCCACAACACTGGCATGACTTGTTGTTGCCGCCGGGGAACGGAAAAGATGTCAACATCCAATCGTCGAGCTTTCCTGTCCATTCGTCTCTGTTCATCTCGTGCCTCCTGGTATCTGCGGAACTCATGAAACACTCTCCATAATGCCATAATTTTCACGGACCGAGAGGAGCGTTCGCATGACAAGCATTCACATTCGTCCGGGTGTCCACCATCACTTGCAGATTTTTCTAATAGGCTGTTTGTAGCCTGCTGTATGATATCAAACGCAGTGTACCCGTGTCTGTTGCGAATATCAATGTCTATGTGTTGGTAGCAAAGCAGCTTTTTAATGCACCATACTACTTCATCCCATGCTCGGGGATCTGAATTGATGCTTCTGTCTGCCACTGACAGCCCACAGACCAGCTTCGCGAGGTAGTGCAGTATCGTGTCGCTATTTCGCCCGTCTGCTCTGTTTACATCCAACCTTGACATGAATGCGACCAGCACGGACGACAGTTTCTCCAGCTCGTCATACACAATGGGGTTTCCCTCTTCTGCTGGCTGTTTGCCTTCCGAATCTATGCCGACATCAAACTGAGCAGCAAAGCCCATATAATTCTCATCTTCCTCGTCAAAAAGTTCAATCCAAACCACGTCCAACCTTCGTGGAGTTGTCACCATATAATGTAGTATGGTCTCGTCATTGCTGTTGACCACATTGGGATCACCCTGTTCGAATAAAACCC
>Ga0105055_10010086_pt1 | contig 11889 bp, 8 predicted proteins | sample BON03_FD_78090 | JGI IMG/M metagenome (GOLD analysis project Ga0105055, IMG submission 78090) | Freshwater microbial communities from Lake Bonney liftoff mats and glacier meltwater in Antarctica - BON-03 | ecosystem: Environmental > Aquatic > Freshwater > Ice > Glacier meltwater | place: Lake...
CCTATATCCCGCAGGTTTTTCAATGCTGATATCAGACGTGCATTATCCCGCTGATGCAATCCAATACTTGGTTCATCTAGAATATAAAGAACGTTTACCAACTGGGATCCGATCTGGGTTGCCAGGCGGATGCGCTGGGCTTCACCACCTGATAATGTTTTGGCTGTACGGTCTAAGGTCAAGTAGTTTAACCCCACATCCAGCAGAAAACCTATTCTCGAACGAATCTCCTTTAATATTTCACGCGCAATGGTATTCTGGCGCTCATTCAAACGGGATTCCAGATTGTCAAACCATTCAAAAAGCTTTGAAATATCCATGCAGGCCAGCTCATAAATATTTTTTTCATTCACTTTTATGTGGAGTGATTCTTTTTTAAGGCGAGCACCATGACATTCAGGACAGGTTTTCAGCACCCGGTAATTTTCAAGGTCTTCGCCTACCTCATCTCCGCGGCGTTCAGTTTGTTCCTCCAGCATTTTGATGATTCCATCAAAAGAGATCTGGTAATTTTGAACATTCCATTTATTGTATTCAACCGGAACGGTAATGATATCATGAGAGCCATTCAAAATAATGTCAAGAATTTCTTCCGGAAATTTTTCGAGTGGAGTGGAAAGTGAGAAATTGTATTTTTTGGCAAGTGCTTTCAATATTTGGAAGACCCAAGTCTCGCGGTATTCGCCAAGAGGGGCCAGTCCGCCTTGTATAATGCTCAGCTTCGGATTCGGGATAACCGAATGTCGGTCGACTTCAAAGATATAACCTAAACCACTGCATCGCCCACAGGCACCGTAGGGTGAATTGAAAGAAAATGTATTGGGTTGTGGTTCATCATACGAAATACCTGAAACAGGATCCATCAGGAATTTACTGTAAAAGAATTCCCTGTTTTCCTTATCACTAAGCTTGATGATTCCTTTTGAAACTTTTAAAGCTGATTGAATAGAGTCGTAAAGTCGTTTTTTATCCTCTGAACTCACCAAGAGCCTGTCGATAACCATCTCAATATCGTGGATCTTATAACGATCGAGCTGCATTTTGGGGCTGATATCCAGAATTTCACCATCAACCCTGACTTTCAGATAACCCTGTTTACGGATTTGTTCAAAAAGTTCACGGTAATGTCCCTTGCGGCCTTTTACAACGGGTGCAAGGATACTTACTGCCTGGCCTTCAAATTTTTCAAGTATGCTTTTCAGGATCTGATCCTCAGTCATGCGCTCCATTTTCTCACCACTGACATAAGAATAAGCTTCTCCTGTTCTGGCAAATAGCAAGCGCATGAAATCATAGATTTCAGTTATTGTACCCACTGTTGAGCGGGGATTTTTACTTGTAGTTTTTTGTTCAATAGCAATCACCGGACTTAATCCTGAGATTTTATCAACATCCGGGCGTTCCATACCACCAAGAAACTGACGGGAGTAGGCGCTGAATGTTTCCATGTATCTGCGCTGTCCTTCGGCATAAATCGTATCAAATGCCAGTGAAGATTTCCCGCTACCACTCAGTCCGGTTATTACAACCAGCTTGTTACGGGGAAAAGAAACATCAATATTTTTTAAATTATGTACCCTGGCACCGAAAACTTCAACTTCACTTTGCTCTCCAAGGTCAGGATTAGATTTATTCATAAATTGAATGCACGCTCAAAAATTTATGCAAATATGCGATTTTTTCTGCTAGTGATATGACTTACGAATTTACATTGGCATCAAACAGGATAAATTCGTCAGTCACTCAGCAAAGGCAAGTCTGGGTACGACTTACCTTTAGATTAGGCATCAAACACTATAAATTCGTCAGTAACCTTGCTGATCTGTGAAGGCGAAATCGAATTAACCGCAAATTAATGTTGCACTTTAGCATAATCAATCGTAATATTACAATATATAATTTAGGGTTAACAAAAGCAGTGTTCTTCAGCAAAAAAACGAAACAGATTGACTCATCATGCAAAGATTGCAGTACTCACAGAATCATGATCGCTTTATCCAGCACGTACGGGATTTAAAAACTAATAAATAGATGAAGAATATACTCGTACTCTGTACAGGCAACAGTTGCAGAAGTCAGATAGCAGAAGGTTATTTGAGACATTATGCCGGTGATAAGGCAAACATCTACAGCGCAGGAATTGAGACTCATGGAGTAAACCCGAGAGCCATTAAGGTGATGGCCGAAGATCATATCGATATCTCAAAGCATACTTCCAACAATGTAAACGAGTATCTCAGCATCCCATTCGATTATGTGATTACCGTTTGCGATAATGCCAATGAAGCCTGCCCATATTTCCCGGGAAATGTGGAACGATTTCATTTTAATTTCCCTGATCCTGCCAAAGCCAAAGGAACTGAAGAGGAGATATTAGATGAATTTAGAAGAGTGAGGGAGATGATTAAAGTGTATTCGGCTGATTTTATCAAAACAAATCTATCATAATTAGCAAATTCAGCTATAAACATAAATCGTAATGTCAGCGACAAACTGTGCACCTACGCATCGAAGAAAGAAGCTAGGATTCCTTGACCGTTACTTAACCCTTTGGATATTTCTTGCTATGGCAGGCGGGGTATTGCTACTATTGCCGGCAATCATGATATGAAAGTCAGGGCTCTGCCTCAAATCAGTAATGAAAAATTGGCGGAAACCGGAATAGAATACGCCTATCATATCATTGAAGAAGAAAACAGAATATACCTTTTAACTCTCCCCTCCCATATAAAACTGGAGTTTAAGCTGAATGGGCAAAAAATTAATTTACTGATGGTTCATGGAAGTCCCAGAAAGGTGGATGAGTATGTTCTTGAAAATACCGAATCAAAGTATGTGTCAGAATTAATGAGTGAGGCTGATGCAAACATCTTATGTGTCGGGCATTCCCATTTACCCTATCATCGGATAATCAGTCAGGATTTGCAGGTGATCAATATAGGCTCGGTTGGAAAGCCCAAAGATAGAAACCCAAAAGGATGTTATGTGATACTAACAATAAATGATTCTGCTGTTAATCCCATCAAGGTAGAATTTATTCGCTTTGATTATGATATAGAGAAAGCAGCAAAAGGTATTGAAGATAGTCCGCTGCCTGATGAACTTGCAGAACGGCTTAGGAAGGCGTTTTGATTTTAGATTGAGTAAGCGGGGTATTCGTGGTTTAGAAGAAAATAATATTTAGACACACGCGGCACGCGTGCGCTAGCAAAAGAAAATAATTATATAAAATACACACACGGCACGCGTGCGCTAGCGAATAGATTGAGAATATGAGATTAAACGAAAGAACAATATTTATATGCGGTATACTCGGTACCGTATTTTTTGTAATGGCTTCAGTTTTGGCTGGATTTATGGCAAAAAATTATAATCCGATGGCACAGCTTATCAGTGAGTCTATGTCTGAAGACCGGCCTTTCTCAAAAGAAATTCGATTTTTGGGGTATATTCCATCAGGCATTCTAATTCTGATTTTTGCCCTTGCAGCTCCTCTCAATATGCCCAAATCAAACCAGATTAGAATGAGCTTTTATGGAATCGCATTATTTTATGGATTGGCTACTATTCTCGTTGGAATTTTTCCTTGCGAAGCTGGATGCAATATGGAAATGATTAATCCGGGCATCGCTCAAATCATCCATAATTTGAGTGGATTGTTAACTTATATTGGTATGCCTTTCTGCCTTTTACTTATTGGTTTCGGATTAAAAAATGCCAATACCCGCGGGTTATTATCACGAGTGTCCACTTTACTTGGCATCAGTTCGGCTTTCTTTGTATTGGTCTTGTTTTCAAGCACTTTAAACCCTTATGCCGGATTAATTCAACGTTTGATTGAAGGGATTTTCGTTTTATGGATTATTGGCTGTTCAATTTCTATCAGAAACCATAAAAACAGGATCTGAATTATATGTAGCACACGCGACACGCATGCGCTAGCGATTGAGAAGGAAAACCTAATAAAGTAAAAATATTACCTCTGGTTTAAAGCCTTTTCTCATACCTCAATATTTATATCTCAAAAAAACTAAGCCAGCACTTCCTCCAAAACTTCATGTGATCTTACTTGTCCGAAGCCTTCAATATGCAGCCTGTAATATTCAAGAACCTTTTCCAGCAATTGTTTTCTTTGAACTGTGGAAATGTTTAGGTCTTCCAAATTGTCAAATTTAGCGTTGAGAATTGAGGTCCAGAGCCCCGTTAATGGCTGTTCAAGAATCATGGTATGAGGAGGATGCATTTTAGAATAACAACCGTTCTTTAGATCAAAAAAGTCAGCTCTGCCGGCTAAAGTAGTATCGGGATAAAAGCCCAGAAAACGGCTTAGCCTCAGCAGGAAATACAGGTGAAAATTTGATACCCCTATACTTATACTATCAAGAATCTCAATGGCATGAAAAAGAAATTCGAACAAAACCACATCTGATTCATGCTGCCTGAGTGACTTGTAAAGCACCTCATTTAAAAACATGGTGATTGAACTTTTTACAATATCATAGGGGATGCTAAGAAAAACCGGCAAATGTCTCAACTCCGAAACGCGTTGAATATTTCCTGAGGTTTTATGATAAACCACAATATCTAAAAGATGCAATGGCTGCAAACTGTTTAGTTTGATCTTTGATTTAGGCCGCTTTATTCCGTTGATTAGATAAGACTGTAATCCAAACTTTTCTGTAAAAATCTGCACAACCACGCTGCTTTCAGAATAATTCGTGGTTTTAAATACAATTCCTCTGGTTTTATGAAGCATGGTTAATCTTTGGAAGAAGTATCAGAATTCCGACGATAAGGGCCATTAAAGATGCGATCAGAACCATTCCGGCAGCAAGATCTTTGACTATGCCTGCCTTAAAATTGTATTCGGGAGAAACTAGATCAACTAGAGTTTCAATTGCTGTGTTTGCAAGTTCCGCCATTAATACAATTACCATGGCGGCAACGATCCAGAGCCATTCGGCAGTAGCAAGATCCAAATAAAAACAAAGCCCTGTAATTATAAGAGCAACAAAACAATGAACCCTAAAATTCAATTGGGTTTTGAATGTGTACTTTAAACCCTTTAAGGCGAAATTAAATCCATTAAAAAATTTCTTCATTCTTTGTTAAAATTTAAAACGGCCGGATTCAATTACATCTAATTTACTGACAGATATCGAATTATCAGATTAATCAAGCCCAAATTAAGAATTTTTGTAGTTTTACAGACTGTTTTTGCCATAATCCTAAACCGCACAGCATGTGGAATTACTTTTCCAAATTTATACTTTCAAACCGGGTTTCAATTCTTATAATCTTTTTCGTTTTAACCCTGTTCATGGCATGGAAAGCCAGTTTTGTTAAATTATCCTATACCGGGAGCAAAATTCTTCCGCAAACTGATTCCGCTTTTATAAGTTATAATGATTTCAAAAGCAAGTTTGGAGAGGACGGGAACATGATGGTTTTGGGAATAAGCTCTCCAGAGTTAATGAACAAGAAACTGTTCAATGATTGGAGCAATCTCGCTCTAGAGCTACAGAAACTAGAAGGAATCAAGCAGGTACTCTCTGTTGGTAACCTCTTTGATCTTCAGAAAGATACCGCCAATCAGCGATTTGTTTTAAAGCAAATTAATGGAGGGACAATCCTTCGTGATTCTGAGATGGACAGCATTAAAAATCGCATTTACAAACTGCCATTTTATGAGGGATTGATCTATAATAAGGAAAGCAATGCGACATTAATGGCCATTAATTTTGATCATAAGATCCTGAACACACCAAAACGCGGACCTATTATTAAAACGATATTGGAAAAAGCCGATGCCTTCAGCAAAAAACACAGTATAGAAGTACATTATTCGGGGCTACCATTCATCCGGACAGCAGTCAGTCAGTTGGTATCCAGGGAGTTTGTATTATTTCTTGGTCTTTCCATTCTGGTCTCTGCAATAATTCTGTTTATGTTTTTCAGAAAATTATATCCAGTTCTTTTCCCAATCATCCTTGTAATTGTTGGAGTGATCTGGAGCCTGGCAACACTGGTGATGTTCGGATACGAGATCACGATTCTAACCGGTTTAATTCCTCCTCTGATTGTTATTATCGGAATTCCCAATAGTATCCTGCTCTTGAATAAATACCATAATGAACTGAGAAAGCATGGCGATAAAGACAAGGCATTGCACGTTACTATACTTCGGATATCAGAAACCACACTGATCGCCAATGTTACCGCTGCAATTGGATTTGGGGTTTTATTTTTTACAGGTAGTGAATTACTGGTTCAATTTGGGCTTGTTGCTGCATTGAATGTGATGGCAACCTGGTTTATCTGCCTTTGTCTCATACCAATCATATTTAGTTATCTTCCTTTACCAAAACTTAAGCCTCAGGAAGATCATGATAATGGTTTATTGCATAAGCTGCTGGTAAAGACCGACTTTCTAGTGCATGAGCGCAGTCATTTGATCTATGTTTTTACTGTTGTAATCTCCCTGATCTCAGTACTTGGAGTGATGCAGATTAATGTAAACGGTTATGTGGTTGATGATCTACCTCAAAACTCTCCGATTAACCGCGATCTGAAATTCTTTGAGAAGAATTTTGAAGGTATTCTGCCGCTGGAAGTCAGCGTTGATACCCGGAAAAAGAATGGGGTTCTAAATCTCTCAACCATCAAAAAGGTGGATAAAATGGAGGAAATGATCTCGGCATATCCTGAATTTTCGCGTTCAGTTTCATTAAATAAAGCATTAAAATACGCCTCTCAGGCTTTCTATAATGGAGATCCCCAATTCTTCCGCATCCCTAATGATATGGAGAAGAATTTTGTCCTATCTTATCTTGCAAATTCTGGTGGGAACAGTGATATGTTGAAAGGCTTTATCGACAGCAATAAACAGGTGGCAAGGGTAAGTTTTCAGATGGCTGACGTCGGGTCAAAACGAATGAATGTATTGCTTGACGAATTAAAACCACGCATCGATTCAATTCTAAATCCTGAACGCTTTGATGTATTGTTGACAGGTTCAAGTATCATTTTCTCGAAAGGAACAGATTATATGCTGAAACACCTGATGGAAAGTATCTTGCTTGCTATATTTCTGATTTCTTTGCTTAGGTTGTTCCAGTTCAGAGACCTTAGAATTATGTTCATCTCGCTTTTACCAAATATTATCCCATTGATTATTACGGCAGGTTTGATGGGCTTTTTCAATATTCCGCTCAAGCCCTCTACCATTCTGATATTTACCATTGCTTTCGGACTTGCATCTGATCAGACTATCTATTTTCTGACCAGGTATCAGCAGGAATTACAGACGACTGATTTCACAACAACTAAGGTTATTTCAGACACCATCCGTGAAACCGGGGTAAGCATGACCTATATCGCACTCATACTTTTTTTCGGATTCGGAATTTTTACTGCCTCAACCTTTGGAGGGACCATGATCCTAGGATTACTCCTGTCGATTACATTAATCATCGCGCTTATATCCAACCTTACACTTTTACCTGCCTTGCTTGTTCTAATAGATAAACGGAAAAGGAGAAAAATCGCAAAAGCTAAAGGAGAAACCTGGGATATTTAAACTAGGCAGGGCTAGTAATCTAGGCTGGATATTTAATCTAGGCTGGTGAGCGCATGTCGCGAGTACCATAAATTAATTCAGTAATTAAGTATTGAGGTTAAAGAAGCACACGCGTCACGCGTTGGTTAGCAAAACTTACTATCAAAACTTAACAAATCTATTCTTCAGTTTCAGAGGAACGCCCTTTCAGTAATGCATTCCGATCCATTTTACGAATCAAGCTATAGATAATCAGTAAAAAGCCAACACCAAACGCTATTGTCCCGATAATCATTGCCCAACCATACTTGATTTCATCACCTTCCATCAGATAATATCCAAGGAAGTTAAATGCAATTCCGATGAGGATTAACCAAAGGCCGCGACGCATATATTTATTTCCCATAGAGCAACATTAGTTTAATGCAAAGGTACACAAAATACTTATTTTGAATTCTGTTCGTCCTTAGGCCAATTAATGATTTCAAAAATCTGCGTTTTAAGCCTTAATTTTCTTAACTTTGCATCCTTAAATTTTGGGAGTTAAAGCAAGATGTACAAAGAATATAAGCAACTTGATCTATCAAAAACCGGGAAAGAGATCTTAGATTACTGGAAGCAAAACCAAGTATTCGATAAAAGCATTTCCAATCGGCCTGCTACTAAACCTTATATCTTTTACGAAGGACCCCCATCTGCTAATGGGATGCCGGGCATACATCATGTGATGGCTCGTTCCATAAAAGATATTTTCTGTCGCTATAAAACTCTGAAAGGTTATCAAGTGAAACGTAAAGGCGGATGGGATACCCATGGCTTGCCAATTGAATTGGCGGTAGAGAAAAAACTGGGGATAACTAAAGATGATATAGGTAAAAGTATAAGCGTTGACGATTACAATGCTGCTTGCCGTACTGAGGTGATGAAATACACCGATGTTTGGAATGACCTTACCGAGAAAATGGGTTATTGGGTTGACCTTGAAAATCCATACATCACCTATGAAAATGAATACATAGAAACACTTTGGTGGATACTGAAGCAGTTTTATGAAAAAGGCCTTTTGTACAAAGGTTATACCGTTCAGCCATATTCTCCTGCTGCAGGAACCGGATTAAGTTCTCATGAATTGAATCAACCCGGTACCTACAAGATGCTGAAAGACACTTCCATCGTTGCTCAGTTCCATTTAAAAATTGATCAAGATCATCCATTGAAGGATATTTTGTTTGATAATACCGAAGAAGACACCGTAATATTGGCATGGACAACTACCCCGTGGACATTGCCATCAAACTGCGCTCTAGCCGTAGGAGCATCGATCACTTATGTAAAAGTCCGGACATTCAATCCATATACCTTCCAATCCGTTAGTGTCATTCTGGCAAAGGAACTTGTTTCAAAATACTTCAAAGATGAAGCTAAAGCTATTTCTTTTGAGGATTATACTGCTGGCGACAAACTAATCCCATGGAAGCAAGTCGTTGAATTTAAGGGTTCTGAACTTGTCGGACTGCATTATCATCAGCTGATGCCTTATGTAAGCAATGCTGATCTTGAAAAAAATGCATTCCGCGTTATTCCTGCCGACTTTGTAACTACTGAGGATGGTACCGGTATCGTACATACAGCTTCTGTTTTTGGTGCTGATGACTTCAAGGCTGCCCGTGAGAACAATGTTCCATCGGTAATGATCAGGGATGAAAAAGGAAACGAGCTTCCGCTTGTTGATAAACGGGGACGTTTTGTTGATGAGGTCACAGATTTTGCCGGAAGGTTCGTAAAAGAAGAATATTACAGTGATGAGGAACGCAAAGGCCCTGATTTCAGGCCTACAGATGTGCTCATTGCCATCAAATTAAAAGAAGAGAATAAGGCTTTTGATGTTAAGAAATACGAACACAGCTATCCGCATTGCTGGCGTACAGATAAGCCAATTCTATATTATCCTTTGGATAGCTGGTTTATTAAAACCACAGCAGTAAAAGATCGTCTTGTTGAACTAAATAAAACTATAAACTGGAAACCTGAATCAACCGGAACAGGGCGTTTTGGAAACTGGTTGGAGAATCTGGTAGACTGGAATCTTTCCCGTTCAAGATATTGGGGTACTCCATTGCCAATCTGGAGGACGGTTGACGGAACTGAAGAAAAGTGTGTTGGCTCTATTGAAGAACTCAGATCAGAAATCAAAAAAGCAGTGGAAGCAGGGTTAATGGATGCTTTATTTGAGATCACTGATATGCACCGTCCTTATGTTGATGATGTAATCCTTGTTTCCAAATCAGGCAAAAAAATGATTCGTGAAACGGATCTAATCGATGTCTGGTTCGATTCAGGATCAATGCCTTATGCACAATGGGGGCTTCCTCCAACGGCTGAAGGCAAAAGCGGTAGTATAAGTCCGGAAGCATTTTTAGAATACTGGAATAAGCAAGCAGGAACTGCCAACGAGCCGGGTTCAATCTACCCTGCCGACTTCATTGCAGAAGGGGTCGACCAGACCCGAGGATGGTTTTTTACTATGCATGCCATTGGTGTGATGCTGCATGATAGCATTTCATTCAAAAACGTAGTCTCAAACGGCCTTGTATTAGATAAGAACGGCAATAAGATGTCGAAGCGCCTGGGAAATGGGGTTGATCCCTTTGAGACTATCGAAAAATATGGTGCGGATCCTACCCGTTGGTATATGATCAGCAATGCTTCCCCATGGGACAACCTGAAATTCAATATCGAAGGAATTGATGAGGTTCGCCGCAAGTTTTTCGGAACCTTGCACAACACCTATGCATTCTTCGCATTATATGCCAATATCGATGGCTTCAGCTATAAAGAGGAAGATATTAAAGATCGCCCTGAAATTGACCGATGGATTATTTCATTATTGAATTCCTTGAGTCTTGAGGTAGATCAGTTTTATGCAGATTTTGAACCAACACGTGCTACCCGGGCCATTCAGAATTTTGTGGATGAGCATTTGAGTAATTGGTACGTCCGTTTATGCCGCCGCCGCTTCTGGAAAGGTGAATATACTGAGGATAAAATCTCGGCATACCAGACACTCTATACCTGTTTGAATACTATTGCAAAACTGATGTCACCTGTAGCGCCCTTCTTCAGCGATCGCTTATTTATTGACCTGAATAAAGTAACCGGTAAAGAGGATGTAATTTCTGTTCACCTCGCAGACTTCCCCGGTTATAACAAAGCCCTGGTAGACAAGGATTTGGAGGAACGAATGGCACTTGCCCAGGATATTTCCTCGCTAATCCTTTCACTACGTAAAAAGGTAAGTATTAACGTAAGACAACCCTTAAGCAAGGCTATGATCCCTGTGCTGGATAAAAATTTCAAAGCAAAGGTTGAAAAGGTAAAAGATCTAATACTTTCTGAGACCAACTTGAAGAATATTGAGTACATTAATGATACATCCGGAATTATCAGCAAAAAAATAAAACCAAACTTCAAAGCTTTAGGCCCTAAAGTTGGCAAGGATATGAAGCTTGTGGCAGAAGCACTAAATACGCTGTCTCAAAAGGACATCAGCCACTTTGAAAACGAAGGTTGCATTGCCATTATAGGAACTTCCTATGTGATTGAGCTGATAGATGTAGAAGTTCTTGCAGAAGATGTACCGGGCTGGCAGGTTGCAAACCTTGGAAACTTAACTGTTGCTTTGGATATTACGCTTACAGAAGACTTAAAGCAGGAAGGTATTTCAAGAGAATTAGTAAACCGAATCCAGAACCTAAGAAAAGAACTTAGTTTTGAAGTGACTGACAAGATCAGGGTAAAGGTTAAAGAGCATCCATATATTTCGGAAGCACTGAAAAATAATTTATCCTATATTTGCGCGGAAATCCTAGCTGACTCATTGGAGCTTGTGACAGATCTTGATTCGGGTGAAACAGTAAGCATTGATGAAAAGGAATTAATAATACAAATAAATAAAGGATAGAAATGGATAAGCACGAAAAAACTAGATATTCCGATACAGAATTACAGGAATTTAAAGATATCATTATTGAAAAGATACGTAGTTCAAAAGAAGAATTAGCTGCCTTAACGCAATCGTTAAGCAGTCCGAACATGAACGGAACAGATGATACTGCAGGAACCTACAAAACACTTGAGGATGGATCTGCAACCCTCGAAAAGGAATCAATCAATCAACTGGCGGCACGTCAAAGAAAATTCATTGATAACCTCGAAAGTGCTTTGGTTCGTATTGAAAATAAAACATATGGTATTTGCAGAGAAACCGGCAAACTCATTCCCAAAGAACGTTTACGTGCTGTTCCACATGCTACTTTAAGTATGGAAGCTAA
>Ga0105055_10010087_pt1 | contig 11888 bp, 14 predicted proteins | sample BON03_FD_78090 | JGI IMG/M metagenome (GOLD analysis project Ga0105055, IMG submission 78090) | Freshwater microbial communities from Lake Bonney liftoff mats and glacier meltwater in Antarctica - BON-03 | ecosystem: Environmental > Aquatic > Freshwater > Ice > Glacier meltwater | place: Lake...
CGTCGCCCGCCTGATGAACCAGCGCCCCCGCAAGACCCTCGGATGGAAAACACCCGAAGAAGCCATGGCCGAAGAACTCGCGGCCTTCAGATCAAACGTTGCACTTGAAACTTGAATCCAAGGAGTTCGCACGGATCGGATTTTCGCGCAGCGCCTTGAACGCCCGGCCCCAAGGGGAATGCACGATCCAGGCCATGACGCCAGCGGCAACCAGAAAGCAGACGACCGCGAAATAATAGAACGCCAACTGCGAATTCAACGACATGCCGAAGATTTCTGGCAGTGGGATCGGCACAAGGTCAAAAGAACCGCCCGTCAGCCAGTCCTCGTTGCGCAGGACCAGAAACACCAGCGTGTTGAACGCCAGCGTCACAAAGGCCAGAAAGTGGTGCTGTACCCGCAAGGCCGGATATCCCAGCAACAGGCCGATCACGAAGCACGACAGGATCGCCACCGGCATCGCAAGCAGCCAGTTGATTCCCGCCAACGTCATCAGCGCCGTGATATAGGCACCGATCCCCATGAAAGCCGACTGCGCAAGGCTGACCTGCCCGGCATAGCCAAGCATCAGGTTCAGACCCATCGCCGCGACCGAAAACACCAGCCACGAGCACAGGACATAGACAATGTAATTGCCCTGTCCCAAAGGTGCGAAGAACAGCGCCGCGAGACCCAGCGCCAGCAGCGAAAGCTTGATTTGTTGTGACATCAGACGGTCCTTCCTTCGGACGTGCCCATGATCCCCTGCGGTCGCACCATGATGATGACGATCAGCAGGATCAGCGGAATGGCCGTCCGGTATTGCGCCGAGACATAGACCGCCGCGAGGTTGTCGATGACGCCGATCAACAGACCGCCCACCAGGGCCCCGCGAATCTGGTTGAAGCCGCCGACGATGGCGGCAATGAACGCCACCGGCCCCAGCGTTTCGCCGTTGGAGAACTTGGCAAGATAGACCGGCGTGATCAGCACCGAGGCCACTGTCGCAAGGGCCGCGTTGATCAGGAACGTATACATCACCATGCGCTTGATATCGACGCCCAGAATCTCGGCGACCTTGGGGGTTCTGCGCCGTCGCCTGCATGGAACGGCCGGTCCGGGTGCGCTGAAGAAACATCTGAAGCGCCAGAATGATCAGGAAGCACAGCACCAGATTCAGGATGTCACCGATGGAAATCGCGGCGCCAAAGACGCGCACCACCTCTGACGGGAACACATGCGGAAAGGGTTGGCCCTGCGCGAAATAGAATTCCTTGACGCTTTCCTTCATCAACAGCCCAAGCGATGGTGGCAATGACCAGCGGCAGGATACCGTGCGGCAGCATCGGTTCGACGACCACTTTCTTGAAGGCCACACCCAGGATCAGCAGCGACAGGACCAGCGCAATGGCGATCGCCGGCCAAAGGAGCGCGCCAAGGCCCATCGCGGTCAGCACGAAGAAGGCGGGCAGCATGACGAATTCGCCCTGCGCGAAGTTGATCGTCTGCGACGCCTGCCACAGCAGCGTGAAGCCGACGGCGGCCAAGGCATAGATCGACCCTGTTGACAGGCCCGAGACGATGATCTGCAAAAGGTCTGACATGGTTGTCTCGCTTGCGTGGAAGGGGCGGCAGCCCGGTCAGGGGCTGCCGCTGACGGGATCAGTTCGCGGGCAGCATGCGGGTGATCACCTGGGCGCCATCGACGACTTCGACAAGGAAGCTCGCGCGCGAGATTTCGCCGGTCTCATCCCAGCAGACATCCATCAGGATGTTCGGATAGTTGGCCGCATCCAGGCACAACCCGTTCATCCGCTTGGCAAAAGCCTCGCGGTCGAAATCACCGATCAGTTCGGTGACATAGCGCACGGTCCACGCGCCGAGATAGCCTTTGATCGCGTTTTGATCGTGCACATAGCCGAACCGCTCTTCAAAGCGGCCGGACATCTCCTGGATCGCCGGGATCGGCGCCGCAGCCGACAGACCGACATGGCCAAGCGCCCCATTCGCGGCATCCCCCGCAAGGTCGATCACCCGCTGCGAGACCAGAACCGTGTCACCTGCCATGGGGATCGACAGGCCCTGCTGACGGGCGGCAATCAGGAAGCGCGCAGATTCCTCTTCGGTCAGGTAGACGAACACCGCCTCAGCGCCCGACGAGATCACGCGCGTCACATCGGCGGCGAAATCAACCTGCGCCTGTTCGGTCGGAATGTCGGCGACAACCTCCATGCCTTCGTCGGCGTCGACCGTCATGAACGCATCATACCCGCCACGACCGAATTCGGTATTCGCCCAGACGATGGCGATACGCGACACACCCAGATCATCGGCCAGATACGAGCCGATCTTCGGCAGGCCCTTCAACGCGCCAAACGCGGTGCGGAAGATTTAGGGGTTGCCCTGCGCGGTGATTGTCGGCGCCTCCGAGCTGGTCTACTGCGGCATCCCGTTTTGCTGCGCAACTAGCATGTTGACGATGGTTGAGGACGAATACACCGTCCCAATCAGCACATAGGTGCCATTGTCGATCGCGCGCTGCACCATCGCCCGGCTGTTCTGCGGGTCGGTCTGGCTGTCATAGCCTTGCAGATCGACCATCCGGCCCAGAATGCCGCCGGCGGCATTGATGTCGTCAAAGCCCAGGATGACGCCGTCATGCCAGACACCGCCAGCAGCGGCACCGGCACCCGACAGTTCGGCAACATCGACAATCAGCACATCTTCGGCAAGAGCCGGCCCAACCAGGCCAAGGGCCGCAACAGAGGCAGCAAGGAGAGTGCGTTTGAACATTGTATGTTCAGGATTTCAGCGGGTCGTCTTGGTCGCAAGAAAGTCGACAAGAATCCCGGCCTGGGCATGGAACATGCCGAGACCCGGCATTGTGGAGCAGCCCTTTGCCATCGCCGCCGTCAAAAGCGGGGTTATGGCGGGTTTGGTGATGCTGTCGGCAACGAATTCGCGGCCCGTCAGCTTTTCAACGTCCACGGGTGTTGGGTCGCCGTCGCGCATCCCGACGGGGGTTGCGTTGCACACAAGCGCAAAGCCCGTGGGATCCGCGCTGCCCGCCGAAACCTTGCCGGGGAACGCGGTGTTCAGCCGGCTGATCACCGATTTCCGGCGTTCGTCGTTCAACTCATGGATGGCCAGATGGCTGACGCCCTGGGCAAGCAATTCATAGGCAACCGCCGCACCCGCGCCGCCGACACCCACCAGCAGGGCGCGGTTGCCGCTCACCTCTTGGCCAAGCGCGCGAATGCCGCCGACATAGCCCAGGCCGTCAGTGTTGTCGCCCAGCCATGTCCCGTCCTCCTGCCGAACAAGCACATTGACCGACCCGGCATGGCGCGCGCGGTCTGTCAGATGGTCGCAATGGTCACGCGCCGCGGGCTTGTGGGGCACCGTCACGATCATGCCGCCGATGTTCTGCGCCTGTTTTGCCCCGACGATGAACGCCGACAACCCATCGGCATCGACATGGACGGGAACCACCAGTGCATTGATCCCGCGCCGCACCATCTCCTCGGTCAACAGGGCCGGAGATTTGACCTGCCCGATGGGATCGCCGATGATCGGGAAAATCCGGGTTTCGCCGTTCAGTTGCACATCCATGACGGATCCTCCGACTTTCTGAAAACGCCTGTTTTCGCATCACCGAGTGTTGCAGATCGCGCGGCGGTCTTGAATCGACATGCCGGGATAACGATTGGACAAATCATTGCTGATCGCCAAGCCCGGGCGCCTTGACATAACTTTCAGTTGTGCCGGCATGGCGCCAATGGGCCACCGCCTGACGGATGCCCGCCGCGATCGTCGAGACCGGAACATCGCTCAGCCAGTCCGGGAACGGCGCACCGCCGATCCGCGCGGGCAGTCGCAATGGCGTGCCTGTCGCGCTTGTATCCGCACCCGGAACATGGTCGCGCAGCGCCGCGACAAAGTCGGTGACGTTGCCATAATCGCCGGGCAGATCGACGACACTGGCGGCGTCATCCATCCGCGCAAGGGCGGCAACGACCACCGCTGCGATGTCCGTGACAGCAACAAACCCCACATCGCCGACAAAGCGCAGCGTCGCGGCTTCGCCGCGCACGGCGGCCCGGATCGCAATGCTGGGGCCTGCCGCGATGCCCGACGATTCGCCGGCGCCATAAGCGATATAGGGCCTCAGCCCGAGGCTGCGAATGCCCGACTCCTGATGCGCGACCCGCGCGACCCCTTCCACCGCCAGCTTGAGAACACCGTAAAGCGAGCCGGGCCGGGGGTGCACGGCGCTGTCCGGCCCATAGACCGCAGCGGAGGACGCATAGACCACCCGCCCGGTTCCGGAACGGGCGGCGGCGGAAAAGACGTGTTGCGAGCCGGTCAGGTTCACGGCAATCGCGGCCTCGGGGTGCGCGGCGCAATCGACAGTCATCACCCCAGCCAGATGGACGATGGAATCGACGCCCGCGACGACCCGGTCGACCTGTGCCGCATCGGTGATGTCGCCCGCCACAAGGGTCACGCGCCCGGCCAGACCGGATTGGACAAATTCAAGGTTGGCGGGTTGCGGCGCACGGTCGAAAATCCGCACCTCGTGCCCCGCCCGCACCAGGGCCGCCGTAACCCACGACCCCAGAAACCCGGTGCCCCCCGTGACCAGTACCGTCATGTGTCAACTCCCATCGCGGCGCGCGCGGCAATCGACCCAAAGACGATGCCCGGGCCAATGGTGATACCCGGGCCGGGATACACGCCACCCATGATCGAATTCATGTCGGAACCACAGGCAAACAGACCATCGATCGCCGTGCCTTCGCGCCGGATCAGTTGCGCGCGCTCGTTGGTCATCAGGCCGGTTGCAGCACCGATATCGCCCGGAAACAGCCGCACCGCATGGAACGGCGCGGCTTGCAGCGCGCCCAGCGTCGGGTTCGGGCTGACCGTGGCATCGCCGTTGGCACGTTCATAAACAGTCTCGCCCCGGTGAAAGTCTTCGTCCACCCCGGTTTCGGCGAAGCGGTTCATCCGCTCGACCGTTGCCGCAAGGCCCGCAGCATCAATGCCCAGCTTTTCGGCCAACGCGGCAAGGGTGGGCGCCGAAACCAGATACCCGTCGGACCGATGGGGCGAGAGATCTTTCTCGCCGGGTCGGATCATGCCCAGGCCGTATTTCTTCACCGCAACGGTATCGGCAATCAGAAAGACGGGGATGTGGCTGCCATCGGTGTTGGCTGCATACATCGCGCTGACGAATTCATGGTAACTGCGGCTTTCATTGAGGAACCGCCGACCATCCCGGCCAACCGACAGGATGCCCGGCTTGCTGCGGTCCAGAACAAAATGCGGAAAGGCGGCCGTGGTGCCGTCGGCGCGCGTGCGAAGCGAGACCGGCGCCCAGTAACAGGGCTGTGCCGCCGTGTCGGAATAATGCGCGCCCATGTCCAACACCATATCGTGCAACTCGCCGGTGTGTCCCGGCGCGGCGGGGCTGACCGCCGGCAGGGGTCTGGGCAACATCTCGACCCGCTTGACCGGGTGGCGCCCGAAGCCGCCGCTGGCCAGGATGACGCCTTTCGCGGCAAGCACCGTCCGGCCATCGGCAAGCGTCAGCCGGTGTGCGCCTTGTCCCTGCGGCGCGATGGTCGTCACCTGCGCGCGGATGACGATGTCGACGCCCAGTCTGCGCGCCGCCGCCAGAAACCGACCGATCAGCGCATTGCCCATCAGCAGGCGGGTGCCGCGTCCATGGCGTGCCTTCTGCAGATAATAGGCCCCGACCATGCGCACCGAATACACCAGCGAGCGCAGCGATGTCTTCATCTTCAACAGATGCGGGATGTCGTCACGGTCGATCATCATGCCGCCCAGAATGGTGAATTCCGGAATCGGCGGCCGGATCAACGCCAGATCGTCGCCAAGGGCGGCGCCGTCGAAGGGTTCGGGTTCCAGAGCCCGCCCGCACACGGTGCTGCCCTCCAGCTCAGACAGGTAATCCGGGTGAAAGTGCCGCGCCCGGAACCGGATCTCCGGCAGGGCTTCCAGCGCGCGCAGCATCGCAGGCCCGCGCCGCACAAAGGTTTCGCGCATGGCGCCCGGCGCGCGGTTTCCCACCGCACGATCCAGATAGCCAAGCACCTTTTCGGGGCTGTCGTCGGGGTTCACCGCAGCCCCCTGATCGGTGTTCGGAATCCAGGTCGTCGCCGCCGACAGCGACGATGTTCCACCGAGAAGTTCCGTGCGCTCAAGCATCAGCACACGGCCCCCGACCGACGCCGCGCTGACAGCCGCAGCCATCCCCGCCGCTCCGGAACCCAGAACAACAACATCGTAGGAGTCGGCGATTTCCGTCATCAGCGTCTTTTCACCCTTGCTGCGATCACAGGTTTCCGGCGGCTGTACAGGCTTTCGGGTACGGCGATCGCCTGCATCGTTGGCTAAATTGGAATGACTTTCAAGAATTAAATCTTCTTTCATTTTCGCGCCTGCCCGATAGTATGGACCCCGAGTCTCTCTGCGGGGCCATCCCGGCCGCGCCGCGAACCCGGAGCGTTCAGTGACCTTGCGCCTTGCGATCATCGGTGCCGGAGCCATCGGCCAGACGCACATCGCGGCCATCGCCGCCTTTGCCGGTGTTCGTCTGGCCGGTATGCTTGCCGATGGCCTTGCAAATCTGCGCCTTGTCGAGGCGATTCATCGATCAGCCGCCCAAGGCATCTCCATCGACATTGACCTCGCCGCGCGCAGCGGCTCGCGTCCCGCATGTCCGGCCTAGGGGGGCTGAAATGTCGGGCGTCATGCAGCGAACCCTGTCAATTCTGGAACTTCTGGCGGGGCACCCCGACGGTCTGCCCGTGGGGGTCATAGCCTCGGATCTGGACATGCCCCTGTCCGCCGCGCACCGGCTGCTGAAGGAACTCGGAGAATTCGGTTATGTCCGCCAGGTCCGAAGCCAGGGGGACTATGCCCTGACGATCAGGATGGCGGCGCAGGGTCTGTCGTTTCTGGGCAAGATCGGCGTGACCGACGTGGCCCAGCCGATCCTTGACCGGCTGGCGGGCGACGCGAGGGAGTTGATCCGGCTTTCGGTGATCGACTTTCCCAATCTGGTCTGGGTGGCGGTGGCGCAGGGCGCCATGACCGGGCTGCGCTATGATCCGGGCCGCGAACAGGGCGTGGTGGTGCATCTGTCCTCCAGCGCGGGTGGCAGGGCCTGGCTGTCGACCCTGTCGGACGACGACGCGCTGGCCCTGGTTGCAGCACAGGCAAAGGATCCTGCGGTCGCGCGAACCTCAGAAACGGCGCCGACGATGACCGATCTGTTGCAGATCCTCAAAGCCACCCGCGCGCGTGGCTATTCGGTGGCGATTGACAGCTATCTTGCGGGGATGGGGGCGATGGCGGTGGCCATTCACCGCCCCGGTGATCGTGCCGTCATCGGCTGCCTGTCGATCGCCGGGCCTGCGGTCCGCTTCACGCCTGACCGCATGGACGCGATGCATGCATCATTGCGGGCCGCCGCGGATGAGATCGGCATGGCGTCGCAGGCCTCATTTTTCTTCAACCGGCTGCGGCACACGGCCGAGGGCCAAAAACGATGCACCATGGCAGATTGACCGGCGATTCCGCCCGTCATCTTGCCTGCGCATCCCCCTTGACCGGGGAAAGAGGCGAACAAGGACCGATGACGGCGACACTTGAAAACTTGTCTTGCGACGTTCTGATCGTGGGTTCCGGCGCCGCGGGGCTGGCAACCGCCGTCACGGCCGCGTTCCACGGTCTTGACGTGATGCTTGTCGAAAAGGCGCCGGTCCTCGGCGGCACAAGCGCGTGGTCGGGCGGCTGGCTGTGGATCCCCCGCAATCATCTGGCGCAGCGCGCCGGTATCTGCGAGGATCTGTCCGGCCCGCGCACCTATCTGCGTGCTGAACTGGGAAACCGCGCCAACGATCCCCGGCTGGATGTGTTCCTGCACAACGCACCTGAAATGGCGCTGTTCATGGAAGATCACGCCGCGATGGTCTGGATCGGTGGGAACGACATCCCCGACTTCCACCAAACCGACGGGCATCTGGAGGGAGGGCGGTCCCTGTCGGTGGCGCCGTTCGACGGGCGGCACCTGGGGAGCTGGATCAACCGCCTGCGCCCGCCGCTGGATGTGATGTCGATCCGGGGCATGGCGATTGCCAGCGGCGCCGACATGGCGCATTTCCTGAACGCCACGCGCAAGCCCCGGTCTGCGATCCATGCAGCGCGGCGGTTTCTGCGGCACGGGCTCGACATGGCGCGGCATGGCCGGTCGATGCATCTGGTGAACGGCAATGCCTTGGTTGCGCGGCTGCTTCTGGCTGCCGTGCGCCTTGGCGTGCGGATCGAATGCGAGGCACCAGCAACCGCCCTGCTGCGCGAGGGGGCGCGGATCACAGGCGCAACCGTCACCCTGCAAGGCGCTCCCACCACCATTTCGGCACGGCGCGGCGTGGTTCTGGCGGCGGGCGGTTTCCCCCATGACCGCGCGCGGATCGCCAGGCATTTCGACCACGCCCCCACCGGCGCCGAGCATCATTCCGCCGCGCCGACCACGAACACCGGCGACGGCATCACCCTTGGCGAGCGGATCGGCGCGGCAACCGATTTCGCGCTGGCCCAGCCGGGCGCTTGGGCGCCGGTGTCGCGTGTGCCGGACGGCAAGGGCGGATTCGTCAATTTTCCACATCTGATCGAACGCGCGAAACCGGGGTTCGTGGCGCTGGACAGCCGCGGTCGGCGCTTTGTCAACGAAGCCGACGGCTATCATGACTTCATGGCCGCGCTGTTCGACCGCACGCCCACGGGGCAGACCCCGGAATGCTGGCTGATCTGCGATCACCGGGCGCAACGGCGCTTCGGGCTGGGCTGGGCGAAACCCTTCCCGCTGCCGGTGAAACCCCATGTCACCAACGGCTATCTGAAAACCGGGCGCACGCTGCGCGAACTGGCCGCCGCATGCAACCTGCCCGCCGAGGCCGTCGAGGCCAGCATCCACCGCTTCAACCGCCATGCGGCCCAAGGGCTGGACCCGGACTTTGGCCGGGGTCTGTCGCGCTACAACAAGGTTCAGGGCTGGGCCGGGCTGGGCCCGAATCCGGCGCTTGGCCCCCTGGACAGGGCGCCTTTCTATGCCGTGCGTATCGTGCCCGGCAGCCTTGGCACCTTCGCCGGGCTCAGATGCGACCCGCAGGGCCGTGCCATGACCGAGGACGGCAAACCCATCGACGGGCTGTTCGCGGTGGGCAACGACGCCGCGTCGATCATGGGCGGGCACTATCCTTCGGGGGGGATCACGCTGGGGCCCGGCATGACCTTCGGTTACATCATCGGCCGCACCCTTGCCGGTCTGCCGATCACTGGATTCCCAATGAAAGAGGACGCTTGACGATGCCGTAGTATGAAATCGCGACCCTGAAGACCGTGATCTTCGGCGCCGGAAAGGCCGCGCCGGGACTTCAGTCCTGGCTGAACGCGCCGCAGGCGCAGGGCACGCTGCTGGGCGCCTGGGGCACCGACATCGGCGCCTTGAACGAGATGTTTGTGCTGCGCGCCTTCGACACGTCATCGGCGATGATGGCCGAACGCGACCGCGCGCTGTTGTCCGACAATCCCATGGGCTGCATGGAATACCTCGACGATCTGCGGTTCGACAGCTATCGCCCGTTCGATTTCCTGCCGCCGGTCACACCCGGCACCCATGGCCCGGTCTATGAATTCCGCACCTACAAGACCACCCTGAACGGGATCGCCCAGACCCGGGAAAAATGGCGTGCGGCGATCCCGGCGCGGTCGGACTATTCGCCCCTGACCCTTGCGATGTATGGCCTCTATGGCGCGCCGCGAGTCACCCAGATCTGGCCCTATGCCAGCCTTGAGGCGCGCAGCAAGGCGCGGGCGCAATCCGTCGCCGATGGCCACTGGGCGCCGAGGGGCGGACCAGACTGGTTGTCGCCGCAGATGACCTCATCGATTGCCCTGCCGATGCCCTTCAGCCCGTTGCAGTAAGATGACCCATCCGTTCTCGCTTGCCTTTCTGACGGTGACCGATGCCGACCCCGTCACCGCCGTGCAGACCGCAGCACAGGCCGGGTATGACATGGTGGGGCTGCACTTCCTGCCGGCCTCCCCGACCGAAGCCGCCTATCCGATCCTGACCGATGCCGGGGTGCAGGCTGCGGTGGCCCGGGCGCTGGCCGAGACCGGCGTGCAGCTTGCCGATATCGAGATCGTGCGCCTGAAGCCGGACACGCGAATGGCCGATCTCGACCCGTTCCTTGCGCTGGGGCAACGCCTTGGGGCGCGGCACATTCTGGTGGCCGGGGATGACACCGATCGCAACCGGCTGATCGACACCTATGGCCGGTTCTGCGTGGCGGCGGGGCACTTCGGGTTGAGTGCCGATATCGAACCGATGCCCTGGACGGCGATCAGGACACTGGCCGACGCGGTGCAGATCACCGATGCCGTCAACCAGCACAACAGCGGTATCCTGGTGGATGCGCTGCATTGGGATCGTGCGGGCGACACCGCGCAGACCGTGCAGGCGCTGGACCCCGCACTGTTGCATTACGCGCAGGTCTGTGACGGGCCGAAACCGTTCGATCCGTCCGATGCCGACATGATCCGCATCGCCCGCGAGGCCCGTTTGCTGCCCGGCGAGGGCGGGATCGACCTGACAGCCTTGCTGCGCGCCCTGCCCGCCGGGTTGCCGATCAGCATCGAAATTCCCAACCAGGCGCGGGCACTGACACAAACGTCGCTGGAACGCGCCCGCGCGGCACTTGCCGCGACACGGGCGCTGTTCGCGGACAACTGAGGGCAGGGCATGCGCATATCCATCATCACCGGCGGCGCCGCTGGCATCGGATGGGCGACGGCACAGCTTTTCGCACAGCGCGGCGACCGTGTCGTCATCGCCGACATCAACGCCAAGCGCGCGCGACCGCGCCGATACCCTGGGGCCGGGTCATTGCGGGCTTTGCTGAGACGTGGCCGACGAAGGGTCGGTGCTTGGCCTGTCGAAGCGCTGGATGCCTTTGGGCTGACCGCCGGGGCACTTGTCAACAACGCGGGCGCGGGTGACACCGCGCGCCCCGGTCTGGAACAGGACGCCGCGCATCTGCGCCGGATGCTGGACATCAACCTGACCGGCACCTTCCTGATGGCGCGCGAGGCCGCGCGGCGGATGACCCAGGGCGGGGCCATCGTCAACATGGCCTTGATCGCGGCCCTGACCGGGATTCCGGGGCGCAACGGCCATGGCGCGGCCAAGGCCAAGGCCGGGGTCGTGGCGCTGACGCGCAACCTTGGCTGCGAATGGGCGTCGCGCGACATTCGCGGCAACGCCGTGGCCCCCGGATATGTGCAGACCGAGCCTGTGCGGGCGCTGGAGCGTGACGGGTTGCTGGACGCAGACGCGATCCACCGCCGGTCGCCCCAGGGGCGGTTCATCGGGCCCGGGGAAGTGGCCGAAGTGATCTGGTTTCTGGCCTCGCCAGCCGCCTCGGAGATCACGGCCAGCGTGATCCCCGTCGATGGCGGCTGGACGGCCTACGGGGCGGCGGGCCAACGCAGTTTGTTTTTCGTTCGAGCCAGAGGATCGAAAGAAGCGTTCGAGCCGCAGGCGAGTGGCAGCTTCTTTCGGTTCATGTCAAACGCAAAGTGCTTCCTGATTACGCACCTTGCTCAGCCGCTCACGAGTTGGTACAAATAATGAACAAACAGCAGCTTGAGGAGGGCTGGGCGATGGCGCGCAACAAGGTTCAGTTCCAGAAGGGCCTGAGTGAGCCCGGATTTGAACGTCTCTACGGGAGCGAGGAGCAATGTCGGGCCGCCGTCGTGGCGTCGCGCTGGCCGGACGGTTTCGTTTGTCCTGAATGCGGCGGGACGCGGCACAG
>Ga0105055_10010093_pt1 | contig 11884 bp, 8 predicted proteins | sample BON03_FD_78090 | JGI IMG/M metagenome (GOLD analysis project Ga0105055, IMG submission 78090) | Freshwater microbial communities from Lake Bonney liftoff mats and glacier meltwater in Antarctica - BON-03 | ecosystem: Environmental > Aquatic > Freshwater > Ice > Glacier meltwater | place: Lake...
CAGATGGTTCCCAAGGAAGGCCATGTGATTCGAACGACGGTGTTCAAAACGAATGGAGATGCATTTGATTGCGAATACGATGACAGGATGGAGTCAAAGCCTATGACTGCCAAGCACACTAGTGTTTTCAGCGCATTTCCAGAAATCAATTGCGAAGACAATTGCGAGGAAGAAGATTATTCTATTGTAAAATCTGCCATTGAATCTTACCGGGATATTCTCCTGACCCATTCAGATTCTGCTGATCTTATTATTATCAACCTGCCGATGCCAACGAGAAAGCATCGTGAAGACATGGGCTTGTACCGAACCTTAATTGAGGATTTTGTAGGAGGATTCAATCGCGTTCTGTTCGTTCATTCGTCACTCAGCGACAAGGATGTTCATCAAGTCCTAGGAACCCAATAGAAGAAATCGTTTGTGGCGTTTCCGGAACTGTTATTTTGCATTTGGAATAAATGTCACTTTATTCGTAATTCAGAGTATTTCAGAAGCTAACCTCTGGTTACAACATGAAGATACCGTGACTCTGGGATCACTGAATCATTTATGAAACGTGTTTCTTTTTTTTGTTTTAACATATGTTTTTTTGGAAACTGTTTTTAATACTATATTTTCTTCGCCCCTTGTTTGTTCCTTTGATCTAGAATTTCTGACATGATATCTAGAACGGTCCTCATTTGAACCTATGCTTATTCTACAAACCGATTTTTTGATCCGTCGATTCAATATTATAAGTTCAAATTGGTTGACTTTTTATTTTAAATATTCATGGCAAACGATTTCTGATTCCCCACTGCAAAGTTTCCACTCAAAAGTCCGCAGATTGGATCATATCCAACATTTTTGAAGCGAGCTGATTTCGATCCCCTCCAATTATTCTCGGACATTTGACTGCGCCACTTTTTAGTTGGATGTTTACTATTCGCTTTACACGATGATTTCAACTCTAGTTTTACCTCTGGAATCTCGATCGGCTTCTTTCTATCATCTATTGCTGGACTAGCTGCTGTTTGTGGTTTCCTAACTAGAAATGGAGTTTGTGTATTCACTGTTGTTTCGCAATTTGGTTTGTTAATGCGACCGCACATCGTCCAATGATATTTTTCTTTTTCACCTCGAAACAAAAGGCCACAATTGGAACACGGAATGGCCACCTCGGAACATTTTTTCTTATGGATTTCCAATGAACTGCGAGAAAACTGACCTTTAAAAATGATTAGACATGCATACTAAGAAATCGCTTCACAACTCACCACCACACACTTCACAACTCGTGAAGTTCGGTCTGGGCATTTATGAAAAAAAACGGATAAAACAATACTAGTAGTTAAAAAAAAAAAAAAGGTGCATAAAAAAAGTCCATGACGTCACCACTGGCGACGTTGGAACTTTTAAAGAACGAGTTGTTGAATGAAAAACTCTTCTTGAAAATGATGGACACGGAAGATTGTAAGTAGGGCATTATTAAATTGAAAACGTCTGAATCAATTTGGTTTCAGTACTGAAGCATTTAGTCGGCATGGTTGAACTGTTGCTTCAAGACAAGAAAGAGAGTAAGTTGAGATAAAGTATTGAGGCTTGATTTAATTATTTAAGAATAGATAAAGTTGCACTTGGAGTATTGTCCGATATTTGGTGTTTCTTGGGAGGCGATAAATCCTTTTTCATGGGTCCAGCATTGCCAACACTTTTACGCTTGTTGTGTGGACTCCAGGACGGAACTGCGTTATGCAAAGTCATTTTAAAGACGACTTCAAAATGCGATAAAAAAGTTCAAGAATCTTTTGCAGGTACTATTGACGAATTACTGACCGTGTTCCCCCGTTTTGATGAAAGCACCAAAGTATCGGTTTTGGATTTGTTGATCTATGTATACGGATCGCCGAGATCGAATATTTCATTCGGTGGTAGTGATTCTATTAAAATATTTATTCAAAGCATCGTTCAAGGCCACAGACCATCCTCATCGGTGTCAGATGCTGGAATGCTGCTACTTCAAACACTACTGAAAAAGAGTACGTTGAAAACTGTTGGTTGATTATTCGTTTAATAACTCGGTTGAATAGAAAAGAAAAAAGAATTGATGCATGTTGCTGGTGATATTATTCCTTTTATTGTCGAACTTTGCGTATGGTACTCAACCTGTAGCAATCTGTACAAATTGACCTGCGGACTGTTTTGTTTGGACGAATTAGACGACGGATCATCTCTGACAAAAAGTCAACTTAATATGATGCAGACTGCTATTTTAACATGCGATGATTCTTATAATATACGACTGCTCTTTCAAATCACTTGTAAATCACTCAATAAGGGTAAAACACTTGATATGAACGAGTTTCGAACCGTCAACACGAAATCTTGGCAGAAAATCGATTCGTATAACGCTGTTCGTCATAGCAGAATTGAATCTCATCTTTTGCCTACAAATTTTGGTGAGCTGGTCCATCCTTCCTGCTCCATGTCATCACTGGTTGACTCCAAGCGATCAATGTTACTCGAATATGTAACATCTCTGAAAGAGTCTCAGCAGGTAAAACCACCTACTATATACACTGAAGAACGATTGTACACTTTTCAAAATGAGATTCAGAATGTGATCCAACAGAAGAACATTTCGGCACCTGGGAGACTACAATTTGAATCCAATTTTGAATCCGGAAATCTTGCTTCAGCTTATTACACTGCAGACGACAGATATGATTTGACATTAAGTGCAGATACCAACAGTCATGGTCAGGTACAATGGTTTTATTTTGCAGTGTACGGACTCGAGCCTTCAAAAAATTACATTTTCAATATTCTGAATCTTGAAAAAGTTGATTCATTGTATAATTCTGGTCTTAAACCATTGCTTTTCTGTCCTCGCTCAGCTAGTAAGCATTCTCTAGGCTGGGTCCGCAATCGCTTTTCTGTTTGTTATTTGAAAAATGGATTCGAAAAGGTGATTAAATTAGGGAAAGCCCGAAAAGTATCAAGTTGTTATTCTGCATTAATGACAATAAGTCTCCCGAGTGAATTTGAAGGTTCTCCTGACAGCCCCATATTTATAGCGTATTGTTATCCATACGGTTATGGTTCATTAATGAATGATCTCAAGTTGTTGTCCAAGAGACCATTCCTCAAGGTATCAACACTTTGTTGCACAATTGCTGGTAATATCTGTCCTTTAGTGACCATTATGCGAGATGTTAAAAAGACATGTGTCTACGTATCGGCTAGAGTTCATCCAGGAGAATCGAACTCTAGTTTTGTGATGAGAGGACTTCTCGACTATCTCACTAGCGCAAAAGCCCACCAGCTGTTGGACCATGTAATGTTTAGAATCGTCCCCATGCTGAATCCTGATGGAGTGATAGTGGGAAATCATCGATGTAACTTGGCAGGAGTGGATTTGAATCGACAGTGGTTGGAATGCAGTGATACCGATGCACCAACAATATCTAGTTTCAAGGAACTAATGAAGCAAGTTCCCCCTGTTTTGTTTGTGGACATTCATGGACACAGTGTAAATTCAGGGGCATTCCTCTACGGTTGCAGCAAACCAAAACCTTCGCCCAACGAATTCGCTAGCGAAGTTTCTGATGCTCTTTCAAAAGACTATTTCAATGAAGAGAAGTGTATTTTCAAAGTTCAGCAATCTAAACAAAATACCGGAAGGGTTGTTGTTTGGAAAGATTTGAAAGTGGCAGACAGTTATACAATGGAAGTGTCATTAGGTGGAGATGGAAAACGACATTTTAACATTGAAGACTTTGAATTAGTTGGTCAAAAACTAGGGTCAGCGATACATTCCTTTTTGAAAAATCATAATTATCAGCCGAAGAATCGCACTTTGAAGAAGAAAAAGGAGACCAAGGTTTCAAAATAGGGCCAAAACAAAACGTTCACAACTACTATCTAGAGTTGAGTTTGTTGTCCAGTTGAATTTGGTATTCTTGACAATCGCGATTGAAGTCATTTCGCAATAAAGTGAGGGATTCAAGTGGGTTGTTTGAATCTTGCTTCGTATTCTCTTCAGACATGATTTTCTCCAACCTAGAGTATCGATGGAATTTGTTTTCTACTATTGCGCGTTCATCATTGTCAATATAAACGAAAAGATCCTCATCGTTTGAATCCGCAGGTGGATAGTTCTTATAGTATTTTAAGGACAAGGCGTTGTTGTTTGGAATGAATACCGGGTGGTGTTCTTCTTCCAGTTTAATGATATCCAGTGTTCTTGTTCCCAGCACATATTGTCGATGCTTCGAGTACCGTATTTGTGCACGTGTGTCATCTGCGATTCGAAACTTTTGCCATGGTTTTCTACTTGGTTGTGCTTGCATAGTACGATGCGGGATACCGTAGAGCGCATTTACTGGAAATTCAATATGAGAGTCCTTTTTCTTGTCACTTATTAATACCTCACTTATTTTAATTCCTGGACAGGCAACATATATATTTAAGGTATCTTGATTTTTGAAATGAAGTGTATTTCTCAATCCTTGCCAATGCCATGTACCAGTCTCTGCTAACGAACGTTTTATCCGAAATTTAACTTCTGGTTTTGATTCCACTTGAACTATAAGAGTGTCACTTGAAAAATCTAACGAATCTATATCAACAGAAACTCGTAACCATATACGATATGGGCCATCAGCACGGACAGTATAACTGATACACTGAGGACGGATACTATTGCCCGGATCCAATTCAATGTACCGATCTTCAACTTCATCTATTCGATCAACACCCCAGCGCAATGGCGGGTTTAACGACTGTGCCAAAACTGCGGAATGCTTAAGTTCCGGAAATAGTTCCCATGGAGCCTCCATCCTGCAAGAACCAATGTATTTATCCGTTACATGATGGTTCATAAAAAAGATCGGAATGATGATTCTTATTTTGTGATCAAAAATGATTCATAGCAGAGGCGTACGATGTTTCTCTAGTGGTATTCCCCGTATTCAAAACTTCATCAATGGTAAATTCGTTGACAGTAAGACGGACAGGTGGATCGACCTAACGAACCCAGCTACTGGTGAGGTCATTGGTAAGGTGCCTCAATCAACCCAAGCTGAGATGACAGAAGCTGCTGAGGCTGCAAAAACCGCATATAAGAAATGGAGCAATACATCGACTCCAAATCGTGTCAGAGTTATGCTTGAATACCAACGCTTGATCCGTCTCAACATGGATGCACTTGCTGCAAGCATCACAAAGGAGCAAGGGAAAACATTGGCCGATGCAAAGGGTGATGTATTTCGTGGACTGGAGGTAGTTGAGCATTGTTGTTCGATGAACACTTTAACTATGGGCGAAACTTCTGAAAATTTGGCCTCTAATTTAGACACCTATAGTTACCGCCAGCCTCTTGGAGTATGTGCCGGAATCGCGCCTTTCAACTTTCCAGCTATGATTCCGTTGTGGATGTTTCCGGTGGCCACTACGTGCGGTAACACATTCATCTTGAAACCATCAGAGAAGGACCCTGGTGCTGCGATGATGCTGGCTAAGCTGGCTCAAGATGCAGGCATGCCGGACGGAGTGCTCAACGTAGTTCACGGTGCTCACGATTGTGTGAACTTCATTTGTGACCACAAAGATATCAAAGCAATTTCTTTTGTTGGAAGTAACCAGGCAGGTGAATACATTTACGATCGTGGAACTAAGAGCGGTAAACGTGTGCAGAGTAACATGGGGGCAAAGAACCATGGTACCGTGCTTCCAGACGCTGATAAAGACATGACCCTTGACGCTCTCGTTGGAGCTGCGTTTGGGGCAGCAGGTCAACGTTGCATGGCATTGAGTGTCGTGATTTTCGTAGGCGAGTCGCAAGCATGGATCCCTGAGATCGTTGAAAGGGCGAAGAAGTTAAGAGTTGGTGCTGGGCACGAATCAGGAACTGATGTGGGACCCGTGATTGATCAAGCTGCAAAAGATAGGATTGAAGGTCTCATACAATCTGCCCACGATGAAGGAGCTAGTGTATTACTGGATGGAAGAGGCGTGCAAGTGCCTAACTACCCAGGAGGGCATTACGTGGGCCCAACCATCATCTCCGATGTAAAGGCGCATCACACGTGCTACAAGGAAGAGATATTTGGTCCTGTTCTTTGCATAGCCAAGATGGACACATTGGAAGAAGCTATTGCATTCACCAATTCAAATCCATGGGGAAATGGTTGCGCCATTTTCACTTCTTCAGGTGCAGCAGCAAGAAAGTTTCAACACGAAATTGACGTTGGCCAAGTAGGTATAAATGTACCCATCCCAGTCCCTCTTCCTATGTTCTCATTCACCGGGTCTCGAGGATCGATTCGAGGTGATTTGAACTTTTACGGAAAAGCTGGAGTGCATTTTTTCACCCAAATTAAAACCATCACGTCGAACTGGTCTTACAACGAGAACAGCCCAAGATGGGGAATGGCCATGCCAAAATTTTAATTCGAAGTTATTCTATAATAATTGAATCTATTGCGTAGAGAATATCTTCCAGTGTACAAGGACCGTAGTCTATTTTGTGGACTGGAATGTCCGACAAGTGGATGTCTTGAGATCCAAGTTCATGGGGGTCGCATGCTAGATACAATGTACTATCCTGCATACGAAAACAAGCAGAGAGACGAACTCTGGAAATAACACGTGAAGTAACTGCGTTTATAATAGTACGAGATAGATGAGGAGCGATGTTGTTCAATCTCTTTGTTGCTATTTGTATTTCCGATTCATCGAGTCCATGATTAATGCTGGACAACACATCAATGTAGGAAGCATCTTTAGGTAATGTACTTTCTAAATGGGTTCCAAAACAAGTTCGAAGTTGGACATCCACTAGACTAATTGATTTGGTGCAACATGCTAACAACATCGAATCTTTGGACAGGTCAGATTGAAGCAACTTGATAAGTCGAGCGATTTCATGTTTATTCAAATGTTTGATGTCTCTAATAAAAATGATACAAGGGCTGCAACATTTCACAGCGCAATAAGCTGCTTCTGCTGACAACCTTCCGGAGTCAATGACAAACATTTGAAATTTGCCGATCACAAGATCATTTCTAAATATCTGTTCTACACGCTCCCAAGACGGAGTCTCTATCAGAATAGAACAATGCTTGACATTTCTGTAAGCCTGTATAAATTCTGCCTTGGTGGTAATTCCATCTAGTCGAAGCATGTTCTCAGCTAACTTTGTCCAAATACCACGGTCCCTCGCTAAATACAAGTAGAACCCTAAACAGGTCAGTTGAAAAATTCTCAAGTCCTTAACATTCAAATATTCAAGAATCATCAACATAATGGAATCTTTCGGTAAAGTTCTCCCTTTCGGACGAACGGCTGATGGTGGTGGAGGAACAGATGAAGTCAAAATAGGAAGTATTTTATGAGCAACATTTTGCGGCATCCAAATGTTTTTCTTTGGAATACCCCTTTTAACTTCCATACGCTTCACGATATCTTTTGGAGCAGATTCCAGCAGAAATTCGCGCAATTTGGTGCTCAAGGGGTCATGAATGGATCGTTGCCTAGTTGTCTTCACCACCCGCTTAGAAAGAAGCAGTGCCACGTTCAATTGTTCCATCGTCATATCCAATCCATCAGCAATCTCCAATATTCGCTTCACGTCAGCTGTCGTCATCGTAACGCTTCTGGGTCATAAATAATTAGTAGGGCGCACGAATGGGGGCATCCTCCTCTGTGGTGTCGCCTTCCAGGTTGAATACACCAAAAATGAATATTTGGGAGATAGTTCGTTCCAAAGTGGAAATGGTTGCTGAAAGAAATGCGAATGGGAGACAACTCGACAGCCCAAAATTAAGTCAAGTTCAATTGAGTAAGCTGAAACGCAAGGAGAGGATACTGGAAGAGCTTCGAATGCATCCAGTCCAACTTGAAGTATGCACAACTTCATCTATGATTGTATCTTGGGAATTTATGTACCCTGGAACGGAAACAGCAACAACTTATGTGCTGCAGGCCAAGAGCAATGTAGATTGTCACCTATGGGCTTCCTTGGATCTAAGTCCCGATATAAAAGTCGAATTTGAATTACTAAACCTAGCATGGACATCTATGCCGAATTCAGTTTTGGATATTGAAAAAAACTGTTGTTATATAGGGGGACTGACTCCGAACATACAGATGCAGTTCAGAGTTAGGGCTCGTCATCACGTGGGATGGGCGATGTGGAGCAGCCTTGATCCTAAAACATACAAGTGTCTTGCTCAAGAGGTAGCTGGGCCCAAAATAGTTGCTGAAAGAGATAATAATTTCGCGGTCAATGTGAAGTTGACGATGCCGACATGCTTTGGGCAACTGCTTGCATTTAAGCTATATGGCCGTCGCTTATCAGTTAGCCAAGCGCTGGAAAACTATTCAATGGCAAAGTCAAATGAAGAATATTTACTGTACACTGGAAGAGACGAAAACGTGTTGGTAGGTTCACCTTGGGAGACAGTTTCCAGTGGTGAGTTTCTACGACAAACGAGGTCAATCAAAGATGTACCACTACAACCGAATACCAAGTACTCTTTTCGAATGGAATGTGAGACTGGTTTGAATAAATCAGACAAAAGATATGACAGTCACTTCAGCAGCTTTTCTACTGTATTTCATACCGATATATCAGTGCCTACACGACCACATCCGTTGGTTGTCAAGTCAGTCACAGAAACAAACGTTCACGTTGAATGGGCGGCGCCTGTGTCAGATGGTGGATCTATTATTTTTATGTTTAAAATCTTGGCTATTATTCAAGACGACCATTCCGCTTTGAAGGAGGTGGAATTCTATTCAGGATCCGATTTTGAGTGTATTTTTGGCATACCGAATCAGCCAGGTGTACGCAATGAAAATGCAATTCATCTTTCTGAATCGAAAGTGTATCATTTACGACTGGTTGCCATAAATGAAAATGGTTCTTCGTTACCAAGTGAATCCGTATCGGTGAGTCTCCAACCAGAACCTGACGACCAACCAGTATATGATTTCATGCAGCTCGAAATGGATACTAACTGTTCAACAAGATCCCTCTTAGCCAGTCCAGATGCATTTGTAGATCTTCCAATAGGATGGCGTGAGTATTGGGACCCCAAATCAGAAGAGTTTTTTTATTATAACTTTCTCACAGGCGAGAATCAATGGTCGCATCCAGAGACAGTGGTGCTGGAAGATATAACGGATATCGAATGGAGGTTATTTCGAAAGAAAAGATTTCGATTTCTTGAATGCTTGCGCGGTAAAAAATCATCGGAGGTTGTTCGTTTGAACATTCGTCGAAATTTCTTAGTGGAGGATTCGAGTCGTGAGATTAAAAATATGACTATCAATTCATTGATGGCTCAACGCTTATCCATTTCATTTGATGGGGAAGCTGGTATTGATTCTGGAGGCTTGAGCAAAGACTGGTATATCGAGTTTTCAAGCAAATTGTTACAACCTGATTATGGTCTGTTTTCCGAATCATGCGGATGTTATTTCATCGACCCACGATCATCTCTCATTGATAATGTTGACAAGTACTTTTTTGCGTTTGGAAGGCTAATTGGAAAGATACTGCGAGATCAACAACTGATTAATGCTCCATTTTGTGATGGCATATTTAAACAAATCATGGGACTCAATCCAGATATTGATGACTTACGCCAGGTAGATCCGTTATATGCCAAGAGCCTTGAATGGATGTTGGCAAATGATGTCACCGATGTTATCGATGAAACATTTTCCATCACGGTAGAAGAATTTGGAATTAGAAAACAAGTGGAATTGATGAATCATGGGACTCATGTGCAGGTAACTGAACAAAACAAAGCAAAATACGTGAAAGCTCTTGTCAAATGGCGATTCTTGGACTCTGTCAAGGAACAATTAAATTGGCTACTTCGAGGAATTTGGCAACTAGTCAGTTTAGAGCACATAGAAATGTTTGATGTTGACCAATTAAAACTGTTAGTCAATGGAAAGCCCTATATATCGATAAGCGAGTGGAAAAATGGTTGTGTCAACTATACAGGAGGATTCACCGAAACATCTCCTGAAATCTTGATGTTTTGGGACTTTGTTGAAAATATTCCAACTGAAGATCGCGCAAAAATACTTCGATTCACAACTGGGTGTGACAAACTACCTTTGGACGGTTTCCCGCCTTTCCTTCCTTTCACCATTACTAAATCTGTTGATGCATCAAATTCATTTCCCACAGCCCATACGTGCTTCAACCAATTAGTTCTACCCTCATATGCCTCCATTGAAATTTTGAAACAGAAGATGTTAGATGCTTGTGAACTTGGAGTTGGTTTCGAAATGAGTTAGAATAAAATCCATATTGGTAAACTATTTAAAATGATCAAAGGAGTCCATCTGCCACAAAGCGACAAGTTATCAATCCCGATAAATCATCATATGAACTTTCAGGTCCCGTATAACTTATTTCCTCGCGGGAGGATTCTACATTCGTTTTTACTTGGACTCGTTTTTCATTGAGTTGATTATTAGATTCGTTGGGATGAAGTGCTTTCGTGTGCTTACTAACAGCTGATTTTTCCCCAAATGCTTTAGGGCAAAATTTGCATTTGAATTCTTTGATTCGAAGATGTACTGTTTTTACATGGCTCTTCATATGCTGTTTATATCCGAAAGTCTTGACACAATAAGGGCAACAAAACTTTTTCAAAGGTGCGGGTTTTTGCGTTACTGGAGAGCCAACTGCATTGTTTACCTGACAAAGAGGGTACCATAACGGCAGACTATTTGCATGTACGAAGGGAGCTATTCCTCCCGCATGATTATTTGATAAACTTGGCAATTGCATTGAAAGGCCAACTGCAGGTGAGCACGTTGCAGATGTTTCCTGCATATCAAAGGAAGAGTCACCGAGTAGTTGATCGATATAGGACATCGAACTAATTGTCATACTAGTAATCACGTGCAAATAATAATAAATGAGCAGGGAAAACGGATGCTATTCCAGGAGAAGTGGGTGAACAATTGAGAGTGAAATGAAAGAGTGGTTTGATAAAGTACGGATTTTAGCGGATTTTACCGGGATTAACGGTCTATTCCCATGAAATTCCATTCTAATTTACAGTAAAGTTTTATTATTTTATTGGACGCAATGGTGAACATTCTAGCAAAACCCAAAAAGCAATTAGTGTCCCCTAAGAAGCCTTAGGGTTTTCATTACCAAATTATATTCTATTTGTAAACAAAAGTAGAAGCCACCGTATTTTTACGTTCAGCAGTTAATCGGTACCAACTGCTGACACCAAAATACTAGTAGTAAGAAGAAACAATACAAGATTTCGAAAAAGAACCAGAGAACCAGCTGCTTTTTCACTTTCCCCAACTTTGCACTCCAATTCCAATTTTCCAATTCAATCATCGATGTACGGTTAGGGGTAATTAGACCTTACCCAAAGTTTACGATCCTATTTTCGGGTCATAACCGTCAATTCACAGTATGAGCTCTGTGAAGCTTTTCTCTGCTCAGCAACCGTTTCAATTGCGGTTATTAATAGTTCGACCTTACCAAAGTATTTATTCAGCAAATGACCGTTGAAGCAAACGGCTTCATTTTTCTGAAGTAGACGAAAAACTAGTGTGTGAAAAGTGAAAACTTGCTTTCTCTACACATTTCCTTCTTCTCAAGAGGAAAATGTAGACACAGTTACAGAGGAAACGGTAGTTTCAAAGAAACTTACTCAGAGCTTGATTACAAGCCAGGTAATTACTTCGTTTTCTCAAAAGATAATTTAGAGTTTGAATGGAGATGCTTCTGAGTTGATTGAAGAGGCGAAAGAGAAGGCAAAAAAGGTCCCCCAGGGTTCGGTGCAACAGCGTATTTGTGTGGAAGAATCAGATTTAATTCGGTTGTTCCAAACAGGCCGACAAACCAATG
>Ga0105055_10010094_pt1 | contig 11884 bp, 12 predicted proteins | sample BON03_FD_78090 | JGI IMG/M metagenome (GOLD analysis project Ga0105055, IMG submission 78090) | Freshwater microbial communities from Lake Bonney liftoff mats and glacier meltwater in Antarctica - BON-03 | ecosystem: Environmental > Aquatic > Freshwater > Ice > Glacier meltwater | place: Lake...
CATCGGCAGGATGCCGATGCCACTTATTCGGACAGTATTGGGCAGCGCGGGGGTATGGGCGAAGCCCGGCGGTTGGTTGAACCGCCGGATCAGCAGGGCAAAGAGGACAGCGTGCGCAGGGGTGAGTTGGCGTTTCCTGATCAGGGGATAACGGTGCGGGCGGACTTTTTTTGGAAAAGGGAGGTCCAGATTTTTTCGAGGAAGCAGGGCCTGGTTTTGCGGGAGGATTCCGCGGGAGGCCGGGTGGACAGGGCGCGGTTCTGCTCGCGGATCAGGCCCTGGCGATGATAGGTGCCCTGGCCGGTGAAATCCTGCCGGGTGATGGAGGGCGTAAAGGAACCCGGCGATGAGGGCCCTCCCCAAACCGCCATGGTGTTTGCGAAAAGCAGAACGACCATGAGCGAGGCTTTCATACGCCTACCAACTAAAAAATGCCCTCACAAGGATCGTTCCGGTCAGGGCGGTAAAACTTGCTCCATCCACGGTGGAATGCGAATCGGTGTAGCTCCCGACAAAATCCGCCGCGAGGAAATCCAGCGGCTGGATGGTGACGGCGAGTGTCGGAGTCCATGAGGTGTCCACGCGCTTGACGCCCACATTGGATTCGGCACTGAACTGGACGGAGGGCGAGATGAAGAGACGGAAATCCTTGATCGGAATAAAGGTGACGCCAAGGTTGAGATCGTTCTTGTACTTGTCGGCCACGGCCAGCGGGACATCCGCGTCGAGGTAGGAGAAGTTGTAGCTGAAGGTGGGAATCAGCCAGGGCAAAGGGAAGAAGGCAAACTCATTGCCGAGCCCATAACTCCATTGCTGGAAGAACTCCTGGCCCGAGGCACGATTAACGAGTGAGGTGTATTGCCAGTTCGGCTGGAAAGTGTAACTCATTTTGTTGTTAAAAAAGAACCGCTCGTAACTCAGAGCCTGCCGGATGGTGCTGGTGTTGAAGTCGCCTTGGGCAAGGCCGGGATCGTAAAAACGAAACCAGGCGTAGTCGTAACTCGTAGCCAGCTTCCAGTCGCGAAATTTTAAATCAATGCTGGCCCCGAGAAACTGCGCGAACTGTCCGGCCTGGATGGGATCGGCCTCGGTGTTCAGGATGTTCGACGATCCGAAAAACATCGAATTCGCACGGCCCTGGAGGGAAACGTATTCATTCAGCGCATCGAGAAAGCCCTCCGTTTCCTCGGGCTCAGCAACTGTCTTCTTTCCGGCGAAGGCGTTCGTCGTGCTTTGAAGGCCCGAGGCCGTCACCTCCGTATCGGCGGGCGCAACATCCTCGCGCACCGTCTCTTCTTCCTGGTTGAGACTTTGCACCGTCCGATCCTGCTCCCGAATAAGGCCAAGGCGATGATAAGTTCCCTTGCCGGTCCAATCCTGCCGCCGGTAGGATTCAACGGCCGATTGCTGGAGGGGGATCTGTCCCTGTCCGATCACGGTTCCGCCCAACAAAACCCCCAAGACCCCTGCGCAAATCGAGATAGGCAATCGCATGGATTTACGCTGCTTAAAATCCTGATTTTCCGCAAGCTCGAATCGCGCGCCATTCGGGTCCGCCATTGGGCGCATCTCCGAAAGTTGCTGGTTGTAGCCACGGCACTCTGTTGCCGTGTTCTGGGGAAAGAAGACACCCCAACAGAATGGGGCGACTACAACGTCGGCGTTCACAACGGCCTGTTTTCCACGGCACACAGCTGCCGTGGTTTGTTTTTGCCACTTTCGGAGATGAGCCCTCGGGTCCCCGGCACCATTACTTGGCGATCCGCTCGATTTCAGCGAGTTCCTCAGCGGAAAAGGCGGGGTTTTCCAGGGCTTTCACGTTTTCCTCGATCTGGCTGACCTTGCTGGCGCCGATGAGGGCAGAGGTCATTCCCGGCAGGCGCAACACCCAGGCCAGGGCCATCTGGGCGAGGGATTGACCGCGCCCGCGTGCGATCTCGTTCAGGGCGCGAATTTGTGCGAGCCGTTCCTCGGTGACGGCGGCTTCCTTGAGGAAACCGTGGGGTTTGCTGGCGCGGGAGTCGGAGGGAATGCCGTGGAGATAGCGGTTGGTCAGCAGGCCTTGGGCCAGCGGACAAAATGCGATGCACCCCATGCCGGCTTCGTCCAGCGCTTCGACCACATGTTCGGTTTCGATCCAGCGGTTGAAGAGGTTGTAGGACGGCTGATGGATGAGCGGACGGATGCCCATTTCCTGCAAGAGCCGGGCGGCTTCGCGGGTGGCCTCGGCGGAGTAGGACGAGATGCCGGCATAGAGAGCCTTGCCGGAGCGGACCGCGTGGGCGAGCGCACCCATGGTTTCCTCCAGCGGAGTCTTGGGATCGAAACGGTGACTGTAAAAAATATCCACGTAATCGAGGTCCATGCGGGCGAGGCTTTGGTCGAGGCTGGCGAGGAGGTATTTGCGCGAACCCCACTCGCCGTAAGGTCCGGCCCACATGTGATAGCCCGCCTTGGTGGAGATGAGGAGTTCGTCGCGATGAGCGGCGAGATCCTCGTTGAGGACGCGGCCAAAGGTTTCCTCCGCGCTGCCGGGAGGCGGGCCGTAGTTGTTGGCCAGATCGAAATGCGTGATGCCCAGGTCGAAGGCGCGCAGGATCATGGTGCGCGACGTTTCGTAAGAATCCACGCTGCCGAAGTTGTGCCAGAGGCCAAGCGAAATGGCGGGGAGTTGGAGACCGCTCTGGCCGCAGCGGCGGTAGGCCATCGTGTCGTATCGGGTGGGAGATGCAGTATAAGGCATGGAATTTGTTTACACCCTATTTGCCGGACAAACGCATAAAATAAAAATGCAGCCATTCAGGCAGAGCTCTCGTGTTTATCGAAGACCGGACCTCTGTCCGTGGCCATCGGGCTCATTGGACACACAAAAAACCACAAGCTCCGGGTCCGCTCCAGGTGAGGGACGGAACGGAACAGCACGAAGTTACGAAGTATTTTGGACAGAAAAGCTCGTTCGGAATCTCCGACCTACACCGACACTTGAACCTGCACTTGCCCTCGGGAAGAGCGGCGGGTAGGGGTAGGTTCAGGAGTAGAGGTAGGTCCTCCCAAACTTGCCTTGCCTTCGTGCCATTCCCGTCTTGAGCCGGTTCATTCAGGGATTTTTCACAGAAGGTAACGAAGGAAACAAAGGCTCACGCTTCCGCTGTTTTTGCTGCCTTCTGTAAGAAATGTCCGGCCTTTGGCCTCCATCCGCCGTTCTCCCTATTTTAGGGCAGAGCATTGATTTTCTCCGCAAGATCAAAGTCGAGTTTGGTGAGCCCGCCCTTGCTGTGGGTGGAGAGGCACAGCAGCACCTCGTTCCAGCGGATGTCGATGTCCGGGTGGTGATTCGCTTCCTCGGCCAGAACGGAGACGGCGTTGACGAATTGCAGGGCCGTCCTGAAGTCAGGAAACTTGAATCGGCGGGTGATTTTGCCACTGGTCCGCTGCCAGGAGGCGAGACGGGCCGTTTCGGTTGTGATTTCGTCTTCGGTGAGGAGAGCGGGCATGGTGCGTGGAAGAATAATAAATAAGCCGTTGCCGGGGCAAGGCGGATTGTGCCATGCTTGCCCTTCAACCCTCACGCAAATCATGGGCAAAATTTACAACAACATCGTCGAAACCGTCGGCCGCACGCCACTGGTCAAACTCAACACCGTCACCAAAGGCCTCAACGCCACCATCGCGCTGAAATGCGAATTCTTTAATCCGCTCGGCAGCGTGAAGGATCGGATCGGCGTGGCCATGATCGAGGATGCCGAGAAAAACGGCACGCTGACGAAGGACACCATCATCGTCGAGCCCACCAGCGGAAACACCGGCATCGCTCTGGCATTCGTCGCCGCTTCCAAGGGCTACAAGCTCATCCTCACCATGCCGGAAACCATGAGCCTGGAGCGCCGCACCCTGCTGGCCATGCTTGGGGCCAAGCTTGTCCTCACTCCCGGAGCCGAGGGTATGAAAGGCGCGATTGCGCGCGCCGAACAAATCGTCCAGGAAACCCCCGGCGCCTGGATGCCACAGCAATTCAATAATCCCGCAAATCCCGCGATTCATCGTGCGACCACCGCCGAGGAAATCTGGGAAGATACCGACGGCAAGGTGGACATTCTGGTGTCCGCCGGGGGAACGGGCGGAACGATCAGCGGTTGCGTCGAGGCGATCAAGCCGCGCAAGCCCTCCTTTCAAGCCATTGCGGTCGAGCCCAAGGATTCCCCGGTGATTTCCCAAACCCTTGCCGGGCAGCCCTTGAAACCCGGCCCGCACAAAATTCAAGGAACCGGCGCGGGATTCGTGCCCAACAACCTGCATTTGAAGGACGAAGCGGGCAACGCCCAGATCGTCGAATGTATTCAGGTGAGCAATGAGGATTCCTTTGCCATGGCCCGCCGACTGGCCAAGGAGGAGGGCATTCTGGTCGGCATCAGCGCCGGAGCCAATGTTTGTGCGGCCATTGAAGTGGCCAAACGTCCGGAAAACGCCGGAAAATTGATCGTCACCATTGCCTGCTCGACCGGTGAGCGGTACCTCAGCACCGCCCTGGCCGAAGAAGCGCGGGCGGAAGTCGGCGGCTAACCCGCTTTTTTATTCCTCATTCGGAATTTGTCCTTACCTGTCATGTCATCCAAAAACCAACCTCCAGCCGACGAGCCGAGGCTCGAAACGGACAACTTCGCCGCCGAACTTTTCTGGGAGAAGCATCGCTGGTCCATTCTTGTGGGCTTGGCCGCTGTGGTGCTGGCGGTGGGCGGCAGCGCCATCTGGTTCATCTCCGCACACAACCGGACTCTGGCGGCCCAAGCCTTTTTTGCCGGGGCCAAAAATCCCGAAGCCTGGCGCGAGGTCATCGCCAAGTACCCCGCTTCGCCCCAGGCGGCTGGCGCGTATTTTCTTCTCGCGGAATCGCAGCGCGAACAGGGCAGCCTGGCGGAATCCACCGGGTCGTTGGAAAAATTTCTCAGCAACTTTCCCGGTCATCCGCTGGCCGGTGGTGCCCGGCTCGGACTGGCGGAGAATTACGAGCTGGCCGGAAAACCCAATGAGGCGTTGACCGCTTTGCGGGAAGTGCAATCGAAGGATGCCGGGAGCTACGCCGCGCCTTTTGCCGCCTTGCTCGAGGGGCGCCTTGCCCTGCGCCAAGGCAAGCTGGAAGAGGCCCGCAAGGTTTTCTTGAATCTCGTCTCGACGTACTCGCAGTCGCCGGTGGCCCGCGTGGCCGGGGCGCAATTGGAGGAAATCACCTCCCTGATTCCGCCCGCTGCGGGTTCCCCCGCCGTTCCGGTCCAAACGCTTCAGTAGGCTGGCAGCGGATTGGCCGCACCAACGGCGTTCCGCTCCTCATCCTGGCGGGCGGACAGAGGGTCGTCGCGCTGCACCGGTTGGATCGAGCTTTCCGCCAGGAGAATTCCGCCGCGTTCGACCACGACGGATCGGGCCGTGATCCGGCCCTCAAGGATGCCGCGCTTGGAGATGCGGACGCTGCCGTCGCATTCAAAATTTCCCCTGGCCCGGCCGTTCACCACCAGGTCGGTGGTTTTTACGAGATGGACAAGTTCCACCTGCGCCCCTTTTTCGATGATGAGGAATTTCGCGGTGATCCGGCCGCTCGATTTTCCCGAACACGCCAGCCTCACGGTGCCCTCGCAAAACAGCGCACCGTTGATCTTGCCTTCAATCAGTGCTTCTCCGCAAATGATCAGCGCGCAGTTCAGGCTGCCACCGGGCTCGATGGTCAGCTTGCCCCGGGTATTCACCGGCCGCGACACTTGGGAGGAAAAAACCAGATCCCGGAGCTCGATGGACACATTGCATCCCGGGCAGATCGTGCTTTGCGCGTGGCCGGAAACCTTATGGGCTCGCTGGCAGTGGTGACAGAAAACCGTCCGGGAACCGATCGGCTTGACCGCAGGAACTTTTTCCGCAGGCGTGTTCGCGCGGGCAATCTCAAAGTGGCTGCCGCAGGAACGGCAGTACGTGGAAATTAACTGAACCGGCTCGTGCTGGACAAATCCGCAATGGGGGCAGTGAAACGGCGCCTTGCGTGGAGAGTCCGGCATGAAAAAACGGTCAGGCGGCGGTGGTGGCAGGCTGGGATTTGGATACCGCTGGAGTCACGGCCCGATCAGGTTTCGCGACCTGCTTGTTGGGAGTGACTTCCGATTTGCCGATGAAGGTGGCGCCTTCTTCAATGACGATGCGCATGGCCTTGAGATCGCCGGTGAGCTGGGAGCTGGCCTTGAGTTCGCAGCGTTCGGAGACCGTGATGTTGCCCGTCACATTGCCGTGAACTACGACGGATTTGGTTTTCACTTCGCCACTCACGTTGGCATTTTTTCCGAGCGTGAGCGCACCGGCGTCGGAAACAATCTCGCCTTCGATCTTGCCGTCAAAAATCAGCTCGTTTTCAAATCGAATCGTCCCCTTGATATCCACATCATTGGCGAGGACATTTTTCGAGGATGGAGAAGGGGTGTCGGAGGAAAAGCCGCTGGTCAGGTTATTCAAATTCATACAAACGTTTGGGGAAATCTATTCGCCTTGCGGGCAAGGTCAATCCTAGGCTTTGCGGGAAGCAAGGCAAATGCTTCAAAGCCGGAACACATAAGCCTGCACGCAGAGGCTCGAAGCGGAAAACGTCAGTTTTCCGTTCCTCCCGGACATCGGAAAACTGACGTTTTCCGCTAACCCGGATATTTCACACCTCGCTGGCAATGCTCGCAATATTTCCTCATAACCGACTGATAAACAGTGAACAGTGAGAGCAGATGCGCTCGGCTCCTGCAAAACAGTCTGTTTTCCGCTTGCTTCAACTTTCTGAGGGCGAGGCGACGTGCTGACGCGCCTGCGGTTCGGGTGTTTTCTGGCGCACCAGATGGAGTTCTCCCCGATCCAACAACTCCCAGGTGACTTCCTCTCCGACGTTGAGCCCGATCGCCGCGGCCAAGGGCAGTGGAAAGTAAACGTAGAGCCGGGCCTGCTGCTTTCCGCTTCGGATCGCCTGCACTTTAAGTGGATATTTCGTGGGAGGGGTTTCTTTTTACTTATTCTTCATAAGCTAGGCTGTAGCCTAGCTCGCATAACAGCACAAGCTTTTTCTATTTCCCCATGCTCCGATTTGTTTGCTTTTCAGGATCTCGGCTCCAGGAAGGTCGTCGCGAATTTCTCCGGCGGTCATCTCAGCTCCGACGGCGGGTTACTTCTGATGCGCCAACTCGACTCTTCCCTGGGTCTGACCCGCAGTCTTGCTTCCTGTTTTAAAGACCTGCGCGATCAACGTTTCGTCGAGCATTCTCTGCCCGAACTCATCGCCCAACGCGTCCTAGGCCTTGCCGCCGGATATGAAAATCTCAACGATCATGACACTTTGCGCCGGGATTCACTCCTGGCTCTGGCCGCTGGCAAAGAGGATCCCTTGGGACTGGATCGCCATTGCCAAAGCGATAAAGGCAATGCGCAGAGCCAGCGACTCAACCCTTAATCGTCTCGAATCCCGTTGACAAACATGTATATTAGTCGTACTGCTTTAAATCAATAAACACAGAGTATAATATCACACTATCGTTATTTTACATGAAAGGAATCAAAATATACATGTTTATGTTTACCGCGATCGTCTTCCTAGCCGCGGCATTTGGGGACTTGAGCGGACAAAGTCCTTCACCAAATGCGAATTCCGCAGGTCCTGAGTGGCCGGACGAATGGGAAAAGGTCCTCGTCGAATGGATCAAATCTTTGTCAATCGAGGACGTTACAATCACAGAAAAACCTTTCGATTTCAGCAAATTTGACGCCGCCGAGTTTCGAAAAAATCAGATTGCATTGGCAAGTTGGGCTCCTCCGCTGCGTATTGCGGTCGAAGCCTTGAGACTGCCACCCGAAGGGTTCGTCTGGAGTGGAATTTGGAGGCCGGAACTGCCGGTTTCCCAGAGGCTGAACGTGGCATCCGGGCAAATGTGGCTGCCGACCCATCCGACGGTCGCCTACAATCTCGCCTGGCTGTATTCTTGGAATCGGCAATGGAATCCCTACTTTGAAAACTCCGCCGTGGCTCGCCGCGCAGCCGTAGTCGCCTCGGTCAACCTCATCATGCAGTGGGGGCAGATTCGCTATGTGGGTCGTCCGCATACAGGACAGGATGGGTATTTGCTCACCTTCAACGCGTACATTGCCTCCACGGTCGGCCCCGGTCTACCCGCGAACGTTCGCAAGGCTTTAGGCGAGGGTCTCAAGGCCGTGGTGAAAAGCCTGGTCGAGGCGCCGGTGAACGGCCCGGAAAACATGATGCTGGCCATGCCCGTGGGCATCTACTACGCGGCGCTTGCGACCGGTGATGATTCCCTGAAGAAGCTGGCGGAGGAACGCATGGGATATCTGTTGGATAAGTTTTTCGACAGAACAGGCTATTTCCGGGATCAGATGCTCCCAGATGGATCCTACAACGGGATATCCATGCACCGCCTCGCGGAATATTACGCGATTAGCCAAAGCCCGCGGGTGCTGGACGTCCTCCGCCGGGCTTACCGGCTGAAAAGCTACCTGACCCTGCCCGAGCCGGACGGCACGACGCTCTCTCCGAGTCACTTCAATGCGCGGTGTCAGGATGGTTTTGACAACGATCAATACACTGGCCGCGAAATCATGTTCCTGTCATCGGTGCCCGATGCGGCGTTTTTTCTCCGGCTTTCATGGGAACCGAATATTACCCCGGAGAGCGTGCGGAAATTGGCCGAGGCCCGGATCGTCGAATCGTTCATCAGCCGGATTCCCGCAGCAGCAGCTTGGGGTTACATGAATCCCACAGAACACAGTTGGGGTCTGGTCCTGAATCTTCCCTATGTTCTTTTTAACGAACAGGACTCCGAAGCCGTGGATGCGATGGTGCGGGAGGCAAAGGTTCCCATACAAACCAGCGATCGCTACACGGAAAATTTCTCAAACCAGTTTTACGTCATCCGTCGTCCGGCCTACGCCGCGATTTTCTACACGGGGCCATCCTGTATCACAAGTGATGATGGCGGGACGAATTTCGCACAGATGCTCGGGTACGAGGGAGGCACGTTCAACGGCTTCGCCGGGGGAGGAGTTTCGGCCTTTTGGACTCCGGAAGCAGGTTCGACCGTGATCGGCCGGTTGACCGCCCGGGAAAGTTATCAAAGAAAGGTGAAAATCGCCGAAGGACGCGAATATCAAATCGAGGGCTGGCGGGACTGGCTGAACAACCAGGTTGTCGGCGAGGCGGAGAATGGGAAAATTTTGAGTTCGTCGCGAATCGGGCGTCCCCTCAGCAAACTCTCCCCCGACGGCAACGAACTCTCGATTTGGAGCGTCATACCCAATGGCACGCGAAAGCAGGGCGAGATCACTGATGCTCGGATCACCTACAAACGCAACTATCGCTTCCATGACAGCGGCATCGATGTCGAGCTGGAACTGGAAACCGACAAGCCGTTGGTTATGAAATCGCTCTACGAGTCGCTTCCGGCCCGCGCCTTCGAGACGAGCTACCTCGATCCGCAAGGCAAACCGCTGGCGGAGGCCGATGGGAAAATGAAAAATGTCAAGACGGTCCGGATTCTCCGGGACGGAAACGGCACCAATATTGAATTTGCCCAACCGGTGGCTCTTTCCATGGACTCGATCAAAGCCGTCTCCCGGCAAAGTTCCACCGTCGAAGGGCGCGCCCTGCTGATCGAACTGCCGACAAACCTGCAGCCCGGCAAGCCAGTAAAACTCAATTACACCATTTCCCCTTTCAAAGCCTGAAATCCAACAAACTCCAAATCATGACGAAGCAACTCTCAAATTCAATCCGCATCCTTGCCCTTTCCTTCCTCTGGCAGGGAACCGGAGGCGCAACCCTTCTCACTTTCTCGATCAGCGATTACGCGGGAAGTCCGCTCGCTGCATCCACTCCGAAATCCATGTCCATATTCGCCCATTACGGCGATCGCGCCGAAAGCAACACAGCATTTGTTCCGGAGAAGGGCTACGAGGAAGAACCGTTCACTTACAATTACGAGGAGGGAAACGGATTTACTCCGAATATTTCCTTGAAGATCAATGCCTCCGAAGGCTGTGAAGTTACGTATTATAACGAACCACGCTGGCCTGAAGTCTGTTTTCTCCACGGCGCGAGCGGGAAGAAGGAATATTACTTCACCTTCACGGCGGATCCCGGCTTTGCCACGAAAATCAATTCGTTCAAGCTGTTTGGTTTTCTGGATAGCATTGCCCACCGCGCTCTCTGGTCGATCCGGCAGGACACACCCGACGGCAACGAATTGGAATCGGGCGAGGCGTTAGTAAACGGGAACGATCGCCCCGCGGAAGTTGACACTCCTTCCGGGAATCCGCAGGACGGTCCCCTCACCGTCAACACGACCGGCACAGCCTATCCCCGAACCATCGTCCTTGTCATCGAGCACGTGGAAGGCAGCGGCAGCGGCTTCGCATTGGATGACCTCAATTTTGATCAGGTTGCGGTGAAGAAACCCTGATCACGCCCAGTGTCCGACTCGCCATGAAATCCCTCAAGGCGAAAATCCGCTTTTCCCGCTGATGAACAACTTTATCGAAAACAAACAAAAAGAAATTCCGCCGCCAAACCTTCGTGACTTGCCTCCGGCCCGCCTGGGGGGAGCCCTTTTGGGCGAGGAAGAGATCGCACTGGCCGTCGCCACGATACGAAGCCAGCGGCTGTTTCGTTATGCTTATGATCTCCCACTGGCGGGGCAGGGTCCGATGACATCGACGCTCGAGAAAGAAGTCGCAGAGGCATCCCAAACGCGTTTCGCGCTGGGCGTGACCAGCGGCACGGCCGCCCTGGAAGTGGCGCTGGCAGCGCTTGGGATCGGACCGGGGGATGAAGTGATCGTCCCGGCCTGGAGCTGGATCTCGTGCTTCACCAGCGTGGTGCGCCTCGGTGCGCGACCTGTGCTGGCGGAGATCGACGATTCACTCTGTCTGGCACCGCAAGAGATCGCCCGAAAAAAGACGCCGCGCACGAAGGCGGTGATGGTGGTTCATTACCAGGGAGTCGCCGCAGACATGGAGCCGATCCTTGCGGAGGCGCGAAAAGCCGGACTAGACGTCATCGAAGACTGTGCCGAGGCGGCCGGAGCCAGCTATCAGGGACATCCGGTCGGCTCGATGGGCCGGATCGGCATACTAAGTTTTCAACACCAGAAAATTATAACCAGCGGCGAAGGGGGCATGGTAGTGACATCGGATGCCGGACTCTACGAGCGTGCCGTGCGCATGCACGACCTCGGTTCGTACCGCGCGTTTCATACGCTACATCATCAGCCGCAGGGAACTTCCTTTTGCGGAGCGCAATATCGCATGAGCGAGCTCACTGCGGCGGTCGCGCTTGGGCAATTCCGCAAGCTTTCCCGCCTTCGGAATCATTGCCGGAAACTGGCCCAACCGATCCAGGAAGCCGTTCGTGAGTTCTCGCAATGCGAACCACGTCACCTGCCAGACCCGGAGGGAGACCTGGGCTTCGAAACGTATTTTTTTGTGCCGTCTGATAAGCAGCGTGATGAATTCGTCAAAAAAATGGGGGAACTCAATGTGGCATGCACCCGCATGACAGGAACCTACGGACACTTTGCGCGGGACTATTGTAAAACCGAGCCCACCCACACACCCGCTGCGTCGCCGTTTGCCCTGTTCGAAACGTGGCCTGCGCCGGGATATCGCGAAGTCGATTTTCCGCAAACGATGGAACTTTCCAGCCGGATGGTTTCCATTCCCATCGGCATTCTGCATAACGAGGCCGACGCGAGATACATAGCCGACGCGATCCGGCATGCCGCACTGCAAATGGGATGGAATAGAAATATCCCGACACACACCCAGGCCCCCTTCCCTGCATCAGAATAATGCTCCGCGAAGATAC
>Ga0105055_10010096_pt1 | contig 11884 bp, 14 predicted proteins | sample BON03_FD_78090 | JGI IMG/M metagenome (GOLD analysis project Ga0105055, IMG submission 78090) | Freshwater microbial communities from Lake Bonney liftoff mats and glacier meltwater in Antarctica - BON-03 | ecosystem: Environmental > Aquatic > Freshwater > Ice > Glacier meltwater | place: Lake...
ATGAGCGGTTTTTATGAATTCATGCGCACTTCAGATGGTGTTTTATTCCAAGCTGAGATTCCAGAATTTGTAATGGAAGTGCCTTATATGCTCAATTGATTTGGTTTTTGGGTTATCTGTTATTGGATTGATGGTTATTTCGGAAAGTTGCGCTAATGATTGCTGTGGATAACCATTAACAAATAACCCAATAACTTCTTGTCCTAATCAGCCAACTCCCCGCCCCTAACTGGCTTTCCTTAAATTCGCGGCTCAACAAAACTTTCGAGCCATGTCAAACGCATTCTATAACGTACCAAAAGCCACCAACGAACCCATTCTGAACTATGCTCCTGGCAGTAAGGAAAAAGCAGAGATAAAAAAGGCTCTGGCTGAAATGCGCGCTATGGAAATTGATGCTCCAATGTATATCGGTGGCAAAGAAGTGCGCACTGGCAATAAGGTTCGCATGGCTGCTCCACACAACCATCAGCATACATTAGGTTACTTCCACCGAGGAGACAAAACACACGTAAAGCAGGCCATTGATGCGGCATTGGCAGCCAAAGAGAAATGGGCAAACATGAGTTGGGAGCACCGCGCTTCTATCTTCCTCAAAGCCGCTGAACTCTTGGCAGGTCCTTACCGTGCCAAAATGAACGCAGCCACCATGCTCGCACAAAGTAAGAACGTTAATCAGGCCGAAATTGATGCGGTTTGTGAATATGCTGACTTCCTCCGTTTCAACGTGGAGTTCATGACTGACATTTACAAGCAGCAACCAGCTTACTCTCCATCTCCAACTTGGAACAGATTGGAGCAACGTCCGCTTGAAGGTTTTGTGTTCGCTCTCACTCCATTCAACTTTACTTCCATTGCAGGAAATTTATGTGCGGCACCCGCTCTTATGGGCAACACGGTGGTTTGGAAACCTGCCGATACGCAGATCTATTCGGCTCAGGTTATCATGGAAATCTTTAAGGAAGCCGGATTGCCTGATGGCGTTATCAACCTGATTTATGTTCAAGGTCCCGTTGCTGGCGATGTCATCTTCAATCATCCTGATTTTGCAGGAATTCATTTCACAGGTTCAACAGGCGTATTTCAGAACATCTGGAAAACCATTGGAGAGAACATTCACAAGTACAAAAGCTACCCGCGCATTGTAGGCGAAACAGGTGGAAAGGATTTTATTGCCGTGCATCCATCTTCTTTGCCAAAGCAAGTAGCAACAGCAATCGTTCGTGGTGCGTTTGAGTTCCAAGGACAAAAATGTTCAGCGGCTTCACGGGTTTACGTTCCAAGTAATCTTTGGGAAGAAGTAAAAGGATATGTAATCGAAGACCTGAAAACCTTCAAAATGGGTCCGGTAGAAGATTTCACCAACTACATCAATGCGGTAATTGACGAAAAGGCCTTTGATAAAATTGCCAACTACATTGATCAAGCCAAAAAAGATGGACAAGAGATAATTGCTGGCGGTAATTACGATAAGAGCAAAGGTTATTTCATCGAGCCAACGGTAATTGTGGCCAACGACCCGAAATACACCACGATGTGCGAAGAGATATTCGGCCCAGTCGTTACCATCTATGTTTTTGACGAGAACAAATGGGAAGAAACCCTCGACATTCTTGACAAGACATCTCCTTATGCTTTAACTGGTGCACTTTTCAGTCAAGACCGCTACGTGATTGAAAGCGCCATGAAGAAGCTCGAAAACTGCGCAGGCAACTTCTACATAAATGATAAGCCAACTGGTGCCGTTGTCGGACAGCAACCTTTTGGTGGTGCAAGAGGTTCGGGCACCAATGACAAAGCTGGCTCCATGACCAACTTGCTGCGTTGGGTTTCGCCCAGAACAATCAAGGAGAACTTCGTGCCACCAACAGATTACCGTTATCCGTTCTTGGCCGAAAGCTGAAACTGAACAATCAATTGTTTAAAAAGCCGTTTTGGTGGATTTCGAATTCAGCAAAACAGCTTTACTTTTACGTTCGTGAAGAAATTCCGTGGCATAGCTCAAAAGCTTTATCCTTACATGAGAAACAAGTACGTGATGACGTTACTTGCATTCTTGGTTTGGATGACCTTTTTTGATGAAAACAGTTTCATTTCTACCGTCAAAAATCAAATGAAGTTGGCAGAGATGGAAGATGAAAGAGATCACTACCTGAATGAGATAGCGGAAAGCTCTGCTGACCTCAAGCTTTTGCAAAACGACAAAGATCTTCTAGAAAAGTTTGCGAGAGAAAAATACCTCATGAAGAAAGATGACGAAGAAATCTTTGTCTTTTCTGTAGAGGACTAATCAAAAAAATTAACGAATTACGATTATCTATTTGCGATTCTGTACGAGAGTCTTAAATCCAACTTTGGATTTCAATTGATAATTATTAATTCTTCATTCATAATTGAATTGTAAGTGGAATTACTGAAAGAATTATGCGCCATCCGTGCCGTTAGCGGAGATGAACGCGCCCTGACCGATTTCGTTTTGAAATACATTGGCGAAACGGAGAAGAACTGGAAAGTCAAACCGAAAGTTATTTCTGGCGATGAATTCCACGAGAACATTATTCTGGTATTCGGCAAAAAACCACGCACGGCCGTTTTTGCTCATCTCGACAGCATCGGGTTTACGGTCAGATATGGTAATCAATTGGTAAAAGTTGGCGGTCCCGTTATTGAGAACAAAATTCAATTGGTTGGAGCTGATTCTCAGGGTGAGATTGAATGCAAACTCAAGGTGAGTAAAAAGCATCAAACGTTCGGTTACAAATACGAACGGGAGATTGAACGCGGCACAAACCTCACGTTTAAACCCGATTTCCGCGAAACGAAAAACCACGTACAATGCTGCTACATGGACAATCGTCTTGGTGTTTGGAATGCACTCAAAGTGGCCGAAACATTGGAAGAAGGCATCATCGTTTTCAGCACACGTGAAGAACACGGAGGCGGTGCCGTTTCCTATTTGGGCAAATACATCCTAGAGACATACGGAGTACGACAAGCACTCATTTGCGACATTACGTGGGTAACGGAAGGTGTTCAATTAGGCAAAGGTGTTGCCATCTCCATGCGCGACCGCGGATTACCTCGTAGAACCTTCTTAGACCGTGTCATCAGCATCGCCAAGGAAACCGACATTCCATTTCAATTAGAAGTGGAGGGTGCTGGCGGAAGTGATGGTTTAGAACTTCAATCTTCGCCTTATCCCTGGGAATGGGTTTTTGTTGGCGCACCAGAAGATAACGTCCATTCTCCAGATGAAATCGTTCATAAAGACGACATCTCGGCAATGACTTCCTTATATAAGGTGTTGATGGAGAAACTTTAGTACTGATACGAATTATGAATCTATACGACTATACGAATCGCGCGTGAAGCCATCTCAGTTAAAATCAAAATCATTCAAATAAAATGATAGTCCGTTATCTTGCCACTAGTTTTAGACTGGGGCGGTTATTATTCTCTGGAAGATGGCGTTTTCAAGGTATTTACGGTTCAGTTTGAATCAGAATTCGTCAATAGGCCTTTTGACAACTACAATATTCTAGATTGAACATAAGAAAGCCACAGAAACATGTTTTTTGTGCTTGTAAAGTCTATACACCATAGTTGCAGCCCATCTGTTGTGGCAACTTTACGGACTATCATTTCAACTAATAACCTCTGTAAACTTCATCAACTCTATCAACTTTTGTAAACTCCATCAAATCAGTCAACTAAAAACTTCTCAGCCGCCTCCACGATTATTTCAGGAGCTCCCTGCGGCTTCATGGTTTTGCTATCAACAAAAACCAACTGCGTCAAAGCTGTATTCAGCAATTCGCCTTTGGCATTCCACGTTTCGTATTCAAATGTGATGCGCGAACGCGGCACTTCCTTTACCCGTGTGATAATGGTCAACTCCTCATCGTAGAAAGCTGGCTTTTTGTAATCAATCTCGTATCGAATTACTGGCATCATAATTCCTGATTCCTCCAATTCTCGGTAATTGATGCCCAAAACACGCATTGCCTCTACCCTGCCAACTTCAAAATACGTGGCGTAGTTACCGTAATAGACATAGCCCATTCTATCCACTTCCGAATAACGCGTTCTAATCTTCGTGCTGTGTTCAAACATGGTGGTGAAGTTATTGGTTATTGGGTATTGCGTTACTGGGTTATTCAGTCACTCCGAACGCACCCTGAATAACCAATAACTAGTAACCAAAAACCATTTCAAACCCCAAAGTGCTTAAACTTGCATCATGCGTTGGTTGTGGCTTGCCGTTCTTCTTTCTGCCTGTTCGGGTTCAGTAACCGAATACAAAGCCATTGATATGAACGATTCGATTTCGGACGAGGTGATTTCGGAATCGATGATTGCCTCCTATCGCGATAGCTTGGAATTGAGCATGAACACGATTCTGGTTCAAAATGAAGTTCCGCTGACGCGAGGAATTCCTGAATCAACATTAGGAAACCTAATTGCTGATTTATTATTGCAACGCGCACTTATTGAAATGCCTGATTCTGTTCGACCACTTATTTGTCTCATCAATATTGGTGGTTTGAGGGTTGATTTGCCAGCAGGACCAATTACGGTTGGAAAAGTGTTTGAACTCATGCCGTTTGAAAATGAGTTAGACGTAATCAAGCTTTCTCCCGAAAAGGTGAAAGAAATGATGAGCTACCTAAAAGATGTTGGAGGACAACCTGTGTCAGGAATGAGTATTTCCCATAAATCGGGCAAGAACTCCATCCTTACGTTGGATGATGGTGAAGAGATTAATACGGATGACCTTATATATGTAGTAACCAGCGATTATTTGGCTGAAGGTGGCGACAAGATGGATTTCTTTAAAAATCCCGTTCAACGAATCAGAACGGGAATTAAAATAAGAGATGCCATTTTGGATGATTTTCGAGTAAAAGGTTTAGCAGGTCAAACATTGAACTCGAACTTGGACGGACGAATTTCGGTAATCAAATTCTGATGAAAAGACGTGGTTTCATAAAGCAATCCGCATTGGCTGGCGCATCGCTTGCAGCCATTGGTGGACTGAGTTCGTGCCGATTAGATGAATTGGGAATCGTTAAACTGACAATCCTCCACACAAATGACGTTCACAGCCGTATTGACCCATTTCCCATAACCGATAGTAAATACCCAGGGTTGGGTGGCTTTGCCAGAAGGGCCGAAATGGTGAAGCAGGTTCGGTTCGAGGAAAAAAATGTACTCCTATTAGATAGTGGCGACATATTTCAAGGAACGCCCTACTTCAATTATTATGGTGGAGAACTGGAATTCAAGCTCATGAGCGAAATGGGTTATGATGCCGCCACGTTTGGAAATCATGATTTTGATAACGGTATTGAAGGTTTGACAAAGCAATTACCCCACGCCAAGTTTCCCTTCATCAACTCAAATTACGAACTGAGTGATACGCCACTCTCAGAAACTACCTTAAAGAACAAGGTTTTTGACAAAAACGGAATGAGAATCGGTGTTTTTGGACTTGGAATTGATTTGGAAGGCCTTGTCAATCCAAAACTTTACGGAAAAATCCGCTACACCGACCCAATTGCAGAAGCAAACAAGCAAGCCTCGTTTCTAAAAAACGAAGAGAAGTGCGACCTCGTCATCTGCCTTTCTCATTTAGGATATGACTACAATTTGGAGAAATATAATTTTGACGCGAATCGGATTTGCGATAAACACGTAGCCGAAAACAGTCAAAATGTTGATATCATCCTTGGTGGACACACCCACACTTTTTTAGATCAGCCCCAGTATTTTATAAATAAAAAAGGGCAAAACGTGATGGTATGTCAGGTGGGCTGGGCAGGGATTAAACTTGGAAGGATTGACCTACAGCTAGATAGGGTTTCTGGACTTTTTGGTAGCGCGTATATTGCACCAAAAGTTTCGTAAAGTCAATAGCAATTTGATTTTTTTTTCACCTTTTTTTTCTCAACTTTTGCTTCGCATTTAGGGATTCGGAAACACGATTTTCAGTAAGCTTCCGAAGGGGAAATTTCTAAAGCACTAACATTTAGCTACTTGAGACAAAGCGTATGAAGAAAGACTGTAAGGTTGTATGGGATAATTGTTTGGAGGTGATACGTGATAACGTGCCTTATCAGAGTTACCGCACATGGTTTGAGCCCATAGTTCCTGTTAAGTTGGATGAAAAAGTGTTGACCATTCAGGTTCCTAGCCAATTCTTTTACGAATGGCTAGAAGAGCATTACATCTCACTATTAAAAAAGACGGTTAAGAAAGAACTTGGGGCCGAAGGTCGTTTGGAGTACCAGATTATAATGGAGAACGCTTACAATAACAGTAAGCCATACTCGGTTCGTGTACCAACAAACTCAGCAACGACTAAAAATCACCCTGTCACGATGCCAATGGATCTTGGACGTTCCGATGCAATTCGCAATCCGTTCATTATTCCAGGTCTTAAAAAGGTAAAAGTTGAATCTCAGCTTAACGCCAATTACAACTTTGACAACTTCATTGAAGGCGATTGTAACCGTCTAGCGCGCTCTGCGGGTTATGCAGTTGCCAACAAACCGGGCGGAACAGCCTTCAACCCACTCCTTTTATATGGTGGCGTTGGATTGGGAAAAACGCACTTGGCACACGCCATTGGAATTGAAATCAAGGAAAAGCACCCGAACAAGACTGTTCTGTATGTTTCTTCCGAAAAATTCACGCACCAATTTATTGATGCGGTGAAGAACAACAGCCACAACGATTTTGTGCACTTCTATCAGATGATTGATGTGTTGATTATGGATGATGTGCAGTTCTTGGCTGGAAAAGATAAAACTCAAGATGTTTTCTTCCACATTTTCAATCACTTACACCAAAACGGAAAGCAGTTGGTTTTGACCAGCGATAAAGCTCCTGTTGAAATGCAAGGAATGGAGCAACGTCTTCTTTCCCGCTTCAAGTGGGGATTGGCTGCCGACCTTTCTGCACCAGAACTAGAAACTAGAATTGCCATTCTTCGCAAGAAGGTGTATCAGGATGGAATTGAACTTCCTGAAGATGTGCTCGAATATTTAGCTTACAGCATTACAAGCAATATCCGCGAATTGGAAGGCGCGTTGATTTCGCTTCTAGCTCAAGCTTCGCTGAACAAGAAATCCATCAACTTGGATCTTGCAAAGCAGATGATTGACAAATTTGTGAAGAACACAGCACGCGAAATCAGCATCGATTACATTCAAAAGGTTGTGTCTGACTACTTCGATATGCCGATTGAGCTGATGAAATCGAAAACACGTAAACGTGAAGTCGTTCAAGCACGTCAAATCGCCATGTTCTATGCTAAGAACATGACCAAAGCATCTTTGGCCACAATTGGCGCACAATGCGGTGGAAAAGATCACGCAACCGTGCTTCACGCATACCGAACGGTGAACAATTTGATTGAAACCGATAAGCAATTTAGAGGCTACATCACAGACCTCGATAAGAAGATAAAACTGTCGTAAGCCATGTCTGCACCTCGCGTGTTAATGGTTTGTCTCGGAAATATTTGCCGAAGCCCAATGGCCGAAGGCATTCTCAAACGCAAGGCCCGATTTTCGGGCCTTGTGCTTTATGTAGATAGCGCAGGAACTTCAAGCTGGCATCAGGATGAACGCCCAGATGAGCGGGCAATTGCCGAAATGGAGTCGAACGGTATTGACATAACTGGTCAGCGTTCGCGGCCTTTCAAAATGGGTGACTTCGATAAATTCGACCACATTCTTGTGATGGATACTTCTAACCAAGAAAACGTTTTGGCCATGGCCAGAAACGAAAATGACAGGGCCAAAGTCCAATTGATATTAGATTTTGGAAATGAAGTAAAAGGCATGTCTGTTCCAGACCCATATTATGATGATGGTTTTGGGCGTGTTTACGAACTGCTCGATTATGCCTGCGATGTCTTCATCAAAACGCTGAAATGAGCTTAGGAACGCTTTTCCTCATTCCTGTTTCGCTTGGAGAAACGAACAATGACCGTTTATTCCCCAATCTCAATCTTCGTTTGTTGGAAGAATTGAAATACTTGGTGGTTGAGAACGAAAAAACCGCCAGACGCTTCATCCGCTCAACTGGTAACCAGCGCGATTTCAATGAATTGGAATTGATTCTGTTGGATAAGCGCACCAAACGTGATGAGATTTCTCGACCGATGGAACTGCTGCTTCAAGGAGAAGATGTCGGCATCATGTCGGAAGCTGGCTGTCCAGGTGTTGCCGATCCAGGACAGATTCTGATGGCAGAAGCACACTTGTTCAACATCAAGGTTCAACCACTAATCGGACCGTCTTCCATCCTGCTTGGTCTCATGGCAAGCGGGTTAAACGGACAAGGATTCACGTTCAATGGTTACATTCCAATTGACAAGAAAGAACGAATTAACAAGCTGAGAGATTTGGATTCTGCAGTTTCTAGAACTGGTTTTACGCAGATTTTCATGGAAACGCCATACCGCAACCAGCATCTGTTTGACGATATTCTAAAAACCTGCAACGGCAACCACAAACTCTGTGTGGCGGTTGATATCACGTTAGAAACGGAACAGATAAAAACGCTTGCCGTTGCCGAATGGAAAACGCAGACAATTGACCTTCACAAACGGCCTTGCATGTTTTTGTTGGGAAGCTAATCTAGCCTCAGGAGTAATTATTTGGATTTCAAAATATCAGGAGACTGTCTTGTACTGATGATGTCAAGTATTCGGACTTCCTCTTTAGTTTCAGTGTAAAGTATCTTGAAATCGCGCACCACAATTCTCCTATACTTTGGATTCATTTCGTCCACCTGATATTGCTCTGAATAGTGAATGGCTTTTGGTGCTTGAAGCAAATCAGACTTCACCTTTTTTGCTCCCTGCAGAGATTTCTCCTTGTAAAAATCGAAAATCCGTTTTAAAGCTGCACGTGCTTGTGCCGACCAAATAATCCTTGGCTCCTTCATTACCAATTTTCAGATTCCCTTTCCAGTTCTTCCTGAGTAAGAAAGTCACCTGCCTTAATCTGCTCTTCGGCCTTTTGCAAACGCTTATTGTATGCGTCTTTCGTAAGTGGTTGTCCGTCAACCGTGTAGCCGACAATCATTTCCTTGTCTAAAATCTTCTCAATTTTCTCTAGTAAAGAAGGATTGGAGACATCCATTAGTTTTTGAAGGAGGCTGAGCTTGACTGTTTGAATATCCATGGTTTCCGATTGTTTTTCAAAGTTAACGGTTTGAAAACGAAATATTAATCAGTTAGAAAACAACGAACAACTCTTGAACACTCGTATAGAACTTAGCTTCTTAGCCCTCCACTAGGCTCACCCTTAAACTCATCATCCGAGCGGGGCGGGGCATACTGAAAGTTAATGAAATAGTGCTTTCCTGCCTTGCTGCCGCGCGATTGCATCGCGTGGCCATAGTGCTGTTGTGGTTTAGGTTAATGGCTGGTATGGTTTGCGGACGCGTTGCAAACGCGCCCGAGCGGGGGAAAGCTAAACGCGCGCCAGCGGGTTCTCGTACAGCCCGTGAATTGCTAAATTCGTGGCTATCAGTTACGCTTCACGTTTGAAAGCAATGAAAAAGTTCAAGTATTACAAGACCCTTTGCGAAATTTACTTGTCAGATTTTAAGGGCATAGGAATAGCGACAATAGTCGCCCTAATAATTGCTCTCGCAATGATATTTGGTGGGAATTCTGGAGGCTATGATGATTCTGCGGAAAAACCATATATCCTAAATCGCCACAAACAATCCAATTAAGGTTCAACAGAGTCTAATAGATTAAGGATTTTGTCGTGCTTGAGGGAATTTATAGACTGATATTTTACATATCCACTATAGAAGCTAAACGTTACCTGATTGTCCACGCTACCCTCAGCTGGAAATTGAGAGTGTACGTTAACAGAAATTACTGAATCGCGCTCAACCCCACCTTCCGTTGACCTAAGTTTCGAAACGGTAAGTTGATTTTCGATCTGGGTTTCGTTTTGTAGTAAGTTCCTAACCCAATCGAACTCAGCAATCATTTTTTCCTCAGATGAAAATGTAAGATCTACCTGAAAGTCATTTATTACCTTTTTAAACTGCCCTTCTTTAATGAAATCAAAAATTTGCTTTGTCTTTTCTAATTCGACACTAAATGAGCTGGAACTTTCAGGGGAAAAGCTAAACGCGCGCCATCGGGGGAACCGCTTTTCAAAGACTTGTGATTGCGATGCGCAGTCCACTTAATATCTCACTCCAATCTAACATATGAAGACAACCCTTGTGAACGTTTGTTAAAGCCAAAACTGTATTTTCTCTTTTGAGAATCGAACTCAAGCTTTACCAATACCTTAATAGTATTTGCGTCTATAGAAATTCCGTAAACATTCAATCTGTAATCTCCCGGAAATTGGAAGTCTGTCATTAGCCGTCTCGCAATATCGGTTCGTTCAGCTAGACCTAACTCATTGGATTGATTAAGCAGTTCATTTAACAGACCCTCATCCTCAATCATAACTGCCTCTAAAATTTTAAAAACAGAAGTATAATTCCTATTTAATACGCCTACAACGTCATTGGTGATAACATAACTGTTGCTTACCTCAGCTGATTGAAACTCAACAATATTTTTCCCTTTCACATCAATTCCCTGCCTTCTCTGGTTGGCAAATTCAAACGTAAATTTCGCAACGATGGGGTAAAAAATCTTCTGTTCGGGTATCGACTTGATGTCACTATTTATGAGTACAATTTTAAGCCCCCCATTTTCGCTATATACCTCAACATCCTCTGATCCTGAGAGTAACGTAATCTGGGCTGCTTCTTCATCAGTTAGAACTTGGTGGTCGTGGCAACCAAAAAGAAGTACGGCTACAAAACAAAAAGAAAGATATTTTAACCTAATCATTTTTCTTACTCTCTTTAACATCGATTGAGGATGGTTCTCGTTTCCAATTATCTGGTCGGCACTTGAAATGGGAAGTTGCTTTTCCAGTTTTTTGATTTGTGAGACCGCCTCCCCGATTATCATCAGGTCACGTTCAACGGCTCTCACGGAAATGAAACTGGTGCTAAAGTCATTGAAATCGCGGTTATGGTGATGGATAATCTTCTCCAACTCATCAATGATGGATTCGATGTCCATCAACAGTTTTGGAATGCGTTTATGCGGCAGCATAAAGCGAAACTTTTGTATTGTCTACCTCTTGTTTGAAAATGGGGTTTTTGATAACGTTGTACGAGATAAGGTCAATCCTTTTGTTCAATAGTTTTTCCAATGAACCGAGAACCTCGAAAAAAGCATCTCCACGTTCTAATGGGGTCAGCTCCTTTTTAAAAACAACGGCAAGATCCACATCGCTTTGTTCCGACATGTTCTCTGCCAAGGCCGAGCCAAACAGGAATAGCGCTTCCACACCGTTTTTCTCGCAGATGGTCTTGATGTCGTCAACTTTATTTTCAAGAAATGCATTCATAGTTCAAACTTACGAAACAAAGGTGTTGTCTTGAGAATGGAAAAACAAAGAAGGTAGATTCTGCGAGGCTGATGCCGCAGTTGGGGGCACGCGTTATACAAAAGCTAAACGCGCGCCAGCGGGGTCTTTTGCAAACCAGTAACAGAATGGCGATGTTCAAATGTTATAACCACCCCTCCCTCAAGATTCGTCTAAAGTAGAATATGATATAAAAACTCGTTAGGAAAAGAATCAAAAAAAGACGAGATACTTTTTTATCAAATTTCGCCCAGATATTGATACAATATATCCATAGTATAATAGACATAAGACCTAAAACGCCTCTAATTACAGTTCCGGGCAATGAAAAGAGTTGGTTATATATCGCCTCCATCCTTAACACGTAAGAAATTGTCACAGCAACAGTCATGACTACAAGTAGCAAATTG
>Ga0105055_10010102_pt1 | contig 11880 bp, 10 predicted proteins | sample BON03_FD_78090 | JGI IMG/M metagenome (GOLD analysis project Ga0105055, IMG submission 78090) | Freshwater microbial communities from Lake Bonney liftoff mats and glacier meltwater in Antarctica - BON-03 | ecosystem: Environmental > Aquatic > Freshwater > Ice > Glacier meltwater | place: Lake...
AATATAACAGTCGCGAGACCAAAGAAGGCTTTCAGACACACTAGATTCATAGAAATCAGTTGCTAAAGTCTGTTTGTTTGAGCCAAATACTACTGGGTGCATCCATTCATGGTAAAACCTTTGGTTTTCCATCATTCTGTCACTCAAAGAGTCTGAACTGAATTCCGGATAAACTTCGAAGTGCCCCAAGTAGTATTTGATCCACTGTAATGATAACGTCTACGATTAACACCTGTGTAATGATTTCTCTACCTTCAAAATGGACAGTATGGGAGACCACGATCAGTCGTGTAACCTCACCTAACCGCCAGATTTTTTTTTTTGGTGGAGACGTTTTGCTGTATATAATGAGATGTTGGTGTATAGCGAGTGGTACTGTATTGGTATTGATGATCATTCTCGTCACTATGATTGAGTTACATCTTGACCAACTTGAAATATCAATGGAGGATAAAGTAGCGGATCTGCGAAATACTACCAAAGAATGGAAATCGAAACGACATGTCGTACCAAGGCTAAAGGAGACCGCCATCGTGCAAGTGTTTTACTTGGAGCATCTCCTTGCATCATGGGTACTTCAAGCATCACCTTGGAATGCTTACCATTCCGGAATTGGATTTCGAGTGAAAGATACTGAAGAAGATGAAGAATGGAGATTGTATGCCATTGACTATGCACCGGCTTTCACAAGCGAAGTTGCTTATGTATTACATCCTCGCATCGAGCCACAGTATCCTGAATACCTTCCGAGATTCCTTGGTCTGTTATATGCGCGTTTCTTTGTATCCTATGATATCATCTGGAGCAACTTGGGAGGTACTAGGTACTACAAAGATTGGCCGACGAGATACACCAACTACACCAAAATTGGGACAACCAATGGACAAATATTTAACAAGTATCTTGATTGGATACATGATTGGGATGACAACCACGAAACCTTCGAGCCAGTTGAAATAGTGATCAACGGGTCGTTGCTCGAAGGCACTGGTTCTTGTATGTGTCATGATCTGTTTTACTACTCTCTGTATGCTCTCCGAGAACTAGGATTTGAACCATCGCCCAGTAGCCATGTCTTCCGAGATCACATCATCGTGTTCGCTAAGAATTACAAACAAGTCGATGTTAATGCCCCAGGTATAAAGTGGGAAGTTATCAAGTACTATCGGCTATTCATGCAATTCATGGAATTGATAAATAAAGAATTCACCAACATTCGAAATCTCCTTGTGGAGTCGGATTCCATATTCGTAACCCCGTATCTGTATATTGGGGGTGAATACATTGAGGTTGAATTGGAGCCCCCATTTGTGAATTACTGCTACCTCGAAGTATTAATGCCCCCTTTGAAAAGTACTTTGGACAATGAGCATTTGTGTGCACTTCCCATGGAAATACCGCATCACCAAAGCGATTCTGGAATATCTGGCTTGATCGAGAAAATTAAATACATCTCTTCCAGTTCTAGAAGTCTTCTTTTTGTCGCCGAAATCTTGCTCGATGATTCCAGAGTATGGGCAGCTGTTTTATCTGTGTTTCTTATGACTATAGCTTTTTAATTTATTAAAAAATTACGAGGATGAAAGCGTTATCCGATTCTATGATTGACACTCCAACTTTTCGGTAAGTACTTGGGTTCGCAATCCCTCAAAAATTTTTCTCTCCATTCAATAATAAAACTGCACAAATTGTTATGGACGTTTCCTTCCAGCAAAATCTTTTCGCAAATTAGTTGCTCCACAGGGCGGTATTCTTCGAAAGGAATGAAAGTATCAATAGTAGCAATATCAGGCAATTCCTCTTGTAAGTTTTCAATATCAACATGAGGTATTGCAGTCAATATTCGCTGCACTAAAATCAGTTTTCTCTTTTGTGGCATTTTAGATCCGCTTTTCAAAAGTGCAGATGCAGCTTTCTTAGCTTCGTTCAGCGCAGAATCCACATAGCCTTTCTTATTGCACAGAAGATCTCGCACGTCTTTCCTGTAGCCGAAATATCTCAACACCAATACTTGCCTCAATTGCTGGGTTGATCGGGCTGCTGTGATGCCGCAATTTGCACACAATACAACGATATCATGCGAACTATGCGATTTGTATTCCATCGGGAAATGTTGACGAAAGGAAAATGGAACAATGTAGTGCCTAGTCAAATATTCTTTTTCCCCACAACATACACATTGATTCGCTTTGGCTTCAACGAAGTAATCGTCGTCACCCGAGTTTCGGCCTTTTGGCTCAAAATTTAGAGAGATTGTTGGACGATCAAGACCTTCAATTTCTTCAGCAAGATTATTAGACAAATACCAAAGCATTCTTTTCCGTGGTATCATACTAAGCAAACTCCCATCGGGTGCCAACAAACAGCAATTATCATATAGAGGTTTCTTCATAGAAGATTCAATAGCATATTTGCGAAAACGCTCCGCCTTGTGCACCGATCTCTCGGATTTCTTACCAGATTTAATTCCGGGATTGGGGAGTACTTTGCTACAACAAGGACTCTCGTCATAGTTCGAATCTTTAATCTTTTCAAAAAGATCATACACGGCAATGGCATCGATGGCTGCATATGTGATTTGGACTTCTGAAAGTAAATCAGCTTCCCAATCACTTAGTGTTATGCTTTTACTCTTTTTCATGTTGATATTGAACACTCGTTTAAAAAGTTTATTCAAAGAGATCGGTGTGTGGTATAGTTTTTCCACATCAAGGAAATTATTTACAGACACTTGGACTTGAGAAAGTTTTTTCACGTCTCCAGAAACATGAAAACCAACTTTCAAACAACTGTGACTTTCTAAAATACTCTGAAGCTCGATCGGAATTTCTTGTTCACCTAAAATATTCACACATCGCCGAAGTTGAACAATATATACAGCAGACGACGTTGCGAGTTGTAAGACACTAGTTGGTCCAGGTTTCCTGTCTGGATTTAATATACTTGGTCGCCACTCCGTATCGAGACCTATAAATGATTCCATTGCAACGTCATGCAGTTTCAAAAGATGGTTGCAGCGAGCAGTATCTGAGATTAAAAAAACATGTCGACTAACATCTCTTAAGTTGACAACTCTCTGAATTGAATCACTAAACATACGAAATGATTTAGCTTGTCTCAAAAGCAACCCGCAAGCAAGCGACGCAAAGCCTAAATGGGAGGCCATGTTACCAAGCTACAAGGGGGACCGTACCGCCGACACATAAGGAATCCCATGATGAAGCGACAGGTCGATGAACTGGATCTCAAATTCCGGGAAATACTTTCAAGTGTTGTTGAATCTTCCAATGTCAAATCTATTGTTGATGCTGATGCTGATTCTCAATTCGCAATCAGGCAGGAGACCCTGATCAGAGATTTTCTTCTTGGGTGCAGACAGATACAAGATCAATTCATGGACTTGGAAGCAATGTCGTCAACGAAATCCATAGAACAAGAGGTCGAAGATCTTAATCGAGAAATAGCAGAAAAAGATGAACTCATGCGGAGTATTAGAGAAAAACTCTCTAAATGGATAGTTTAACAGAAACGTTTTAAAAAATGTGGAAATACCGACACAAATGATTTGAGAGGATGCGTGGGAACGAAAATGTTAGATCGCCCTCCAGTCATCACGCTTATAAAAAGTATATTATGTTTCAAAATCTGGATATATCTCTTCCGAACACAAATGATTTGAACCAGTGCATCGGAATAAGAATCTTATTTGTCCAACTTGTCTGCATGCCCCAATAAGCAGAGCGCCAGGTAAAATAGGCAATAACTCCTGAAAATACACCAAGGTCAATTTCCTTTTTGTTTTTTCCAACATTATGCATATCCACAGCACCTTTAAAACCACCCCAAGTCACCATCGATCCGAGAGCCACATATTGAAACGGAGATACTACAATACTCACATCGGTTTGATTCATATTGAAACACTGAGCCAGATGCTTGCCTTGTTGCTTGGCTGCTTGGGCTATTGGTGGCAACGGAGCAGTTAACGACACTGCACAATCACCCAAAGCATACACAGAGCTTACACCTTTGATTCTCAAACACTCATCCACCACCAAACGTCCTCCAGGTCCTTTTTCGAGATGAGATAATGTCTCCGACACCAGCTTAACCGGCTGCAATCCCGCCGACCACACAATGGTACCAGCTGGGTAGCTAGATCCATCACTCAGAGTGACTGAATGAGTGTTGTGGTCAAATGCCTTTACTGCAATGGATGTCATTACCGTGATTTTCCGACTTTCAAGAACTCTTCGAACATATCCTGATAAGGATTTGTCAAAGCTTCCAAGTATATGGTCACTGGCTTCAATGATGGATATCTTAACTTCCTTTGTCAAGTCAGGATACCATGTTGCAATATCCGTGAACAGAAAATCATGCAACTCTCCTACGAATTCAACGCTAGTCGGTCCACCACCAACAACTACAAAGCTCAAAAGGTAACTTCTTTCTTTGCTTCCTGGTTGCTCCATCGCCGCTCGTTCAAAGCACTCCAAGATTCGATTTCGGATTCTTCGTGCATGGAATAAATGTTTCAAGAAGTGAACTTCAATTCCTTCACGATCTGCAATCCCAGGAGTATTAAAAGTGTTGGTTTTAGTTCCACATGCAATTACCAAATGATCATATGGAATATCATTTGATTTTTCCTTTTTGAAAATATTATCCGAGGTGACGATCTTCTTTTCAAAGTCGATTTTAGACACCTTTCCTTGAAAGTATTCTTTCAGATTTGGAACCGTTCGTATTGGTTCTTGAATGCATCGGAATTCCAAGGTCCCCACCGTAGTAGATGGCAGTAAAGGAGTGAAGAGAAAGTGATTGCTTGGGGAAATCACAGCAACATCGTATTTCTTTCGATCAATGTTTTTCAAAAGCGTGTACCCCCCCAACCTGATCCAATAATCACAACTTTATCTTTTTTTCTCTGTGCATGAAGCATCCTGCTACCGAAAGCGCTCATTGTACGCTTGGACAACTTCATACTGGTATTTATATCATAGGTATTAGTGTATTAACGTTCTTGATGGTGTGCGTGGGTTGCTCGCGGATTGAAGCGTTTATTTTGTCTCCTTGCCAGGATAAGTTGTGTATTAAATGCATTTTGTCAGTTGCGGAAAACTGTCGTAAATGCCCGGGCTGTTTGAAACAGATTCATTCAATAAATTCTATTGATGCTTCCGATCATTGTGTATCTTTTACCTGGTCAAGTCTCCAGTGGAAAGTATGTTTAGCACCAAATGACAGCGTAAAAGTACGTTAAATCTTGCTTTTTTGATTTTGCAATTTTCATATTCTGAAGGACATCTTCTGCAACCTATTGAGAATACCGGAAGACCGCTTGAAAATTGTAGCCAAAGGAGGAAGAGTTGTTTTGAGTTATGAAGAAATGAAAAACGGTGATGAATCTTATAAAGTCATAGGTACTCCTGCAAATAAACAGTTGCCTCGCAGCTCAGAATGGTTTGCGTTGTTGCAACATGGTACGGAAACTACCTTGAGCTTTTTTATTGAATTTGCTACTGTTTTGTATTTATTTGTGGTGAGTATGAGTCCATGGTCTCGTCCCAAATTTGAAAACGCCGAGCGTCTTCGAATGCGCGAGGAGCAACGCAACCAAATAGAATGAATTTATTACTCACCTTCATTTATAACTATGTTCTCTTTTACTGACGTATGTTTCCCAATTGCTATTGCAACAGAAAGATTCTAGAGACTGAAGCCAATGAATGGAATTAGATTTGGAAGAAAAAATTAGATAAGTATTTTATTTCTTGCCCTTGGCAGGCTTTCCAGCTTTAGCCTTAGCACGTTCCTTTACTTCCCTCTTAGCTGCTTCTCTAGCCGCATTTCTCTCTGCAGGTTTCTCGTTTCTTCTCTTCTTAATAAGATCTACGGAAACTCCAACAATAGCGCGTTGCACCTTTTGTACTTTCTTCTTGCGAGATCGGGAGAACTCGTCTTTCTTGTCCTTCTTGTTGAGTCTTCTCCAGCCAATAGTCCACGTCAACTTTGCTGGTTTCTTTCTCTGATGGTACAGAGATTTTGCCTTGGAGCTGATGAAAGTAACTACTTGACCATCCTTTCGAACATATTTAATTCCGTGTCCAGGAAAGATCTTGAACTCAGAGAACGCGCACGTATCCGTCCTTACCACCATTTTTCCTTACCTGGATCAAAATAGTTAGTATAGAATTCAAATCATAAAACGAAGTCACATCCACGATGTCATTCACCCTCTTGCTCTATTCGAATTTGAGTTTACGATTAACCCAACCAAATAGAATCACGGTGGCAAACATACACTACGGGACGTATCATGAGAGACAAGGTAAATGCTCTCAACCACAGATCTACTATTGCGGCGGAGAAGCACCAAGTCATCACTTTGCATTCGTCCTCATCCATCACTCACCTTAAGTTGAAATAATTGCTTCGTATCTCCACGAGTATTCCCAGCCACTCAAAATCAAGCGCTAATGCTACTTACTATTAACACTATCAGTTTGACTTTTGGGAGGGGGGCTGTACTTTCTCCTAAAAAAATTAGAAAAATTCATCCAACTAGTGCGGAGTAGTCCCCCCAACGACCATACCTCGCCGTCAACTTCACAATGCTCTCTCTGGCTTAGCGACTGTACCTTATTGAATAGACACCAATGCTAGGATTCGATTCCTAATCGTGCTTACAATTCGTTTCTAGACAATAGTTGGCTACCTGGGTTAGTTGTGTAGTCCAATTCGAATTGCCAGTGGAAGAGCTTGTAACGATATGAGCCATACTAGAGTCACTTGATATCCAGGGAGCTGACGATATAGAAACTAGAGATGTTTGAAAGAAATTCCGCAAGTCCTGTTGTTGATATGAGAATGTTTTAAAAATTACTGGTAAAACAAAACGAAAATCAAATATTTCCAAATATAACAAAATCGTGGATAAAAGCCATCAATCACTGATTTCTTATTCGAGAACAAGAGTATCTTGTCGAAAGCAAAGTGTATAACTATGAGTAATCAGAAGCAGCAATCATATGTGATTTTCAGAAAATGAATTGATTCAAATACCAGAGCTTCTAGAAAGAGAAGCTCTCGTGGACATTTTGCTACGTGGCGGAGTATCTGTTGAAGATGTATAGAATTTGAGTTTATCAAATTCAACAGGATTTAGAAACAAGTCCGGCTTGATATTTTTGGGTGCAGAAGCAATCGGAGTCAGTCGATGCACAGGGAACCTGAGCTGCTGTGTTCCCCATTGACCTTGAAGCATCCGACTCCCTCTTCGTTTGACAATTGCTAGAGGAATAAAGACAATAAGTTTTCTGTGGGTTCCATATTTAACGAGATATGGCTCATTCAGAGCAAAGGATTCAACAGCTTCTTCTTCGGGCATTTCTTTTGGATCCCATACATCGTTGGTACATTTCTGTCTCTTTGCGGCCTTTGAGGAGTAGGCACCATCGTCTGACATTAATACATCGTCATCATCAGCATAGTCATCCATTTCTCGTTTGTTGGTAGGTGAGTCTTCATCAGAAACGATGACATTCATTTGGAACGAAACTGGCGAGGAAGAACGCGATTCATCACCGGCATCAATAATGGGATTAACAACACGATTCTTTCGTATGCTGTCATCCACCACTTGGCACAATTTGACAAGTTCATTCATAGGGGAGTCCAGCCAGTTCTTCAGCCAAATGTGGTAATACGAGTATCCAAACGACTCCAGAATGGTTTTCCGATAAATGCAATTGGAGTAACTTTCATACGTGTTGGATTCAAGAACCATACATTTACCATTGTCAAATCGGACCATCATGCCTTTCAACAATGAATTACTGCGTGCCTCGCCATTAACCAGTCTTTCATATTTTGAATGCCGAGACCTTAAATGGTTTCCAATAACTTGCTCAAGAGAACCAATCGCTTCTTTAGGTCTACTTCGATTCTCCGGGTTGAACTCGACAAGCAGTTGTTCTGCAAGGATGCGATTCCCAGAGCTGATGGCTGTTGCATATCGCAAGTATCCATAGAAAAACGATAGGCCTGACAACTGTCCATTATCTTCACGAACCATTTCAGCATTCATAAATTCACAAGGAGGAATACTGGTGACGATATGAACATGTTGCCTTGCTCGACTAAACAATACATTCAAATATCTATAACCAAGACCTTGAAAAGTTATTCTTCCAAAGCGCTTTTCGAATTTTCCAGACGAGGTCGGACCGAAAGTGGTTCCGATGATTAAATGATCTACTTCGTCGCCTTGTAAATTCTCAAGATTTTTCACAAAGAAACGGTTTTGACTCTGCAATGTTCTGATACTCATGATAAACTGATGATCAGGATGATGCTTGAGCAGATTCAAAATCATTTTTTGCTGTGATTCATTGAAAGTTGCAATGGCGATGGTGGATTCATCGTCAAGACCAACCACGTACTTTTTCAAAATGCTGAGAATTTTCTCTGCTTCTATTCGATTGGATCGATCTTTGTATATCCCATTGACTCTCGTCACCTGAATAGCAGGTCTCGCTGATATAATAGGTTTCCCTGGACATAATGCTAGATTCTTGTAAATAGCGGCAGCATTGAAACCCATCAGATCGGGATTCATGCTACGATAGTGGAATTTAAGATCTACAGGTGCGAAGTAAAATGAATGATCAGTTGCAAAGTCCAGAATGGATTCTGCATTGGCAGCATTTTGAGTAATTCTGTGAATGTACTGCTTGGATTTTACTTCTTCCACAGAATCGTAATGCATTTCATTCCCTTCAGGCGTTTCATCGTCTAGGAGATCCAATATGTTGACTCCACCACCACCACCAAACAAGATAGTAGGAGGCATTTGATGTCTGTCTCCCGCCAAAATTGCTTTCTTTCCTTTCAAAAGACAAGCAAACGTTTCTTGAGGAAGTGATTGTGACGCTTCGTCCAACACCACCAAATCAAAATATCCATAGACCCCTTTGAACAAAGTACTTGCGACTTCCGGAGTGCAGAACAGAATCGGGAAACAAGAAGTAAACAAATCGAGTTCCTTGACTATTTCAAGCAATGAATTTGTACGGATATTCCGACTAGCTCGATTGAATAGCTGCTCAAACTTTTGTCGGGGACATGAGTTGGCTTCAAAGTTGGCAACACTTTCCTTCATTGCTTTGGCTTGGCGTAATACCACCAGTAATTGGATGTTCCTTCGTATTTGACTCATCGAATCACTGATCTTATTGAGCACAAAATCAGATGTCATGAGGTCTTCTTTGGTTGCCAGTTCTCTAGAAAGTATGGCAGATTTAATACGAGTGCCCCAAGACACCGTTTTCTTACATCCTAAAAACAGGGCCAGGAAGTTGTGATCTTGGAGAAGCCCAAATGACAGTAAACAGTTGATAGAGTCAGCAGATGAACGCCACTGAGACAAGTTGCTGTTCTTAAACAATAAAAACAATTTATCCAGTGCCCATCCGCTTTCAGTAGTATTGAGAATATCAAAACAAAGGGTAAATTGAGTCAAAGAATGAGCAGTACAGAATAGGCTGTTCTGAATGGCATTTTTCATCGCATACTTGACCAACTCTAATTCCTCATGTGATGTCTTCATCTCATGTTTAATCATAAAAACGTTTTCCTCCCACATGTGCTGCAATGATTTGTCGGTAAGGTTCTTTCCTATTGTTTCCACGTGCAACAATCTTCCTTTGCACCAGTGTACAATACGCTGCATATTCGAGAGAGAAAAATCACCCGGTGGACTTTCTTGAGATCTCTGGTTGATTTCTGCCTTGATGCTATTCAATCTTCCACTCAGTGCACGTAGAACCCCTCTATGCTGGGTGCTATTGGTGAGGAAAGCAAAAAGCGTTTCTCCCCATCCTCCTCGTTCAAACTGCTCTATTGCAACCGCCGGGATACGACGCAGTTCCGATGCTATCTTAGTCAAGTCTGTGAGGCGATCATTCCATACCTCACATAAAACGTCGTACTTGGCGATAATATCTGCTTTCACTTTGAGCAAAATCGTATGGCGGTGGTTCAATAGCTTCTTTATCTCATCCTTTAACTCTGCCGCTTGCGCAATAACATCATCTGCTGTAAATTCTGTAATCTTTTTGAATTCTAACAAAAGCAATGCGTCAACAATCTCTTTGCCGAGTTGCGCTTCGCATCTATCTATCCTTTTGACATGGTCAGGTGCGAAGACAGATGTCAGCAACAACGAGCCATCAATGATGGGTAGAATGGTATTACCAGAAAGCACGTGATCAATGTTCCAGGCTACTGCGTCCTGAAACGACATCCCAAATCCCACGCCAGCTTTGGTACTTGCTCTGTGTCGAACAAAACGATCCTCTTCAAAAACAATATCTTTCTCCAACCTATGAACCTCGTTTATCAGCATGGACTCGTACTCAGCTATTGATTCAGATGAAAGAGTGTCCACAGCCAATCTGTTCTGTTGAGCTTTAGTTACCAGATCGTCCCTTTCTTCAACGTTAGTTATCACGGCGCTAAATTTACTGGCAGGCCATTCATTATAACTAGAAATCTCCCCTAGTTTCTGTTGCAAGATGTCTAGTGGGGTTTTCTTTTCACATACTACTAACGTTTTCATTCCGTTGGCCGCTAATCCAGAAATAACAGCTGCTAAAGTATTGGATTTACTAATAAAAAACAAATTGTAAGTTTGCTAGTAGTTCCAAAATCGCGTACTTACCCTGTTCCAGGAGGTCCGTTAATCACCACACTTTTATCTGAGCTCATTAAGTCCATGACCATTTGCTGACTGGGATCCATATAGATACCACTATATCTTAAATGTCGCTCACTGAGTATCGGCTGGCAAGAAAGAGTGACATTATCATGTTGATAGGTTTCCAGATCACCTAATATGCAGGTATTGTCCGCCTTAAACAGCGACAAAAGCCCCCCCCAAATAATTCTATCAGGATTGCCTCGGATAGCAGCCTCTGCTGGTACCTTGGGTAATTCCGAGTACATTGCACCTTGAAGATACGCGAATATTTCTTCCGAACTAATATCGAAACCCAAGTAGGAAATCAAATTTTCAATATCCACTTCATTAAACATATCTTTCGATTTTCTATACGACTTGGTTTTTCTCAGATCAACGTCACAATTTGTTCTCATGTATTCACAAAATGAATCATTCAAGTGAACCGGGTCCATGAAGTTACGCTGCAGTACAATTCTACCACTAACAGTTGTATCTATATTCACCTTCCATAGAATTAAGGGACACAGTAAAACTTTACCAGATGAATGGTCGTACTTTTGAACTAACGGAAACCCAATGCACAATGAGTCATTCCCCGTGTTTTTGATCTCGGCTTTACTTCTTAGAATCAACGCTTCCAATTGCTTACCACTACTACCCTGTACTTGTTGGGGAAGCTTCTCGTCTATCTCTCCTGTGCAAAGAAGATTGCGAATGATTCGACAAGGCAAATCTTGTTCCCAATGCTTGAAAAGAGAGAGATCGAATTTATTGAGACTTTTATCGCAATAGGCCTTCATGAAGTACGACTGCTTTGCATCTCCTTTCACTCGTTGCACAAATTCTTCCAATAGCCTATCTTCCGTTCTCGAGCTACTATTCATGGTGGGCCAAATTCGTATTCCCAATTTTTCTAAATTTGAGATTTCCTCAAATACTTGTTACGCTTCAAAAAAAAAAGTTGTTTAAAAAAAAAAAAAAAAAATCAATTTTTGTTGTTTAAAAAAAATAAGGGTGAATTTCACAACACAGTTCACTTTTATAAAAAAATTCAAAAAGTAGTTCACTTTTATAAAAAAATTCAAAAGTAGTTCACTTTTATAAAAGAATTCAAAAAGTAGTTCACTTTTATA
>Ga0105055_10010112_pt1 | contig 11872 bp, 9 predicted proteins | sample BON03_FD_78090 | JGI IMG/M metagenome (GOLD analysis project Ga0105055, IMG submission 78090) | Freshwater microbial communities from Lake Bonney liftoff mats and glacier meltwater in Antarctica - BON-03 | ecosystem: Environmental > Aquatic > Freshwater > Ice > Glacier meltwater | place: Lake...
TCTTGTGAGTGTATCGTTTTTATATTGTGTTTTTTTTTTTAGAGAAGGAGAGTGTATACTATATATGTTAGAGAGTAAATAATAGATGTGTGTTCTTTCGATATATTTTATATATATATATATATATATATATATATATGTATGAAGAATATGTATTGGTATAAACTCACTGATTGAGTCATGTCACCCATACGAATGAGTCTCGTCATAGCACATGAATGAGTCACGTTACACATGCACACACGCGCGACACAACGAGCAGATGTCAAGGATGTTGTGCATGTATATTCATACAGACTGTGCATTCATATAGGCTATACATTCACACAAATACACACGCGCGACACGACGAGCATTTGTGACGTGACTCATTCGTATGCGTGACAAGACTCTTTCATTTAGTCTATACTAAAACATGTACATATGATATACACATGCGCGACACGACGAATAGTTGTCAAGAATGTTGTGCATGTGTATAGCATACAGGGTGCCAAAGACCCATAGTACCCCTTAAGTTGCAGGTGATTTTTCGCAAAAGAGCCACTAATTATAGAGCTTTTTTGCGGAAAATGATCTGTCAAGATAAGGCATCTCATGGGTCTTCGCCACCCTGTACTTGTCATGTCACGTATGTAAACGAGTTCTGTACGCATGTGCATGAGTCGTGTCTCAAGATATGACTGATCATCTCACAACATATGAATGCGTCATGTCACATATGCGCAGACGTGCAAGATCACTAGTAGTTGTCAAATATGTGGCATACCACATACTTGAAAAAACATACAGTACACAAATCAATCTAAGATAAACAAAACAAAGCTTGGTGAACCCTAGATTTACCTCAAACCAGTCGAGCAAACCCTGTACAGTGCTACAGTACCCATCAAGAAAAGATCACTAGCAGTTGTCGAATATGTGGTATACTTCTTGTGTACTGTATATGTGTGTAGCCTATGTGCTTGAGTCATGTCACACATTGGCATGGGTATATCACACATTTGCATGCGTCATGTGGCAACATGTGAATGAGTCATGTCACGCATGCATAGACGCACAAAAATAACGTGCTGCTGTCGATTATACTGCGCATGTGCAGAGCCTATCCTATATGAATGAGACATGACACACATATGCACGAGGGCCTTTACAACATATGAATGCGTCAGGTCATAATATATGCATGAGTCATATAACAACATATGAATGAGTCATGTCACAACATGCACAGACGCGCAACATGACGAGCAGCTGTCGAGCATACTGCGCTCGTGTGTACTCATTGTTGGCATGCACCCAGGTACGAATGGGTCATGTCACACGTATGAACGGGTCATGTCACACGTTTTGCATGTCACATATGTGCATGAGTCATGTCGCACATGTGATTGAGTCTTGTCACACATGCACCGAGGTATGTGACGTATTCATATTTGTGCCATGACTTATGTATATTATTCACACGTGTGGCACGACTTATTCACATGTGTGCCATGACTCATCTGCATGTGTGATATGACTCATCCATATGTGTGGCATGACTCATTCATATGTGTGACGCGACTGATGTATATGTGTTGCATCACTCATTCATTTGTGTGAATGACTTTATCGTTGGCATGCATCCTGGCATGCAGGAGCCGTGGCACAGATATGAATGAGTTCTGACACAGATGTAAATGAGTCATGACCAGGTGTATCAGTGACACTGAATAGGACGTCACTGGTATGTGACTCATCCATTTCTATGTAGATGAGTCATGACCAGGTGTACCAGTGACACTGAGTTCCGCACCACACAGAAATGGATGAGTCACATACCAGACGTCACTGGTATGTGACTCATTTACATGTGTGTCATAACTCACACAGATATCATAACTCACACAGATATGGACTAGTCACATACATACCACACAGAAATGGATGAGTCACATACCAGACGTCACTGGTATGTGACTCATCTATTTCTGTGACTCTTTCTGCAAAAGAGCCACTAATCATAGGGCTTTTTGGTGCAAATAGACCTACCAAGATAAGGCGTCACTGGTATGTGACTCGTCCACTTCTGTGTGATATGTATTTGACTCATCCATATCTGTGTGAGTTATGATATCTGTGTGAGTTATGACACAGATGTAAAGGAGTCACGCACCTGTGACTCATCATGACACAGATATATTTAGACATGATTCGATATAATGAGTGATACACTTAAATAGAATTCGCGTCTTCGGTATATATGTCTTTCTTTACTCATATATCTAGACATATCTAAAAATATACTTGTATATAGCAGATATATTTAGATATAATTAGATATAATGAGTGATACACTGAAATAGAATTCGTGACAGATTTAATCAGTGCCTCATCATGACACAGATATAATCATCACGACACAGATGTAATTGAGTCACGTACCAGTTATACAGGGTGGCGAAGACTCATAGGATCCCTTATCTTCATAGGTGATTTTCCGCAAAAGTGACCTATATATATTTAGTGGCTCTTTTGTGGAAACTGATCTGCAACTCAGGGGATCCTATGAGTCTTCGCCACCCTGTACTTGTATCTTTTTGTTTGCCTGAAGTTACGACACAGATGTAATTGAGTCACACACAGGGTGGCGAAGATGCATAGGATGCCTTAAGCTGCAGGTCTCTGTCCGCAACAGAGCCACTAATCATAGGGCTCTTTTGCGGAAAGAGACCTACAAAGATAAAGCATTTTATGTATCTTCGCCACCCTGTACTAGGTATACTTGTATTTTCTTGTTTACGTGATTCAGTCTAGGGGGTGGCTTTGGTTAGTAGGATCGATCAAATTAAAGGTCTCTTTTGCAAAAGAAACCTATAAAAGAGTCAATATTCTGTAAAAGAGGCCTATAGTTTAATCGATCCTACTAATTGTAGCCACCCCATATCAACATAAATAGAGTTACACCTGGTATTCGAATGCGTCGTGGCACAGATGTAGATGAGTCGTGACATAGATATAAATGAGTCAAGGCCAGACGTACTGGTGACATGTAGTATGTGACTGGTATGTAACTCGTCCATTGCTGTGTCACGACTCATTCGAATCTGTGCCACGACGCCACGATTCATTCGTATACGGATGTTAAAACAAAAAAAAAATGACGGTGGTTCTTTGTAGCTCTATGTATAGTGATAGAGTTGATCACATGACTGATGAAGTTCATCACGTAAACAATAGAATACAAGTACAAACAAAGCAATGATTGCTCTTTTGACTGTTTGTTTGTTATTTTGCGTTTTGTAGACTTGTCCATGTGTATAATTGTTTCCACTGAAAATACCCATCCCCCAATATCCGCTGAAACAGACACCTAAGATTTCTCGGTAGTTCACGGCATGATCATATATACTTGGTGAATCATGCAAAAGGTATGTGACTCATTCATACATGTGCCATGGCTTATGTCTGTTATTTACAGGTGTGAAATGACTTATTCACATGTGTGCCATGGAGATTCCTTGGTATCTCAGACAAACACAGATTCCTCTGTGTATCTCACACAGTACAAATTCATATATACTCGGTGAATCATGGTAAAGGAGTTCGTGACATACGAACAAAGAATTCATGCCAGCAACACAGATTCCTCGGTGTCTCAGACAAACACAGATTCCTCAGTGTATCTCACATAGTGCAAATTCATTCATACTTGGTGAATCATGAAAACAAGTTCGTGAGATACGAACGAAGGAGTTCGCGAGATACAAACGAGGACTTGATGACGTATGCCGGAGCCATGCCACATTGCGCTGCAACGCTGCTGCAACACAGATTCCTCGGAATTTCAGACAGCACAGATTCCTCAGTGGATCTCACCCAGTACCAAATCGAATTTGGCACCAATTTTGCCACTCTGAATTTGCACAGCGAGAAGCGAGGAATCTGGGGTTTCCGTTGTAGTGAATACCTGGTTAATTTTCAGTGCTGAGAAGCAAGGAATCTGAGGTTTCCGTTGTAGTGAATACCTGTTTTATTTTCAGTGCAAAGTGTCACAGACGAATGTGCAATGGTTTAGCGGTTAGGCTTTAGGTTAAGTGGTATATACAAATTTATACGAACACTGTCATGGATATATTTTTTTCTGTATGCGACACGACTCATGAACACATATACATGTCCCCGCAGAATACACGGAGAGCATCGTATGTAATGTGCGTGATTTTGAATATACATATTTTGTTTGCTTCTCCTCTTTTTTGTGTGTGATTTTCCGCCAGATCAAGCACAGATAGCGACGTGTGTGCTGTGCGTGGGTTTGAATAAGTATGTATATTTTGTTTCTCTTTTTTTTTCCCCCGCCAGATCAAGCCACGGATAGTATCGTGTGTGCTGCGCGCGATTTTGGCAAGGCTTTCGCTGTTGTGCCCTGCTGTGTGTTCCCATCGGTAATGTACATATATAAATATATATATATATGTGTGTGTATGTATATATGTACATAGACAAATACGTATACATATATATGTATGTATATATATATACACATAGATATATATTGTATGCAGGTATGTAATATATTACATACCTGACTATGTATATGTGTTCATGAGTCGTGTCGCATACAGAAAAAATGTACGTATATATATATATACACGAGCATGTATATACACACACACATATGAATATATATATATGTATTTATGTAAGATTTGCATGCATCACATTGGGGTGGCTACGATTAGTAGGCTCCTTAGAATTCTAGGTCTTTTTTGCAGAATATGGTCTCTTTCAAAGAGCTCTTTTGCAGAAGAGACCTGTCATTTTAAGCAGCCTACTAATCAGCCACCCCATTGCATTATAAGCATTATACACATATGTTTAGGAGTCGTGTCTCACATATGAATAAGTTATGTCAAGTACACGCGAGCAGTGCAAGGTGGCCCGTGTGTGACATGACTCATTCATTTACGTCGCACGACTTTTTCATCCATGTCACATGACTCATTCACCTACGTGGTGTGGCTCATCCATGCATGTGAGACGACTCATACCCACACGCAGGAGTTGAAGATACTCCAGGAGATGGACGTATGTGTACTCCCTCACATACCTCACGACACGTCTAGATATATGAGTACAGTAATATGAGTAAAGTAAGAGATATATATACCGAATCTTCAACTCCTGCTTGTGAGTATGAGTCGTGAGTTCAGAATGGCGGCGTGTGTGTGACACGACTCATCCTCGCAAGTGTCTGTGGGGTGGCTACGATTAGCAGGCTCCTTAAAATTAAAGGTCTCTTGTGCAAAAGGGCCCTTTACGAGAGACCATATTCTGCAAAAGAGATCTAAAACTTTGTGTCATTACTCTTGTGAGTATGAGTCGTGTCACAGTATGAGTCGTGTCACAGTGTTCTGAAGGCGGCGTGTGTGTGACACGACTCATTCATCCATGTGACGTGTCTCATTCATTCATGTCACACGACTCATTCATCCATGGCGTGTGTGTGACACGACTCATTCATCCATGTGACGTGTCTCATTCATTCATGTCACACGACTCATTCATCCATGGCGTGTGTGTGACATGACTCATTCATCCATGTGACATGTCCCATTCATTTATGTCACACGACTCATTCATCCATGTCACATGACTCATCCATCTACGTGGTGTACCTCATTCACGTCCGTGACACGACGCATACTCACGAGCATGAGTTGAGTAAAAGGCGGCATGTGTGTGACATGACTCATTCGTTTATGTGACATGACTCATTCATTCATGTCACATGACTCATCCATCTATCTTTCACGTCAGATAGATGGATGGGTGGCGAAGATACATACGATGCCTTATCTTTGTAGGTCTCTTTCCGCAAAAGAGCCCTATGATTAGTGGCCCTTTTGCGGAAAGAGTCTTGTCACGTAGAAGAATGAGTCGTGTCACGTAGGTGGATGGGCATGACTCATCCATCTATCTTACATCCAACTATGGGGTGGCTTTGGTTAGTAGGATCGATAAAGCACAGGTCTCTTTTGCAAAAGAGCCCTATAAAAGAGACAATATTCTGCAAAAGAGACGTATACTTTTATCGATCCTACTAACCGTAGCCACCCCATATCTTACATGCGTCTATCTTACATCCATCTGGCTACGGTTAGTAGGATTGATAAAATTATACATTTCTTTTGCAGAATATTGTCTCTTTTATAGGGCTCTTTTGCAAAAGAGACCCACCCCATATCTTACATGCATCTATCTTACATGCATCTTTCTTACACCAATCCATCTATGTGACACAACTCATTCTGTTACGTGACAAGACTCTTTCCGCAAAAGAGCCATATTACTGTACTCATATATCTAGACGTGACAAGACTCATTCGCACGAGCAGGAATTCAGTGACAGGCGGCGTGTGTGTACTATGATTAGTGGCTCTTTTGTGGAAAGAGTCTTGTCACGTAGAAGAACGAGCAGGAATTCAGTGACAGGCGGCGTGTGTGTGACACGACTCATTCATCGATGTGACATAACTCATCCGTCTATGTGACACGACTCATCCATCTATGTGACATGACTCATCCATCTATGTGACACGACTCATTCATCTATGTGACATGACTCATCCATCAATACGATGAGACTCATTCATCCATGCAACATGACGCATCCATCCATCTTACATGACACATCCATGTATGTGACACGACCCATGCACACGAGCAGGAATTCAGTGCAAGACGGCGACGGAACAACGAGCCTGTGCACACATACGCCCATCTCCTCGAGTATCTTCAACTCCTTGCCTCTTCGGTATATATATGTCTTACTTTACTCATGTTACTGTACTCATATGTCTAGACGTGTCGTAAGGTATGTGAGGGAGTACACATACGCCCACTTTGAGGTAAGTATCTTGAACTCATCGCGTCTTCGGTATATACATGTTTTGTTTTACTCATAGATGTAGACGTGTCTAAAAAGATAGTATGTGAGACGTATACACCACCTCTGAAGGTATCTTGAACTCCTCGTCTCTTCGATACATACATGTCTGACTTTACTAATACATCTAGACGTGTCGAATGATATAGTGCGTGAGTACACATACACCCATCTATCCTGAACTGATTGTGTCGGGCGGACATCTGCCAGACCCAATTAATAACTTATGTTCAATCAACAACTTATGTTCACTGGCTGGTGAATAGTTTTCAGAAAAGTATTTAACTTATCGTTCAGTACAACCATTTAAAATCTTGTTCCCAGGATTTTGTTCTGCAGGATCTGATCCTCCGCACAAGATTATGTGGTACTGGTTTTATTTCTCAACATTGTTGAGTTCTTGATTTCTACCTGATCAATATGATCAGGCGGAAATGTTTTGTACCAGTTAGGTACCAGCATTTAAGGGCCACATCGGCGGGGCTGGCCTTCAAATATTTTAACGTGATACATAAAAATATTTTCACGTGATTCATAGGGTCAGACGTATATATTTCTCTATTCATATATCTAGACGTGTCAAAAAAAGTAGCATGTGCGTACAGATATAGTATGTGAGTACACACGCACGCACTTCTGTGAGTATATTAAACTCCTTCTGTGGCATATACATATATATAGATACATGGTTACAGAATCTCAAGATACATGGTTGCAGAATCTCTACACGCAATATACATTCATAGATATATGGTTACAGAATGTATGTTCATAGAATATATATCCATTTCTGCGTCTTGAGAGATACAGTACCTATGTGACGTCTAGACGTGCCTAGAGATATAGCATGTTTGAGTACCCACACATCAAAACACTTTGGGTATTTTGAACACTCTTTGCCTCTGAGTCAGTGTCTATGTGAGTTGGTGACCATATATCTAGGCGTGTCTGGATGTATAGTATGCGTATGAGTTCATAACTCCGTGGGTATCTTGAAGACTCCTTGCCTCTGAGCCCACGTGTGAAGTATGACGCATTCATGTGTGTAGTATGACTCATTCTTGTGTGTGACATGTCTCATGCATGTGTGTGACATGACTCATGCATGTGTGTTCCATGACTCATGCATGTGTGTGATATGACTCAATTTAATACTCCGTGCCTCTGAGTCTGCCGCTACGGTGTGTGTGGCATGACTCATGCATGTGTGTGACATGGCTCGTTTATGTGTGTGACATGACTCATGCGTGTGTGAGACTTTACTTATGCATGTGTGAGACATGACTCATGTATGTGTGTGCCATGATTCAATCATTTATATGACATGCCTCGTCCATCTATGTGACAAGACTCATTCATGTGTGTGGCATGACTCACTGATCTATGTGACATGTCTTATTCATGTGTGTGCCATGACTCACTGATCTATGTGACATGTCTTATTCATGTGTGTGCCATGACTCACTGATCTATGTGACATGTCTTATTCATGTGTGTGCCAAGACTCATTCATCTACGTGACATGTCTCATACATCGCGAACGCAGTAGAAAATCTCAAAAGTCAGATCGCTTCTAAATGCTCGATTTACCCTTACCTCTGTTGACGCCTCGTCATCCACACTCAGCACCAAACACCAAACACCAAACACTTGAACAGTGTTTGGGCTGTGGTGGGTTTAGGTGCGCTTGTTGCTGTGGCTGTGATGGGTCAGTAACCTCTGTTGACGCCTCATCATAAACACCAAACACCAAACACCAAACACCAAACACCAAAAAACAAACACGGATACAGTGTTTGGGCTGTGGTGGGTGTACGTGCATTGCTTGCTGTGGTGGGTCAGTAAGTTCTTGTTGATACCTCGTGATCAAGACTAAACACGAAACATTAGTTTCGAAACATTAAACACCACGAAACACGAAACACATGAGTAAGTCTTGTCACGTAGATCAAAAAACGAGTCTTGTCACATAAATCAGCGCTAAACACGACACTCGAAACATGAAACACCACGAAACACGAAACACATGAATGAGTCTTTTCACATTAAAAAAAGAGTATTGTCAAATAGATGAACAAATGAGTGTTGTCACAGAGATCAACAAATGAGTCTTGTCACAGAGATGAGCGCTAAACTCGGAACATGAACAACTAGACGCGTGATCGATTTGACATGACTCGTCCTTGTGTTTACTGTCTTGTGTTTCGTCGTCATGAACACTCACGACCATACCCGAAACACTGAACACGAAACACGAAACACGAAACACTGAACACGACACACTCAACACGACACACTGAACATGAAACACTCAACACGACACATTGCAACCTGAAACACTGAACACGAAACACGAAACACGAAACACTCAACACGAAACACTCAACACGACACACTGAACATGAAACACTGAACACGACACATTGCAACCTGAAACACTGAACACGAAACACTCAACACGACACACTGAACACGACACATTGCAACCTGAACCCACCACAGCCACAGCAACAAGCGCAGCAGCAGCAGAAGAAGAACAACAGCGCAGCTGCCGCAGCAGGTGGTGAGGGAGAAGGGGAAGGAGGGGGAAGAGGAGGAGGAGGAGCGGGGGAAGTATTGTCACACTTCTTGCCCTTTCAAGGTGTGTGTGTGACTGTGACCATGTGTTCTTGTGTGATTGTAAGACTGTGTGACGTGTGTGTGTGTGTGTGTGTGTGTCAACGAAGTAAAATGAGGCATGCTACACGTGTGAGTGAATCGTGTTGACAGATATGAAAACGATTTGTGTTTGTGTGACGCGACGCATTCACATATGTGAACATGTACACTGATGCGCTTGTGTTTGGGTGACGCGACACATTCACATATGTGAACATATATGTGAACATATATAATGATGCGTTTGTGTTTGTGTGACGCGACGCACGAATCGTGTAAACCTATCTGTCTTCACATGCATGATTCACATGCAATATTTGTTCACATGTACAGGGTGGCGAAGACTCACAGGAAGCCTCATCTTTATAGGTCATTTTCCGCGAAAGAGTCCTATAGTTATTGGCTCTTTTGCGAAAACTAACCTGCAACTTCAGGCATCCTTTGAGTCTTTGCCACCCGGTATGAATGATTCGACGCAATATGGGGTGGCTACGATTAGTAGGCTCCTTAAAATCATAGGTCTCTTTTGCAAAAGAGCCCTATGAAAGAGACGATAGTCTGCAAAAGAGACCTATGATTGTAAGGAGCCTACTAATCGTAGCCACCCCATACATGGTCACGTGTACGAATGCGTCACGTCACGCACACACAAATGTCGCAACAAAGTAAGTGGAATCATGTCACGCACGTCAATGAGTCATAACACGCATATGCAGCATTTATTGTAGGTCTCTTTTGCCGAATATTGTCTCTTTTATAGGGCTCTCTTGCAAAAGAGACCGACAATTTATGTCAATAGAATACGTATTCTATTGACATTGCGATTACGTATTATAGGAGTCATGTCACACATATGAATGATTCGTGTCACATACATGAATGAGTTTTGTCATACCAACACAAGTGCAACAGTTATGTCACACATATGAATGAATGAGTCATGTCACACGCACGCATGCAACTGGTTGCAACAAGGAACATGGAATCATGTCACACATGTGAATAAGTCTTGACGCGCATACGAATAAGTCATGTCACAAATGTGAACATTTCATGTCATACACATGAATGAGTCGTGTCACACACACACAAATGCAACAGTCAAGTCACACATGTGAATGCATGAGTCATGTCACACATATGAATGCATGAGTCATGTCATACAACCACGCATACAACAGGTCGCAACAAAGTCCTATATCGCCTGGCCACCCCGTAAACATACATATTTACGGGTCCCGTAATTATTCCCCGTTTCGTTTTCAAGTACACTTAATCCACTTAATCGCTAATTTGCGCAATGACAAATGAGTGTTTTCGTAACAAAATGCTGAATGTTTACGGAACAAAACAGTGAACGAAACGGTGACTGTTTGGTTTGCAAGTACACTGGATCGCTAATTTGCACAATTTGTCACGGTCCCATACGTAATGATGTTGCGACATGACTCATTCAATCTCATTCAACGAAAATGTCTTTCTTACACTCGCGGCGGGGATGTTCCGGCGGACGATGCAAGGCCTTATGTCAATAGAATTCGTGTTCTATTGACATAAATTATAGGTCTCTTTTGCAAGAGAGCCCTATAAAAGAGACAATATTCTGCCTTGCATCCTCCGCTGGAACAAGAGAAAGAGAGAGCGTGAATTACCGCATTTCTCATGAGAAGTTCTGTACTGTCTCCCAGGGACAACCTGTAGATGTATACATGCCTAGAGTATACCCTGTAAAAACACATAATACAGTTGTGAGAGGAAGAGGGGGTGGGCACGATTGTAGACCTATGACATCGACGATGGGTGTGAAAATGCGAGTCAAATTGATGGTGCATCAATTTGATGCAGCAATTGATGCAGCACCGTCACTTGAGGCGGGTGTGCGACAGGGGCCTGCGCAAGATATGTCGTGTGTGCGGCACATTGATCCAGCATCCTGTGGCGGGTGTGTGACAGGGTCCTGCTCCACGACCTGGCCCCAGTTGAAGGGCTTACCACGGCTGTGGACGCGTTGTCGCTCTCAACTTCATTGAAGTTGCCGCAATTGAAGCAATGGGCTAATATATCATGATCAACCCCACCGCAGCATTCTTTGAGAAATGCGGTAATTGACGCTCTCTCTCTCTCTTGTTCCAGCGGAGGATGCAAGGCAGAATATTGTCTCTTTTATAGGGCTGTCTTGCAAAAGATACCTATAATTTATGTCAATAGAATACGAATTCTATTGACATAAGGCCTTGCATCGTCCGCCGGAACATCCCCGCCGCGAGTGTAAGAAAGACA
>Ga0105055_10010114_pt1 | contig 11871 bp, 8 predicted proteins | sample BON03_FD_78090 | JGI IMG/M metagenome (GOLD analysis project Ga0105055, IMG submission 78090) | Freshwater microbial communities from Lake Bonney liftoff mats and glacier meltwater in Antarctica - BON-03 | ecosystem: Environmental > Aquatic > Freshwater > Ice > Glacier meltwater | place: Lake...
CAACAACAACAACAACAACAACAACAACAACAACAACAACAACAACAACAACAACAACAACAACAACAACAACAACAACAACAACAACAACAACAACAACAACAACAACAACAGCAGCAGGCTCAACCGCACCTTAGCGTGGTCAACAAGCATCGGCTTGTCTTGGTGAATCCCGAGGCTTTTAAAGATGCCCATCCCGACGCAGTGGTTGGGCTGGTGGCGGCCATGAACAGGGTGGCGGTCGATGGAGATATGGATAGCCAGGAGTGGGCGCGGGCTTTTGAGCTGGATCGAGCTTTCTGGTAAGTCAATAGGACGGTTGGTGGAGCAGGTAGGATGGCCAATTCGGAGTGATCGAAACTAAATCACCTCTACATATACACACAATACAGGTCGGCGGATCCCAAGGACGCGCATTTCGTCAACCAAGCAGCCTTGTACGCGGATTTGGGGGCGGCTATGAAGCACGAGGCGTTTGTGCAAGGTATATATTTGTATTTTCAGATAGGTTTTGTGGCTATCAATGATATACATACATATTCACATTAATTAATCAATTCCAAATTCATATTTAACAGGGATTGACGTAACGTGTTTCGCCTACGGCGCTGCCAAAAGCGGTAAGACGTACACGTTGTTCGGGTCGGACCAAGCCCTTTCGCAGGACCCTACGCTGCGGGCGCATTTGGAACTGGGTTTGATCCCACGCCTCTTGGCAAGCGCTCTGGCCGAGCACGTCAGTGTCACTTTGAGTCTCTCGGCGCTCGAGATTTCGGCGCTCGATGGGCTGCATGACCTGCTGCAGGACCCCAAGGCGCCGGCGCCGGGTCCGTTGCGCATTCGCGAGCACCCCGCGCATGGACCCTTTGTCGAGCATTTGACAGTTACTGAGGTTCCGACGATTGCCAAGCTCCAGCAAGTGTTGGTGGCCATGGCGGCGGCGCGGCGACGGGCAGGAGCTGGGGGTCATGTTATGTTGACGACGTACATCGCCAGGTAAAGCAGGAAGGCGCAGATGGGAGGGCGGAGGAGATACCGGCAACTAAATATCAAAACAAAATAACATAATCTCATCTCTTCTTTCTTCCACTCCATTACTCCGTTCAGGGTATCTATGGGCGGTGCGGTCATGGGCAAGACGCGCATGCATTTCGTCGAGCTAGCGGCTATTCCTCCGACTGGCGACGGGCCTACAACGCCTTCCAGCCCCTCCAAAAGCGCTTCGTCGGCCTTTTTTACTTCTTCTCCGCCGCGGCGGCGCTACAACAGCAGCATCACCATCGGCGGCAACAATGGCGCTCGCAGCACCCACACGGTCCAGCCATCGTTGACCGCCCTGGGGACCATTCTCAAGCAGCTGGGCAAGGGCGAGGACATTGCTTCTTCTTCGCGGCCCTCGGCTTTGACCTGGCTGACCAAGGGCGCCTTGACCAACCCCGAGGGCAGCCACGCCTATTTGCTGTTGTGTTTGAGTCCCGCACCCGGCGACTACCACGAGACCTTGAGCACGCTCAAGTTCGGGGAGCCTTTGCGGTTGCGGGAGCACGACGACCGCCGTCGTTCGTTGGAGTCGGTTGCAGGCGAGAGGGATCCTGGGACCCCCGTGCGCGATGGGGACATAAACGACTGGTCGATGGTCCACGAAGACTTTGACGGGCTGATGCGGCGCGTGAGTGGAGGCCGGAAGGAGAACGCCCGCCAGGTCTTGAAGGAGACTGTTAGCGACCCTCAGCAACGCCTGGTCAAGCTGCAGCAGGCCATGAGTGCAACGACGGCATCAGCGGCCGAGGCGGCGCAGCATCCATTGGGGAGCGACGATGATGAGGAGGAAGACAACGAAGGCCGGGACCCCCTGGACGACTCTTTTATCAGCCATGCAATGGCACCACCCAATGCTCCCCGAGTGTCTGCCGAACTTGAAGAGATGGATCTGAGCGGGTCTGGCGGCAAGATGCATGGTCGAAGCCATAAGGACAATTTGTTGTTGCGCAACTCCGGGTCTTTGTCGTTGTCGACGTCCTCCTCTTCCTCGTCTGGAGGGCCGCATCAATCTTTTGACGTGGGGCCTTTGAAAACGCGGGCTATGGAATTGGAGATCCAGATGCAGTCGATGCGCCTGGACCGCGACGTGGCGTTGTCCGAGTCTCAGATGGCGCAGGAGGAGCTGCAGCGCTTTAAGAGTCAGGAGCTCACGGCCAAGTCGCAGAAGATCCACGAGCTCGACAACGCCCTCACAGCGCTGCGTCACGAGTACCAGGACTTGGAGCGAGCGACCCGGGAACATGAGGTAAGTTATCATCGGTCTCATTTAGTTGTCCATCTGTAACCTGAAAATAACCAACGCGCTAATTGTTCACACACACCCCTCCCCCAATTCACAGACTGAGCGGATCTACCAGGGCCAACTGCTGGAAGAGACTAAAGCATCCCACGCCGAGGAAGTGCGGCAATTCGAAGCCCATGCCGACCGGCTGCAGCAGGAGAAGAACGAGTGGCAGTCCCGGAATCCCCGGGGCGGCACGCATGGGTCCTACGACCAGTTGCAGCGGCAGCTCATGGCCGCGGAGCAGCAAGGGCGGCAGATGGCGCAAGAGCTCCAAGAGACGGCGCTCAACCTCAACAAGGTCAAGCTGGACGCGACCGATGCCGTGCGGAAGAATATGAGTCTGCAGGAGGAGATGGTTGCCCTGAGGTCCAAGCTGCTGCAGCAGCAACAGCAGCAATCGGCGGCGGCCAACGTGGAGGCCCTGCACCAGCAGCACCAACAACAACGATTCGAGCTCATGGAGCAGCTGCGGGCCAAGGACGCTGCTGTGTCAGAACAGCGCCGAGAAGCAAGCCGGGTGGCGCAATCGCTGCACGACAGAGTGCTGACGCTCGAGCGACTCGCCGCGCACGCTGATGGCTGGGCGTTGCGGGACGGCTTGCGCGTCGAAACCGCGGCTTTGGGCCTGGAACTACGTCATTGGATGGAGAAGATGGACCGGCGCGGAACGAGCGACAGTGGGGTTCCTTCTCAATACGACACGCCCTACCCGTCCTCGTCGTCTTTCTCGCGCTACGAGCACCACCAAGCGTTTCCGCCCGCTTTCAGCAGTCCTCTCCCTCTAGCGGCCCCTCAAGCCGCGGCCGCCGTGGTGGAGGGCCGTCTGTCGGGCATGAACGAGTGCTTGCGGCAGGAAAACATCGAGCTTAAAGGTATGTTTCATTTTGTCTTGAGGGGTTGGCACGGACGATGCATCTTTGGCATAGCTCCGCGATCGTACCAGCGACTTACACATCCTTTACTATTGAACCAAAACAGAGAAACTGCGCAGCCTCGAGTCCCGCGACGCCGCCAAGGCTTTGGTCGAGACGGTGCTTTCGGGCATCAATCACCAGCAGCAGCAGCAGCAGGGCGGCAGCTGTAGCAAGGCCGAACCAGCAGCTAAGCGCAACGTTGACTTTGACTGCGATGAGGAGGGGTCCGTCTGTTCTGTACAGCACTACCATGACAGCCGCGGCGGTGGCAGTGGCGGTCGACACCGCACCGAATACTTTTATTGCGACCAGGGAGACGAGCTAGAGGAGGAGGAATTGAGTGAGAGTCAAGATCACAACCACCGAATGGAGATGGAGGCGGAGCTGGCCCGCGCGCGCCAGGAAGCCTTGCGTCTGCAGCAGCAGAACCGCGCGCTGCTCGGGGAATTAGAGGACTTGGACAAGCTGCTCGTAGAAGCCGGTACGTTTTTCTTGTCTGATGCGTCTGCTTTTCCCATTTATTTGATCACTCCCATCAAACGCACAAAACTCACTTTTCCATCATCTACCCAACACACAGAGTCTGAAGGCATCAGCCTGGTTAGCAACGGCAGCAGCTCCAAGCCGAAATCCCGCCACTCTTCACCGCTCAAACGAGAATCCAAGCCGCCATCCTCCAGGCATCCCCCGGCAGCAGCTGCCGCAGTCAACATCGAAGCGGTGGTGAAGGAAGAAGTGGGCAAGGCCTTGGCGGGACTCGCTATTAACACGAGCGCCAGCGCCAGGAGACCACCAGCTGCCGCCAGCACCGCCGCGCGCAACCAGCAAGACAAGTCGACCAAGCAGTTCTTGCAGCTCCTGGAGAAGAAGCGCCGGCAGCAACAACAGGCCGCTGCTCCTCTCACTTCCACGCCGGCAGCCAAGCCGGTCTCTCCCTCCTTCCGCGGCGGCTTTTCGGGGCCTCGGGAACGTGAGACGCGCAAGGGTAAGACGGAGTGGGTCCGAGAAAATAAGGTGATTGAGGATTGGATCGGTTCGCTTCGCAGTCCGGGGGCAAGCCCGAGCGCGAACCATCAGCCTAAGAAATAAGGAGGAGATGAGGAGATATATGTGTGTAAGTGACGTGTAATGTATTTGTTAAGTGCGAGTATGTGTTTGTGTCATTCAGCAGAGGGTTTCTGCAAGAAGAAAGTAAAATCATTCTAAACAACATGCATCCTGTATATTTCATTGCGCGTATGATGCCGCCGCGTGCGAAATGCCGGCAACGATAAGAAAAAGAAACAAATAGAAGAGCTATAAAGTCGAAGACCTTTCAAATCTTAAATCTACATTTGCTCTTTCTTCATCTATTTTCAAATTGCGTTGCTTTTACCTGGCTCACCTAGGGATCCAATTTCCCGGTGCCCTCAACAGACGCAACATCCCAAGGTCCCTGAATCGTGAATTTATATTTATGGATGTGCTGCAACCACACCGGGCACACCAACGACACAAACATCACCGCCATCAAATACGTAACTAACAACGGCCGATGCTCCGGCGCGGCAGCCAAGGCGCTCGTCGCCGCCACAACCAACCCAAGCGCCACTAGAAGGTGGAGAGTCGTAGATCGTCGGCGGGCCAAATGTCGCGCCAGCGGAAAAAAGGCAAAGAGCTCGATGGCTAGGAAGACAAATCCGAAGACTTGTTCATTGCTTTCTAGACGGGACGCGAGGAGCACAGCAGCGAAGAGCGCGGCGTTCAAGGAGAAGGTCCCGTGGAACTGAGCCGGGGAAGCGAGTAGGATTGCTGTTGCTGCTCCTTCTGCTAGTGCTACTGTTGCTGGACATGAGCTTTGAGAGTCGTCGGTTGATTCGCTGCTTTCCTCGTCGTCGTCATCATCATCATCGTCGTCGTCATCGTTGTCTTCTTTTCCTCCTGAAGCTGCTGCCACAATTGTCCGAGCCGAGAAATATGAGGAGGAGGAGGAAGGAATGGAGGACGGAGAGGACCACGCAGCGGCATAGTCGTGGAAAATCAGGTGCAACCCCGAGAGCACCAAGGCCAATGCATAGATAGTATCATCAGAATACGACACAGTCAACGTCCGCAGCACGGGGGCAATGACACGCAAGCAAGCCGCGCACAAGGTAATCCAGCCACAGGTAGAGAGGAGGGTGCGGAGACGCAGCATTCGTCGGGGGTGGACGCAGGCTGCTAGGAGGTACCCGCCCAGAAGGAGGCTGGCGTCGGTTGCGAGGAGGAGGGGGAGGGGGAGGGTCTTTTGGGAGGAGTATAGGAAGGCCATCTGAAGGGAGGGCGAGGACGGGAGGGAGTGGATGGGAGGAGTAAGAAGAAGGTTTAGAAAAAGGAGACTTTAACGCGAACTTACCAAGAAGACGACGACAACGCTGATTTGCTGCGTGACGGCGGTGGCCCCCAAGAAAATAGACAGGAGCTCAGGCCGGGAGATGCCAGCTGTGCATATATGGAAGGGGAAGGGTATGTTGATGATAAGGACACTTGATTGATTGGCATTTTAACCAGTCGCCCTCACATAGGAGAGGAGGAGAATGAGGGGTGCACACAGAGGAGGAGAAGTGACTTGTGGGACATACCGTTGGTCACCAGCTTATTCAAGAAACAGTCAGGCACGTGGTTGTCAGGGAAGGACTGCCGGACGTACAAGGCCATCTTCCATTTGACAACGGCGGGAGGCGGGGCCCGTGGGAGTGGTGGGGGAGAGGATGGTGGCCTTGGGGATGGTGGTGGTCGTGGCCCATGGTAGTAGGGGGAATGGGCCTGTGTCTGTGGGTGCGTCGATTGGGTGTGTTTGAGTCTAGGAATGGAGGAGGCAACAACCCTACACACGCCCTTCATCCTTACCACATCACCCGCACCCGTGGGTCCCGCCGGCGTGGGCCGTGGACGCCGCCGTGTACTGCTGTCCTTGGTCGTCGTCATGACACGTTCAACCTTGACGGAGGGAGGGAGGGTGGAAGGGAGGACGTCAAGGCTTGGGCGAGAAGGCGTTGCAGGACCAGGATCACCCAGCTAGGACCACAAAGACGGCGAGGCAGGGCGTACTCGATGTGGAGGCTTGTAATGTGCGGTGGGAAGGGTTGTCCACGGCCCAACAACGCTCGCTCGACTCGATTTAGCGATTCCGATGGGCGGAGGATGAAGGCGGCAGGAGGAAGCTCTTGCTTGCCAGCGCTTGCCACACACCCCAACGCACGTACCGTCTTGTCTTGCCCAGTGTGGTGGTCGTCAGGAAGCTGCCATGGCTTGGGGTGTGCCTGTGTGTGGGTGGGAAGGGTTGGGGGTTAGCCAAAGCCAAGTGCGGAGCATCATCATCATGCATCATCTTCTCCCCGCACACGACTTTCCACTCACTCCACTCACACCCCACACATTTCCACTATCACCACCACCACAGGCTCTTGAACGCGCGCCTGCTTGGCCGCGGCCCCCTGGACAGTCATCTCAACAAGCTTCAAGCAGGCAGTGAGAGTGTCGCCTCGCCGCTGCAACAAGATCAAGTTCCCCCTCCTGCTGCTGCTGGGCTAGCTTGGCTCCCCACCACCACCCCTCCGTGAAGGCGGTAGCCACCAGCACGCCGGCGCTTGTCTAGGAGGGATGTCGATGCTCAAGATGGAGGGCAGCGAGGACTTCTTCGGGGATGATTTTGGGCAAAAGGCAAGTCGTCTCTAGTTTCTTCCACGATCCCCTGATTCTTATGATTTCCGCTCTCCCCTGCTTTTATATATCGAGTATCCTGCTTGACCATTTGCCTTCCAGCCTATATTCTGTAGGCACATTTAGGAAGGACAGCATTTTGAGGCTTATATAAACAGGCAGCGCAGTTTTCCCCCCGGTTCTATTCAAAGTGCGGACTCCCACCCTCCTGCCTCAATTTAATGTGCGGTGCCCTCCCTCCCGCCCCCCCTCCTTCCTACCCTTTTCCCGCGGCGTCCTTGTGTAATGAGCATCAACATTTCCTCCTCGTCCCTATTAGTATCTATCAATTTACAAAACATTATCTAACTCCTCCTTTCCTCCCCTCCCTCCCTCCCCTCCCTCCCTCCCTCCCTCCCTCGCCAAAAAAAAGGTGGACCTCACTGCACGAATACGCGAGATCCTCCGAAATTATCCCGCAGGCACCTCCATCCTTAAGGAACTCGTGCAAAACGCCGACGACGCCGGGGCACGGGAAGTCCGCCTCGTGATCGATGCACGCCAGCATCCGACCACTCGACTGGCTACCCCTTCCTTGGCCTCCTTGCAGGGGCCTGCTTTGTTGTGTTGGAATGACGCAGAATTTACGGAGGTGGACTTTCAGTCGATTCAGAGGATTGGGGACTCCTTGAAGAAGGAGGAGTCGCAGGGGACGAAGACGGGGAGGTTTGGACAGGGGTATAATGCTATTTATCACCTGACGGAAGTGCCTTTGTTTGTGAGTGGGAAGAATATCGTCATGTTTGACCCACAAGCGAGCTATCTGCCTAATGTTAATCCATCGAATCCGGGCAAAATGATTGATTTCACGAATGTGAAGCACCAGAAGGTCTTACAGTCATTCCCTGACCAATTCCTGTCCTTGCAGGGGGTGTTTGGCTGTGATGTTATGGGAGGGGAGGGAGGGAGGGAGGGAGGGAGGCCGTATAAGGCGACCTTGTTCCGGTTTCCGTTGCGAACGAACGCGCAGGCGGCGACGAGTCGGTTGTCGAAGCAGGCGCATAGCGTGGCATCAATGACGGCTCAACTAGAGACTTTTGCTTTGGAAGCTCCGGGCATGCTGCTGTTCCTGAAGAACGTGGAGCAGCTCTCGGTGTGGCATTGGGCAGGGGAGGGAGGGGAGGGAGGGAGGGAGGGGCCGAAGCGGGTTGCTTATGTGCAGATTGCCAACATCACCGCGGAGATTCGCAAGAAGCGGAGCATGGTCATGGGGGCGCCTGCGAAAAGCAACACTAAGCAGCAGCAGCAGCAGCAGCAGCAGCCACCTCCTGCGCCCGTCATGTGTGATTATGTCTTGGAGACCACGGCGTCGGTGGCACCTGCTGCGCCGTTGCGGCACGAGACGTGGATTGTCTGCAATCGTCTAGGGGGGGGGAAGGCCTCTGTGCTAGCTGCTGCTCGGGAGAACGCGCATTTGAAGCTTATCCCTTGGAGTGGGGTGGCGGGGAGGGTGGGGTACCGGATCGGCAACAGTAGCAGCAGCAGCAGCAGCAGCAGCGAAGTGCCGTCGGTGCAAGGTTTGGCGTATTGTTTCTTACCCTTGCCAGTCGTGACGGGCCTGCCTATCCACGTGAATGGCTTCTTTGAACTCTCGAGCAATCGGCGGGACTTATGGTGGGGGGACGATATGTCAGGCGAAGGGCAAATGCGGGCCGAATGGAACCACTCCCTCCTATGCGAGGTAGCCGTGTCTTGCTACACCCAACTCCTATCACTAGCCGCTAAGCGTTGTGGGCCCGGAGCTGTTTATGAGGCTCTTTGGCCACTGCAGGGAAATGGCCCGGCGTGGTCTGCGTTGTTGGATGCATTTTTTGCCGCTGTCCCACCCTTGCCCTTGATGCACACGCTGTTGGGGAAAGCGGGAGGGGGAGGGTCGTGGGTCACGGCAAGGGATGCGGTGTTGATTCCTGCGGTGGAGGGACGACGGGAGTTGGAGGAGAAGGAGAAGGGAAGCACTGCTGATGCTGCTGCGGGCGCGTCATTGAGTCTGGAGAAGGTCTTGCTGGAGGAAGGCTTGCCTGTGCTACACACCTCCCGTCCAGCCCTTGAAGACGTGTTGGAAACCCGCAAGGTGGTTTCTCGTCTCGCCACCCCTGCCTTTGTCCGCGGGCATTTCCGCACCCCTCCTTCCTCCACCCCTCCCATCAGCATCATCAAAGCTCACCCAGCGCTGCAAAAACGAGAAGCAGTCCTGCTCCTTCTCCGTTACTGTCTCTCTGATGTTTCTGACCAAGCTTTCACTGAGCTAGACGGCCTCCCCTTCCTCCCCATGGCTGATTCTAAGGCATTACCCCGTACCATCGTCTTGTATAAGGGATCGAAGGAGCAGCAGCAGCTGGTAATGCAGCTCCTGAGCATGGGATTTCCGGTAGGGCTGGCATTGAGGGCGTGTAGGTTGAGTGGAGGGGATATAGAAAGGGCATTGGCCTATTTGACCGATCAACGAGAGGCGGCTGAGAAGGCAGGAGAGCCGTTTGAGCTGGGAGAGTTGGTGTTGGGTCTCACGACGAGCACTACGGCGGAGGGTGGTGAGAACAGCGGTGGAGGGGAGGGAGGAGGTAGAAAAGGAGAAGATGTGTGTGAGGAAGTAGCGCTCTTTGCTCCTGTGGCGTCGCGACTGCTGCGTTTTGCCGAGCTGCCGGACAAGGCCCGCGCCATTTTGCAAGCGCCCAGGGTCCAAAAGGCTTCGAATGTACGCACCCTCTCCGCCTCGCATCTACCTGTAGTCCTCCGGTATGTCCTACCCCACGCCTGGCGAGACGTGGCACGGGTGGCTTGGAACGCACAGGCCGCTGCAAAGCCCTCCTCGACGATAACCTCTCTGGCTCCACCCACCCTGGCATGGTTCCTACGTCTATGGCACTTTTTGCTCACCAACATGCCTGACCTATCCCCGCTAGCCGAAAGCCTGCCCTTACTCCCCTGCAACGAAGCGTGCGTCGCCCGACTCTCCACCAAGCTGCCCTTGCTCCTCCTCCCCTCCCCTTCTACGGCTGCCACGGAGGTCTCTCCTGCCCTCCTCGCCAGTCTACGGACGCTGGGTGTTTTAACGGTGCACCAAGAGCTGGTCTCCACCATAGGGGAAGCCAAGCTAGCTGCAGCATTAAAGGCCTATGTCCAGCCTTTCCGACGCGCTGGCGTGCTGGCATGCTTGCGTCTGCTTTCCGCCCAGCAGCAGCAGCAACAGCCACAGGCAGATTTCAAGCAGGCCCTAATCAGAGCGCTTGCTCCACAGGCGCACGGTTCTTTCGATGCCTTGCGAGCGTTGCTGGTGTCTGAACCCCTCGCCGAGCTTACAAAGCAGGACATGCTTATGAGTTCCTCCTTGCCCATCTTTCCCGTCTATGGCGCCCCGACCGGCAAAAGGTCTTACATGCCCCTACGGGCTAAGCCGCTGTATTTACTAGAAGGCATCCCCTCCTCCACCCTCCTGCCGTTGGAAGGTCTCTTGACGACGAGCTTCCTGCGCATGCACGACCAGGCCGAGGAGGGCACCAGCAGCAGCAGCAGTAGCGGCGACGCCAGCAGCAGCAGCAGCAGCAGCGCCAACAGCATCACCCACCCCTTGGAACCGGCCTTGGCCAAGAAGCTCGGCGTGCAGACTCTCTCCAAAATCGCCTTCCTGACGCAGCACTTCTTCCCTTCCTTCGCCACCGCCGACGGCACCCTGCGTGCCCGTGCCATGCTCGACCTCGTCCTCGCCGACCTCCCCACCCTCACGCAAGCCGACCCCCTCTTCCTCCCCGCCCTTCGAGGGCTAGCCTTCCTCCCCAACGCCGCGGGGACCGTCGCTCGCTGTCAGGACATGTACGACCCAGAAGTTAAGGAGCTAGCCCTCTTGGTAGGCGCTGAGTTTTTCCCTCGACAAGATTTTGCTACCCCTGAAATTTTGCCTTCGCTTCGTCAGCTCGGGCTTCGCTCCACCCTCCTCTATCCTGACGTGGTCAAGATTGCGCGTTCTACGTACGAGGTGACTCAGAAACCGGGGACGGCGGCGGAGGGGTTGGGGAGAGCGCAGACGTTATTTGGGTTTTTGAATCGGAATGCCGACAGATTTTTTGTGCCGGTCCGGGAGCAGGAGGCGGAGGTCGGACGGAGGAAGAAGGCCGCGTCGGCGGGGTTGTTTACTCGGGCATTGAATTTGTTTGACGCGAATACTTTAGCGGAGAAGGAGCGGCACGAGCAGCGGTTGGACGAGGACGAGCGGGAACGCAAGCAGATGGTGGTGGAGCTGCAGGCCATTCCCTGGGTGCCCGTGTTGGCCACCAAGCCCCTTCCCTTCTTGCCTTGGCGCACCACCACGAGTAGCAGCAGCAGTAATACGAGGGCGTTGGCCGCGCCGTCGCAGGCTCGATTACCGGAGGACATGTGGTATGGCTCTTCCTTGTTTGGGATTATTCCTACCAATACGTTCGTGGCTGAGCAAGTCATGGATGTGGTTGGTTGGAAGAACCCCCTCCCTCCTTCGGTGGTGGCACGGCAGCTGGTGGCGATTGCGGAGAGCTTTCATGCTTACGCCGCGACTGTGGCTGCTGCTGCTGCTGCTGCTGGGCAAGGCCAGAAGGCAGAGGAGGAGGAGAAGGAAGGGGAGGGGAAGGACGAGGGGAAGAAGAAGGAGAACGATGCCGTGCAGGCTATGCAGCAGGCGGTTTCTTCTGTTGTCCCTGTAATTTACCAGAAGCTGAGCTTGGCGTTGCAAAGCCCGAGTGGGGGGGAGGAGCAGTCAGTCCGTCGGCACCTGCACGGGGCACCGTGGGTGTTTGTCGGGGACCGATTTGTGGAGGCAGAGCAAGTGGCGTTCGCTTCGCAAGTCAATGCTACTCCTTACCTTTACAGCGTGCCACCTGACCTGGCCTGCTTTGCCCCGCTCCTCAAGACGTTGGGTGTGCGGGCTTCGTTTGGTCCGAGCAA
>Ga0105055_10010115_pt1 | contig 11870 bp, 8 predicted proteins | sample BON03_FD_78090 | JGI IMG/M metagenome (GOLD analysis project Ga0105055, IMG submission 78090) | Freshwater microbial communities from Lake Bonney liftoff mats and glacier meltwater in Antarctica - BON-03 | ecosystem: Environmental > Aquatic > Freshwater > Ice > Glacier meltwater | place: Lake...
ACAAAATGCATTTTTTGCATGTTGATGTTGACACTTCGACCCTGCCTGCCCCCGCCCTGCCCTGGTTCTAACACATTTGTCTGTTCCACGATCCTTTTCAGCCATTCATTGATAATGTAATTGAGCAGTTGGTACCCACTATTCAGCAGGGAAGAAGTGATCTTAACAAGAAAGTACCACACATGGAAAGATTGCACAATAGAGCACTGATCACGTCAACTTCTGCACGCGGAGTCGCCGTTCTCTTTCTTCTTTCCTGGTGGCGAAGACCCAACACAATCACTAGACTAAGCAGGTGGTGAGCTCCCGCTTAACCACATAGGACCCAAGAAACTATGCCGGACCGGAGGACCGGAGACGACCTAGTTTTGAGGATGACCCTGCTGGTGGGTCAAACAGTTCACATTGTTGGTGGGCTGGCATGTATCCTCGGACTGACATGTTCCTAAAATTAAGTCTCCCTGACTACCAAGAAACGTAGTGCCTAGTGGATGGTGCCTCCCAACTCGGGTAGGAAAGGCACCAAGTCACTCTAGTGTCCTCCAAGCATTGCTCGTCAAGAATTCTGACAGAGATACTCTTCTCGGTCTGGCAATGCGCCTTTGGCTAACCGTGAAACAACCGTCTGGGCAGCAGATCACAGACCAGCCCACTGAAAGGACAGAGACCTAGAGGATGAGACATCGTTGTAATAGAGAGATTTAGGTAGACACTTGATCAACATCATTCAATGTCGCCCGTATTAGTCCGAGGATTGGGCCATCCGGCCCGGGCCAGGTTTTTTTTTCCCTGCAAAAAAAGAGAATTCTTGCTTTTTTTGGGTTATCACGTCCCCTAAAGGTTGGCAGAAGAGAATGACAGGAAAAGCAAAAGATCCCAAAATACAAAAAAGACTCCAGGAGTCGAGAGATTCCAACTGCGATGGAATTGAGGATTCGTGTTTGAAAGCTGATTACATAATGGAAAACAAAAAGATTTCCTGACAGTAATATGCATTTGTACAAAAATTTAAGTATTCTTGATTCACAACGAATTCCCTTAAATTGCCCCAAATACCCCAGCACCATCTTTATTACATCGCACATTGTTTTCAGTGTTTAAACTAAACTTTTGGTGAGGGGCCCGGGGATGTGATAGCCTAAATTCTGCACTAGGTTGGATCAGGGGTGTGACTCCCTCAAGGAGTTATGGGAAGAGATCGGAAAGGGAATGCATGAGGGTTCTAGATAGAGTTATGGAAATGGGAAGGGAACCCGGAATCTTCTTATGAAAAAACGATTTTTTTTGAGAATCGCTATCGAGTCGGTGTTTGCAAGGATTTTTGACGAATTTTTTAGGTGTTCACATCTCCCAAAAATATTCGTTTTTAGATGGACAATTCAAAATATCATGACCTTGACCCCTCCCCCTGTTTGATATTGAAAATCATTTTATTCTCTCACAAAAAAGCGTCCTTGATGGCGATAGTCAACATTAAGGTTTACAAACGTATATTAAACGTGACCATGTGACTTATGAGTATATATGTATACCATATATATATATATATATCAATCGATGTATGTATGTATATGTACATGTATACATGTAAACGTATGTCATGAATATATAGAATGTCATGTATATATACATACATGTGTATATCTAGTCAGAGCCGATCTCGACATCCATCATCTTGCTCGTTGTCAGCGACGGTGATGACAGTGCCAAAAGTTGGAAATCTTTGTTTGAGAATCCTGGGGTATTTGATGTGCATGAACTTCATGATTTTTTTGTTCATTCTGAGCACCACAGTCGTGTCCCCCAAATCGTCACCAAGAGAAGTGTTTCCAGCAGTGACAATCTGGTCGGCACAACTGTTAATGCGCACGAAGAAGCAGTCGAAAGAAATGCCCCAATGGACTCCTTGCAGGTGTAGCCATTCTTGGAAGATATCCAAAGACAGCGCAACCCGGATCTTTTTTGATGAAGCAACAGCAGGAGTGTGTGTGTGTGTGTTGCTTTGTTTTATTAGCCACTGCAGGAGCGGTGCTCGCTGCCACAGGCAGCGGCTGCAAAATTGCAGTAGCAGTTGTGCCATGATGACCACCCGTCTCAGCTTGGTCCACCTGATACCCCCCCCCCCCACACACACACACACTGGGCCCGCATGTTCGCCAGCCACGTTCCCTCCTCGGATCGTCCGACATTCCTCTGACCCTTGGGAGAAAAATGCCTTTTGGCGGGGAAAATCGTGACTTCGAACCGAAGGGCTTTGACCTGTGCCCCCCAGGGGGGTCACTACTGGAAGGGGAAGGGAATGGGAATTACCGGCCCGGGAACGCAACGTTTCCCCTAAGCGTTCGAGAGGCCCGGGGTGGTTTCGCTGCCGAAGGCGTTGACTGAACGCTAGTACGGTCCCCTGAGGAAGATATTTTTCAAAAATCGTCTGGCCAAATTCTTTCTTCGGGACCCCTGAGGAAAGCCTCTCCTCCGGGGTACGCAACGCGATGAAGGAAAACGGCCCGAGTTTTTCATCGAACACCTTCTTCAAAAAAATTCAGCCTGAGTTCGCAGACTCGGTCGAATTTGGGTCATAGAAGCTGGTATCAAGCAAGAAGCACATCATAGATTGCTGCCAGCAATTTAAGATGTCCATAGACGATTTCTTGCTGTCAAAGTGCAGAGTATGTACTATGAAGGTGTATGCATGGGTGACAAGGTTGCGAAATTTTGTAAATTTCAAGATAATCTGGAAAATATCTTTCATGGATACGAAAGGGGAATTGTGTCCCGTGTGGGACATTTACGGACAACCCCGGAATTTGTCCGAGGATAATGGATCGTGAAACGATTTGTTTAGATGATCATTAAATTCCATAAAATGTCTCTGATGTCGCACCAAATGTCACACCTGTGATATTTTCGGTGAGGAAAATGGATCATGGATTATGGAATATTCCGGCTAGGACCGACCCTTAGCCCGAGGCTTGGGCTTGTTTGTTTATTTGTTTGTTTGTTGTTATAAAACCCAAAAATTCATACTTCGCCTCCTGCCTTGGCCTCGAAGTAAAACCCCTGGGAGTATATCCACTCGGGCCGCGTAGCTCTTCCTGCGGTCCTACCAAAGGTACACCACCGCCCAGAACCACTCTACGTGCCAACTGAGATTAACACTCTACAAGTTGACGGGTTGTTTCGCATCCCTGGACTTACGCAAGCCCAATTCAGACGCGTCCTCAGCAACCGAATAGCGTCCCCATATCCCCCTCGTCTAGTCCTCCCAAGCACTAATACACAAGGCAGATTCGTGCCTTAAGGTGGGGTTGGGTATTTCTCAACGAACGCGGATTCTCAGCGGAATCCAGTTTACAACACATTTCATTCACAGATTTTTTTGTTGTGGAAACGAAACGATTCGTCGGTAGTACTGTAAACGTGATCTTGACGCAGCAAACCTGTGGCCTCGAGCAGGGCTGCGGAAAGCAAACGCCGAGCGCTAGTAAATTATTTTCCCGAGTGAATTTGCTATATGTTTTTAATGTCAAAATCTAGAGGAGACTGAGACCTAGGTCTGTGCACTTTTTTTGTACTTGCTAAAAGAGAACCTCTGCGCAATGGCGACTTCTGAAAAAAAACGTGCAATTTATATATATATAGCTATCTTAGGGTCGTGTCTGTCCTCAATCGAGTTTGAGTTTATCCCAACAATCATGGGAAAGGAATTCTTGGTCCCAATCAAACCAATAACTCGTTTGGTACTCAAAGCAAACTTAATTAAGCTCGCAAATACAAGCTTTGAGTTTGCGGATTAATTCGAGAAACACTCAACGAGTTTCCAACACTTAGCTTGTCGGGATCGAGCAATTTGTGGGTCTCTTTTCAGACATTTCCGCAGCAAACTAGGTCGATCGACGGATAGACACGACCCCCAGTGCTACCGGGCAGAGAGATAGACTACCGGGCCGGAAAGAGAAAGGAAAGTTTGTCCTAGACGGTCCCGGCCGCGGATGAAAGAAAATAATCCAGCGCACCTATTACTCCTATACGACAAAGTGGCTGCATATGACCGAGGACCGCTCGCAGAGATGTGTTCGCGCAAGTTGTTTATCGGTGTTTCCTCACGCGGTTGTTGTGTATTGTCTCCAGTTCTCGGACATTGTGCACCTCAACTCTCTCTTCTCGTGGGACTGGCCCGGTAATCATACACTCTCTCTTTCGCTCCCTCCCAATCTCTCTCACGCACGCACACATACACACACACATACACACACACATACACACACACACACGTGCTCACACACACACACGCACACACACACACACACAAACGCACACACACACGTAAAGACACATAAACTCTCCGAAAACAGACTTATGTCTGTATGTATATATATAGGGTTTGAGATCTCCAGCTCGCAATATGCCGCTGGTAACCTGGGAGTGGACGGTTAAAACTACGGAGACAACTTCGGAGGGCCGTTGGATACGACTTGGATGAGTGGCGTGAACACTGGTGCAGATTACAGCACTGGCGTTGGCATATTTGGACGCTTCGGGGTCAATGATTCGTACCCGAGCAACGAGGCCAAAGTCTGCAATGATCCTGACGGAGTATACGACACAGTGGCGGGGAATATGGATTGCGGCTCTGCTTCTGGTGAGAAAGAGATTACAAGATAGCCATCAATAGGGGGAAAAGATGATTATGATAGTGAAAATTGGCATGCCCGTCTGCAACGTGACATTCTCGCGTGCATCGGCCTCCTCGTTGTCAACATCAAAGCCAGATGAGGGACGGCGAGCCGAGGGGCTCAAAGAGGTTCTACGATACGATGCATGGTTTTGCGTCGGCAGGTAGAGACCGCAACCCGGTGACAGAGGGATAGAAGCAGAGACAACAGAGCTGGGAACAGTGCCAGTAGCCCTGCCAGGGGACAGCGACGGATTGCCACCCCCGCCGACTGCACCTGCACCAAGGCCATTGATAATGACACCACGGACAGGGCCACTGGCAGCAGACGAGCCTGCACGAGGGTTTCCCTGTTGATGAGGATGAGAGATGTCAACAGCGCTGCGGATGAGACAATCAGCCGCCGATCGAGGGCGAACAGAAGCAGCACTCATGGGGTGAGTAGTGCCATGTACCGACAAAGGAGTGCGTATGGCTGAAGCGTATGCAACAGCAGGACCAATCGCATTCCTATTATATCTGAACGTGCTAGAACGACTCCACCTTGAAACGCTCACTCCCGATGTCATCTTCATCCCCAACGAGATGGAAATACTTAACCGTCTGCATGTCAGCCATCACCCACAGGAAACGTAGATATTCAGGGTGAATCTTGCCAGCGACAGATAGGATCGCAGGTGCGAAAGCGATGTTCTTGACAGCGTAATCACGTCTGTATCTTCTAATCTTGCTGGAGCCCTTCTGGTTCGGCTGCTCTCGCACCCGTTATCAAAGCCGATATCATCGCTGCCCGCACTTCAGCCTGAGTTGGGAATGTCAAGGCGTCTTTGCTACAGGGAGATTTGTGAGGAAAACTAATCAGCCACCAGATGGGAGAGCTTCGTGACTCACTTCGCAGGAAAACAGGATTTTTTGAATAAAGGTTCCTTACTTTATTTTCACCAAATAGAAGGAGGGATTCATGTGACAATTTAAGCATCTTCCTAGCACCACTGCAGGAATGCAAAACAATCCAGCTTTGGTCGGGATTACAATCTCTCTCACGCACGCACACACACGTACACACACACACACACACACTGGCACGCACACACAAACACACACGCACAAACACACACACACACACACACACACATAAATACTCAAAAAACAGACTTATATCGGTATGAGTACATATAGGGGTAAAGATCTTCAGCTCACAATTTGCTGAAGGTAACTTGGGAGTGGATGATTGAAACTGCGAAGCCAACTTCGGGGGACTGTTGGATGTGACTTGGACGAGTGGCGCGAGGACTGCTGTAGATTCCAACACTGGCGTTGGCATGTTTGACGCTTCGGGGTCCATGATTTGTACCCAAGCAACAAGGCCAAAGTCTGCAGTGGAGACATGAATACCTTGGCGATGAATATGGATTGCGGCTCTGCTTCGGCTGTGGCACTTTTCCGAGTCAACTCCGGTGCCATAGCCAATATCGTCGCTGCCTGCACTGTGGTCTGAGTTGGGAACCGTTAAGTCGTCTTCACTACAGGGATATCTGTGAGGATTAAAAAAAGTCAGTCACCAGACGGGCGATGAAAACATAATTTGTTTAACGAGGGTTCTTTGTTTTACTTTCACCGAATAGAATGAGAGATTTATGTGACAATTTAAAGCATTTTTTCCAGCACCACCCAGCCAGTGCCTTGTGGAATGCAAGAATAGTGTATCCAGCCTTGTTTGGAATTGGATTTTTTCGAGAAACAAGCGTTAAGAATGCCTTTGCAAACAATTTTTCCCTTTAAAACACAGCCCGGGACTTTTTTTTGCTCACCATCTCATATAATACACACAACACAAATATTATTGAATATTTGTGCCATAAAGAGTTTTAATTAGATGTAAACTTGGATGTCTGGATTCAGCTCTTTACACAAACAGGCTCACTCATGCGTGTTTGATCAACGTCATGCTCTTGTTGTCGCCACGCGGTTAAACTTCTACTTAAAACAAAGTGCAGAATACACGCCTGACCTTTCCCGATCCTGCTTTGGGAATTTCACAGAAGGTATCGTCTAGACCATCGGATCTCTTCCCCCCCCCCCCTTCCCCCCCATCTGTCCCACGACTTGCTCCAAGCGCCTATAAAAGTTTTTCAAATTTGTTCCCATGAGCAGCGAGACTGAAATTTTGCTAATAAACTGCTCTTGAAATTCTGATAAGAAATAAAGGTTATTTTAGGCATCGAGGCACTCAAGGATTCGTATTGGTGGAGAGAGCTGGAGGGCTCGGAAGCAGGAAATTTGTAACGCACACTTCCTCGTAGATACTGTGGCAGTGGCTCCTGTCCGTCACAAACAAAAGACCCAAAGTGAACGAAATCCTAAAATGTCCAGATACGAGAAATAGATTACACATTAGATTTTGATGTCTTTGAGTATTTACAAAATTCAGAAGGACTTGACAAAATTCAGAAGGACTTGACAATTTACCGCTTTGAATCAAAAAATGCTGCATATGGAAGGATAGCTTGTGACGATTATCACAAACTTAATACCGACAACGACGAATTCGGCCATTAAGTTTACGTGTAGCACAAACATTTCATTTCGATCTGATTACTTCTAAGCCCTCAAGAGGGTTTTAATCAGTAAAAGTGGCCCGGTAATAAAGCTGCTCGCATTTAATAATTCCGGAAAACAGAATCTTTCTGGCAGTAGAGTTTTCGAATCACAGGGTCCATATAATCTTTTGTACCAGGCATGTGAAGGTTCCAGACTTTGTGAGATTTCCGGTTGGTACATTTCAACTTCCCGGTTTCCGAAAGATTCGGGATCTTTCGGGCACCTGGAAGTTGAAATTGGCAAAACCGAAGGTTGAAACAACACCTACTGTAGGGTCAATCTCAACACAATGACATTTGTACCTGCGGATTTCTCTTGTACCGATTCACAACCTTTATGCACCTGGCGGAATGTGATGAATGGGTACAAGAGAAATATTCATTGTAAACGAAAACATCATATCTGAATTCGACGTGCCTTCCCGCGACCTAGATACGACCCACGTTCGAAATCTGCTCGGTTTCCATTGTTCGAAACCTGCTTGGTTCGATGTTTTACAACACCTGTAATTCTATCAAAAGCTGACCCCACGAATTGTCAGGTTAAATGACTAAATGAAAGCTGCAGCCAGAAACTGTGTTCAGGCATGATTCCTGTGCGCCGTAGGCCAGAATTTAGGCGCTGCAGGTAACATTTTTTCGAATCATCCTAGAATTTTTTTGATGAATCCTAATCAAAATGAATCCTGATGGGTAATCTGTCCTATTGATGTCATATATAATCAAATCAGTATTTATGAATTAATTCATGAATTAATTGAATTAGTAGCTCAGGATCTGATTGGTTTAAGTGATTAATGGTCAATAGATTAGATTAGATTATCAGTGGGCCGACCAGAGTACGTTTGTTTGCCCCACTGGTGTCTAGACGATGAGACCGACCTGGAGAATCTTCCAAAAAAAAAGAGTGAATACAGAGTGTTACGACCAACAGAAATCGACATAGTTAGAAGGAAGGTATGTTTTTGAGATTCATACTGTTTACTACCGTCCTCTTCGGCTTTGAGAGTCTGCGGGCGTGTTGTTGGCGTGATGGCTGGTATAGGTCACTTTCAGGTCGTGATCGAGATTCGAGGACTCGAACAAAGTCACAAAAGTCACTGGAAAACAAGTGAAGGACTCGTTTCATCGCAAGCCTGGACATACTTGGTTAGGGGCTGGGTTTTTTGAAATTCGCTGTCCACGACAAAGATTTGCTGGCCTTGGCCGGGTTTTTGAAGCGTGATAGGGACTCGGAGAGCAAGGTTTGTGGAAATTTTGGCCAACATACATATGCATGTATATGTATCCATATGTATCTATAATAAATTGGAATGTACATGAATATGTGTGTGAGTGTGCTTGTTTTGCCAGCGACTCAGAGAGCATGGTTTGCTGGAATTTTGGGTCTATTTTCCTTGGTGTTCAGGTTTCGCAGAAATCGATGTTTTCACTTGCAGATGGACAAGATGAATTTGAACTGACAGTGACCTACCCACCCCCGATTCATCACTCTGTCTCTTTGTGACACGCAAAAATGCTAGCGTCAACCTGCAATTTTGTTTATCGGCGATTCTACTCAAACAGAATGCACTGGCACTTATCTTGCAACAACCGATTGCTCATAATGATCCTATAACTTTCGTTTCTTTCTGAGTGTCTTGGAGTCATACTCTTGATCTTTCGAAAGTGAAGAAATGTCATTTTTTTTTGTTTTCCGCCAGTCGGTCTGTCTTTTTCTTGTGTATCTTCCTACGCGCGCCAGCATGCACGTTGGGAATGCTTTGGTGCTCAGGTTGATGTTGTCAAAGTTCTCTGACGGAAACTGTTACGAGATAATTCATTTTAACTGGACAATAATTGACGAATACATAATTTCTATTCCGGTTATGCACTGAAATTAGAATATCAGGACACTTTTGTCCATGAAATGAAACTTGGAATTGCGCGAGAGAGCTTTGTGTATCAAAAAAGACGTACACAAGACACTTGATGATGAAAGCCAGAAATATGTCTGGGAGAGTGCTGGTGATCAAATCAAAATTAAAAAAAGAGTTGAAGAAGCAAAGGAAGACTGTGGTGGAGAAGACATTGAAGAAAACTTTGTTCGATTGTTCTGTGTATGAAACACTTGAACATCTTTGCTACGTGAGAGAAAGAGAGAGAGAGAGCACTGGCACGCGCGCAAGAAGGGCGAGCGGTGTGGCGGTGCATATAAACCAAACGCAACGAGAGAATGCGCAAGTGACACTCTTTGTGTGTATGTGTGTGTATGTGTGTGTATGTGTGTACGTGTGTGTGTGTGTATGTGTGTTAGTGTGCGTGTGTGCGTGCATGTGTATTTGTGTTGGAGTGTGTGTGTGTGTGTGAATGTACGTGTATGTTACTGAGCATTTACATGTGCGTGTGTTGACTTGTGTGTGCGTGTGCGTGTGTGCGTGTGCGCGTGTATTAGTGTGTGTGCGTGCGTGCGTGCCCGTGTGTGTAAGTGCTGTGAGCCGGTATGTGTGCGGTATTTTGTTCGCAATTGCTAGGTCTTGATCTTTTCTCATTTAGAAATTCTTTGCCAATCTCTTTGTACCTCATTCTGAAGCCCCTCCTCCATCAAGTCCTCCTCTCCTACTTACTATCAGTGCATATGCTCAAACTGCCCACCATTTAGGGAATTTTTCCCACCGAACTTCCCGCTACTGCCTTGTGTGGTGGCGGTTTATGTCAACAACAAAGGACAGAGCAGAGTGTGCGTCTAGCTACGAGGCTCTGTCCCTGGGTCTCTCTTTCCCTCTCTTAACCGCCCACTGCATCGAGAAATTTTTTCTATCTCGCTCTCCTTCCTTCCCATTTGTCCACACCGATATCTCAAATCTAAAAAAATTCGAGCAAATAGAGCTTCAAGAAAAGCTACTAAACTATTTCTTAGGAAGTAATAAAAGCAACATCAATCAATCTCCCGACGTGCCGTTGTGAACAGTAGCCCTTGCTTCCTCCATCCTTCCCTCCCTTATTCATCCTTCTGCTCGAAGCCCCCGCCTCTTCCCTCCTCTCTCTTTCTCCCCCCAGGGCGCTGAATTGCAAAATAACCCTACCAAAATAGGGCTCTATTTTAAAAGAGACTTGGGTGTTTAGGGAGCAAACACGTTGTTGCCACCCAATAATCAGTCCACGTGGCAGATTCGATGGCACCCCTCCTTCGAAGGCGCTGTATCGCTATTTGAAGTTGGCGCAGACCCGCCGCGCGCTGCTGCCTCTAGCGCTGGAGGAATCACCTCTCTCAGCGTAAACCTGCCGCACGCAATTCCAACGAGTTGTTGAGCATAACCACTGATGGCTGCGAGGCATCTGCGTCTTGTGTCAGGTCCCACTCCTCAAAAGAGAGACTCGAGGCATCTTCCTCCACTCGGTTGAGCCACCACTCGATCACATGAGCTTGCTGGCCGCTGCAGAACCGGGTATCTTTGTAATCCTCCCAACTGCGGCGTGCCAAGTTGAACTATTTCTCGCAGCTTGTTCAATCCCCCGCATCCTCAAACTTGAAGAGCCAGTGATGGCCGGGGCGCATCAACTTCTTCTCCTCCGTTTACCTATGCATATTTTTTGTCATACATATATGATTTTTTTTTGTATTATTCGTATGCTTTAATTATATGCCTATATCAATCAAAGTGTACAGATGGGTAAGAGAATAAAAGACACTACTTGTAGCGCCTCAAAGCACGCACACAAGTGAACATGTTCTCGTCCATCTCTTCCGCATCCATCATGTTCAGAGCAAGAACTTGGTCCGAACTCGTCAAAGGGTCGTGTCTGTCTGTCAATCGACTTAGTTTGCTGCGGAAATGTCTGAAAAGAGACCCACAATTTGCTCGATCCCGACAAGCTAAGTGTTGGAAAGTCGTTGAGTTTTTCTCAAGTTAATCCGCAAACTCAAAGCTCCAATTTTCAAGTTGAGTGTTTTCTTGAGTACCAAACGAGTTATTGATCTGATTGGGACCGAGAAATCTTGTCACATCTTGGTTGGGATAAACTCAAACTCGATTGACAAACAAACACGACTCTAACCGCAGGAACCGGTTACATATCGAGTATGCTTTTGGGAGAATTCAAGTTCGACCTCCGTGACCGGGAGAGTGAGTGTGCAGCCCCTATCTCAATGAGAGATGAAGATTGATGTGTGGAAATATGTACGGACCATCCTCATGGGGCTGGGCGCATTTTGGAAGAAAAGGCTGGCCCACCCGAACCATGCACTTAGCCCGATTCAAATCACGAAACCTCGAAGTCCGAGTCGGACTTTGTTTCTTTTTGTTGGGTCTGAAAACCCCACCAATCACTTGGCACCCAACAGACTGTCCCGGACCGTTGTTCACCTACTTAGGCTTATAATGGTGGATGCGCTAGTGGACTTCGAGGAATATGTTAGTAATTTGAGACCACCTCAAAGAGTCCTGCGTGTATGACAAGAGACATTCCCTGTGCGCTGCTTGCGTTTGATACGCATACACACACACACACGCTGTCTCTCTCAAACACTCGCCCTCTCTCTCTTTCTGTGTATATATACATATACATATATATATACATATACACATATATATTTATATATATATATATAAATATAT